>Ga0066648_10001047_pt1 | contig 16178 bp, 27 predicted proteins | sample CryGeyCG12114_NA_FD_59537 | JGI IMG/M metagenome (GOLD analysis project Ga0066648, IMG submission 59537) | Groundwater microbial communities from aquifer - Crystal Geyser CG19_WC_8/21/14_NA | ecosystem: Environmental > Aquatic > Deep subsurface > Groundwater | place: USA: Utah: Grand County... | reverse complement strand
GATATGGTGAAAGAACACCTGATGAATAACTAAAAAATAATAAAGATGAAATGAATTTTATAATCAAACCAATTAAAGAGTATTTCAAAAAAATAGAAGATAAACGTATTGCAGAACACGAAGCAAACGAAAGAAGAAAAAGAGTATTACAACAAATAATATTAGAAGAACAAGAAAGGAAATTAGAGTTAGAAAGAGAATATGAATCAAAGTATTACGAGGTAGCAACTATTAATGTAGATGATTCAACTATTGTATTCTTAGGTCACCCTGATAATAATATAGATCACATATGTTCTTTTAATGTAACAGGTAATATATCGGATTGGAAAATACAACAGATTAAAAGTAATATTGAAATGGAATTAAATAAAATCAAGTATGAGAAATTAAATCAGGAATATTTTATGATTTTAAATGATGCTTTATTACAGGCAAAAGCTAATATACCATACTTCAAAGAAAACTAAATAGCCTCGACTAAACACCATATATAATTATATGAGTGAATTAGAAACCGAAATAAAGAAGTTAGAAGATTACATTACATCAGGTGAAATCATATCACCACTGATGTTAAAAGCACTTGAAAAGCTGATACAATTAAAGAAGAACCAACTGAGGAAACAGAAGATACAAGAAGTAATTGATGATGATTCAGATGAATGAAAATAATGAATAACAATGCAATTTTTAAATAATGGAGAATTAATACTAACGGATAAAACAGAAGCATTCAAGTATCAAATGCAGTTAGCGAAATGGTATGATTTAGGTTATGTTAACAATACGAAAGCAGAAGATATAATACAGTTTAGTATGTATAAAGAACTGAGAGATGAATTCAAATATTATAAAGAAGCTGCTAACGCATTAGGTGAAGATGTTAGAATAGCTGATTTTCTTGTACTGATGAAGATGTATATAAATGATGATGGTAAAATATTCAGAGATACCAGAAACAGAAAACTATATGTACCTAAAAAATAATTAATATGAAATGTTACACAAAAAGAATATAGTAGTGGATTTATCAAAATCGGTTGAAGATATTAAGATACAAAACCTGTTTAAAAATAATATAATCAACAGCTACAGAACATTATATCATTATAATTTACTCACAGGTTCTAACCATACATATTTTATTAGTGATGTTGATACAAATGAATTATACAACCTGATAATATCACCTAACACATCATACGAAGCGAAAGTATTATTCACTATTTGTTTACTTGATGCTGATATGAGTATTGAAAAAATTGAAGAATTAAAGAAAGAATTAACACCTACGGAATTCAAAAACATCTTTCAAAGTATCTTCATTAACGAATTTGAAGATGTATCAAAAGAGGCATATTATAAAAACATTGTGCTACGCAAAGAAAGATTAAATAACATAATAGATCACCTTTAAAAAATAATAGCCTATGTAGTGATTAAGAAAACCAGATCAGCAAAAGCAGACATACCAAAGAAGAAACGAGGCGAACCCGAATATGAATTACAATGTGAATGCGTTGAATGGTTTAACCAGAATAGACAAGATTGGATAATGTTTTCAGTACCGAATGAATCTACTTACAAAAGAAAAGAGAAATTCAAAAAATCAGGTATGTTATCAGGCGCACCTGATTTAGTTATCATCAAACCAAATGAAACATTCTTCATCGAACTTAAATCATCAGCAGGTAGATGTTCAGCAGAACAGAAAGCACTACATATAAAAATAGATAGCCTGAATCAAAAGGTGTATACAGTAAGAACATTACAAAACTTCATACACCTATGCACGATTTAGATGTAAAAAAGCTTGAGAAAGAACTGAAAGAAGAATTTCAGAGGCAACAGGAAGTAGAAAGAGAACGCGTCATACAAGAAAAGGTAGATGAACGAAACAGAAAAATAAATGAAGTATTAGATGATGAATAAATATAAAACAAAAGATTCGAAACGGTATTTAGCTTTGTGGTTACAAACTCAACCAACTAAAGAAATAAAAGAAAAAATAAATGAATATGATGATGTACACGATAGGTATGAAGTATTTTTTCCGATGCTGAAAAAATATGATAATGATGAAAATTACCTACCTATACTTTCAGCAAAAGATTTTATACCTATAATGATTAACGAGTTAACCAGACGTAGAAAACAAAGAATAGAAAACTTTTTAAACGATGATGAATAAATAATTACATCAGTTTTCAAACTTTTTGAAATTATTATCTATAATGTATGAATGGTATAAATAATTTTCGGTTTTTAAGTAAAAAGGTAGCCTATTAATTTAAGCTACCTTTTTCTTTTGGTGTTACTGAAGGCTAAGCTTCATCTAACTTTGCTGCTATTCGGTTCATCTCACCAAATACATTAATCATCTTTTGAACCTCGTTTACATTAGATGCTTCTTTTATGAATTCCATCTGCATTTCATCTAATCTTTCCTGTACTCTCTCAGATAATTGTTTGCTTGAATCTTTCTTTGGTCGTGCCATAGTTTTATGTTTTAACGTTCGTAATTCTGCAAATATAACAGTATTTATAAGATACGAAAGGAACAGCTATAAAAACTGGTGCGTAAGCACGTAATGTTTCAAAAAGTGCGTTAGTTTAACTTAAAGTAATACTTTAACTAATTGTTTAATTGATAAAGGTTTTCGAATAATAATTGAATGTTTTGCTTTGCATTCCTCCATTCGTAAACCCGTTCAAACAAATGTACTAATGCTACTTATTGAGACCGTTTATAAATAGTGAAACCCTGTAACAATTCTGCTATTAGTGTTGTAGAACTGTTACACATATCATACATTTGCAATACTTAATAAAGCATCTCATTATGATTCAGAAATACATAGCTTATTACAGGGTATCTACACAGAAACAAGGTAGATCAGGTTTAGGTTTAGAAGCACAACGTGAAACAGTTTTAAAGTTTACAGGTGCTGAACCTCTACACGAATTTACTGAAGTTGAATCTGGTAAGAAGCGTAACAGAAAAGAATTAGATGCTGCTATTAAACTATCTAAATCGTTAGGTGTTAAACTCGTAATAGCTAAACTTGATAGGCTATCACGTGATGTTGAATTCACTTTCAAAATGCTGAATGATAAAGTAGATTTCATAGCTGCTGATGTACCTGAATGTAATACTTTAAACATAGGTATTATGTCAGTAATTGCACAACACGAAAGAGAACGCATCAGCACACGTATTAAAGATGCATTTAAAGCAAGACGTGCAAGAGGTTTCGAACATCCAAAAAATAATAACATTACAGAAGATATCAGAAAGAAAGCAACAGATGCGATAGCATACAATGCACGTAATGATGCAAGTGTGATTAATGTAAAAGGTTACATAGAGGTACTAAGAAGTACAGGTAAATCATACAGAGATATAGCAGCTATACTAAATGCTGAAGGTAAGACTACACGAACTGGTAAAGAGTTTTCAGCTATGCAGGTGAAGCGTATAGCAGACAGATTTAAACCAGTATCAGAATCTGTATAAGCCTCACTACAACACGATCTATAAAGGCTGCTGTAATGGTAGCCTTTTTCTATTGCTACTCCTATAAACCCTCTAATAAGCTAAAAATATATTAGGATAAAATAAAGAATATCATATAAAATTTCTAAGAATTTTGGCTTCTCTACAAACATATATATTATGCTTGTCTTAGGTGCAATTACTTGAGATACAACGTATTAAACTTTCTATTACATTTGTAGTATTAATAAGAAACTATATAGAAAATGATAATAGAAAGTAGATATAGTGTTGATTATAATGGTTTACCTCGTGAATCAACATTCAGTAACCGCAAAGCTTATGAACTGTTTGATGATCTTGAACACGAATACAGCAAGCTTAAGGAAAAATATGAAAAGGAATTATTGCATATAGCTTATGATTATTCCGAATTAAAACCTTATGCAACAGAAGCAGAATTAATTGTTCCTAACTTGTTTGAACTGGATGCTAAATCTATCAGAGGTTTGCTTCTACCAGACCTTATCAAACTTTCTAAACTTGCTGAAAAGTATAATTTAGAAGCACCTTCAGCTAAATTTAACAGACTTGTTAAAGAGGCTTTATATAAAGATGGTTTCTATAAAGAAGGGAATATGCGCTATTATGGAAAGTATGTAATTACAACAGAACGCCATAGGTTTCAAAGCCACATAGCAGATGATGAATTTAAACTCACTATTACTTTAAGTAGAAAACATAAAATCCAGAACTTTTTGAAAGAGGTTTAATGAATATAATGGACTTAAGAGATATAATAACATATGATCAGTGTAAAGAATATTACCCTGAAATAATGGAAAAGGTACGCATAGTAGATATTCCAGAAGATGATTTTGATAAGCGGTTTAAGCGGTTTAATACACTATCTCAAAACCTGAGACCTCTTTATCAAATAGATGAACTTGTTTTAGATGATTTCTCTAAACTGGTTCTATACTACACAGCTTTAAGGTTAGGTTATGCTACTTTAGAAGATGATGAAATAGTTTACACTGAATTAGCTAATGAATTATTAGCTGAACACGAACGCAAAGAGATAGAACGTGAAGCATACCGTGACACCGTTGTAGCAAAGATCAGATGTAAAAGAAATGAGAGCGTTAATGAAGTACTGAAAGCTAATGGTTTCATTCACATTTATCCAGATGTGAATATTGTAAAGAAGTTTCAGCCCTGCTATTATCATATAGAATCAGATACGTTTTATATGCACTACTTTGCAAGTAGAATTGAAAAGGGATATATCACTATTAAGAATGGATATCAGCACAAACCTAATGCTGATGATCTAACTGAGATTAGAAAACAGTACACGCATATTTTCAGAAAGCAGAAAATCAAAGACTTTTTAAACGATTGATATGAACACAGACCTTAAAGAAGCATACGCTATTCACTTACTACCACTTATAACAGGTGCTGTATCTGCATCTCATTGGGTAGAATCATACCGTATCGACTTTGGTAGAAGGAGGAAAGCACTAATTGAGTTTTCAGATAAACTAACTTCTCTACTCATTCCTCATAGAATATCAAACGATGAAACCTCTATCGAAATACTTAAAGATGTAGCATTTAATTTATTTGTATTACCATATCTGGAATTTTACAAACCTGTTAATCTACCTGAATATATTACATTAGATGTTCTTTCAAATGATGATGATGATGAACTTATTGCAAAAGGGTTAAGATTAGATACAAGTGAATTCAAGATCATAAGTATGAGTAATATAAATGAGAAACAAATCCGTTATTTAGAATTTAGTTTCTTGTTTGAAAATGAACAAAAGTTACGAATCTTCATCGATTACAATATTACAACGGGTAATATTATTAATGTTGCAGGTTATATCAACAAAGAAGATATATCACTATTACGCAAATTTAAAATAGCAGACTTTTTAAACGACTAAACAAACCCTTATGAAGAATTTACTATTCACTTTCTTGTTAATCATAACATTCACATCAGCTACCTATGCTCAGTGTGTGACCGTACCAACTACCAAAGAAAAGAAAGTAGTGTACACACAGCTAACAAACATCACAGGTAAAACACAGGCTGAACTGTACGCAAAGGTGAAGCAATGGCAAGCAACAGCGCAACACATCAACACAACAGCAGCCTATGTAGATAACAGTGATAAATCTAAGTTGATCTATAAAGGAGTAGCGAACCTAACGAACTACAAGATGAACTACATCTTAGAATATACTATCGCTAATGGTAAGGTGAATGTAGCAGTGAAAGATATCTACTGTGATTCGGCACGTTCTGATTCTAAGCTACTCGCAGAAACGTTTGTATTAGCGAAAGACTGTAAAACGCTAACTGAAGTTGATAATGATGCTAAGTTTGTGTTAGCCTATGCGAACGCAGGATTGAAAGCGAAATAGTTAAAGATATCAGTGCTGTTATGTGTATTAGAATGTAAGCTGTTTTAAGGCGATCTAACGCACTCTAAGAGGCTGTAAATACTTTGTGTGTTTACAGCCTTTTCTTTTGTTGTAGAGGCTGTAAATCGCTTACAGGAATAAAAAAAGAGTAACATTATCTGCTACTCTTTATCTTCTAAATCTTTCTTTGTGTAACCGTATTCGGCTAACCAAATTTCAGGGGGTACTTCACTGAAATCTATTTTAGTTACTTCTTTTGTATTTTTATTTGAATACAAATATTCATAATCATCTTTTGTTCTTTTACGTGTACTTGTAAACAGTAACAATATCATACTACTTATCATCTTCTAAAAACTCTTTTATTTTTTGCTTTCTACTGAAAGTTTTGAAATCATCTACTACTTCTTTATATGTTTCTTTAACATTAATTATATATGAAACGGTAGTAGTACGGGGTGCTACATTATCATAATAGATTTTAGTTACTTCTTTTTCATTATGATGTGATGCAATATTCCTTTTTATTATTGATGGTATCAGATTATGTAATTCATTTTTTTTATCAAACCTATATACACACCATATATAAAGATCAGCAATATCACCTTTACCATCTTTAATTAATGATGCTCCATAATCTATATCTACAATTTTCAAACCTATATTTCTACATTCGTTAATCATTATGGTATCTATTGTATCTCGTACATATAAACCATACTTATCTATCATTATCATCTTCTAATACTCCTTTTATTTTTTGCTTTCGTTTGAATGCTTTATAACTATCTATCACATCAAAAGATAAATTAAAACATATTATAATTTTGTGATCTATATAGTGAAACTTTAACCAATGCAATCTTGAGATATCTTGTACAAGATTAATGATTGAGTGTACAGCTTTACATTTTTTATATCTATCTACCTTAACTTCAATCCAGAATTGATCATCAGTAAACGGTGTACCATATTCTTTTATTATTTCGTGTCTATTAGATTTTATCTCTACATCTACCGATATCTTTTCAATCTCTTTTAGAAGTAATTCATTTGCTTTATTCAAAAGATATACTTCATACTTATCTATCATCTTCATCTTTTAAAAATTCTTTTATTTTTTTGGTTCTTTCCTCGCTACGTTTCTTAGCTTTAATATACTCTCTGTTGTATAGCTGATTGAAAGCTTCAGTTAGTTCTTCAAACGCTTTCTTCTGCTTATCTAAGCTTTTACTAATCTGCTTATCTGTAAATTTCTTCATCTCATTATATGCTGTTAATTCTCTTTATATATTAAATCTATCACCTCCCTTATAGCGATTTTAAAAGAAATGTTTGAGAATAAAACATAATTAAAAATTGAACTATAATAGGTGAAAAGGGAGCAACAAGTATTTTATATATACCTGTATAAAAACAAATTATACAGCTATGAAATACATTACTGTTTCACAAGATAAATTTATATGGAGTGCATTTAAAGAGAGATATTATCTAAAAGAAAACAAGCTAAAACACAGCAGTAACTACACCTTTAACAGCATAGAGGGTTACGATAAATACGATGTATCATTCACGATGAATACATCATCAGGTGCTGTTGATTGCATAGGTGAAATCAAGATCAGAGATATCAAAGCTTCATCATTTGCTACTTCATTCTTAGAGAAAGAAAAGTACGATGCACTGATGCAGGAGTATCACACAACAGGTAGAACACCATTCTATATTATGTTCTACAAAGATTCGGTAGTAGTCTACTATAACCTGTTGAAGTTTCAGCACATCAAACCAGTTTACGAAGATTGCCCTGCACAAACCAGAGGCAACAACCAAACGAAAGCAAAGCTGATAATGAATCTACCGATTACTCAAGGTATATCTTTGCGTTATGCCATACCAGATAACGCAAAGATGATAACGGATTACAACAGGTTCTACACCATTAAAAAATAATAGCCTATGAATGAATTTAACATTAGAAGAATTTTACAAGATAGTACACGATAGAAAAGAAGATTATTACAGGATGACTTTTAAGAAGTATCATCAGAACTACGCTAACATCAGTTTAACAGCAGATGATAAAGCTGAACACTATATAAAGCTGATAGTAGACACGGTTAAAAAAATTGAAAAGGGTACTGCTGTATTCACGTGTGAGAATGATATTAAGAGTTATTTCATTAAATGCCTCACACGATCTATCAAGAACGCATATAAGAAGCAACGCACGTTTAACAATCACTACAACAGAGATAAGTACATCATAGAGTATTACGATACGGCAGATGAAACCACTATTGAAGAACCATCAACAAATACTGAACACATCTATCATCAGTTGTTCAGCTATGTATTCTCAAGGTTTAGTTACAGAGATGCATCACTGTACAAGCTACGAGTATTGAACAAGCTGAACTACAATCAGCTTGCAGAGCAAACAGGGTTTAAACGTAATATGCTTTGGAAAGCTTTAAACAGGATTGAAAAGGATGTAAAGCAGAACCGTTACAAAATCCTGAATTCTAAATATCCATCAATCAGCAACATATATAATATTACAGATAGCACTACAACCGTAGCTGATGCTATCAACAAAGAGTACAGAGAATTCAAAACAACATCTGTTTCTGATTATGTTTTCGAAATCGCACAAGATGATTCAGATAGGTTAAGGCTTTTAGAACTTACACTATCTGAGTTCTTAGAACTGTATTACTAAAAAATAACACTACATAAATGAGTGAGGAAAAGAAGAAAAAGCAAACAGAGAAAGCACGTGCTGTTGCTAATGAATTGGATAAAGAACAGAGAAAGAATTTAGTTACTGAAAAGTATGAATTCACTGAACAGCTATTTCTAAAAGGATGGAAAGCATTAGAAATTAAACGTGCTTTTGCTTTACACTTTGATAACGATGTTCGAACAGCACAAAACTATTTAACAAAGGTTCAAAGAGAATATAGGAAAGAAAAGATTGGTAAAGGATCTGAGAGTTTCTCACTGAATAAATCGCTTGCACGTTGGGAAATGATGTATAGAATGGCAATTGAAAAAGGTGATTTAGCACAAGCTGAAAAGATGCAGAATAAGATAGATGAACTTTCAGGTGTTAAACAGGCTACAAAGTTCATCATAGAAAACAACATCAAACAGACTAACACACATAACCATAACATAGATTTAACTGCTTTACCTGAAGCTATGCTGAATCAGTTATTACAGATGATGAACGGTAACACGATAGATATCACACCTGATTCTGATACTCCACTTTTAGGAGAATAAAAAATATTACTATGAGTTGAACGATAACACATCAAAGAAAAAAGGGAGACCTAAAAAGCAAATAGAAGCAAAAGATTTAGCTGCTGTTTTCGCTAACCTAAACCCTACACAAGTACAGGCAGAAATATACAAACGTAACTTTTACGAGTTCGCAAAAGCTGCTTTCAAAGTTTTAGAACCTCGCAACGAATTTATAGAAGTACCTGCTGTAAAAGAAATCTGTAACATCTTACAGAAAGAAGCATTCAGAGTTGAAAAGAAGATCACCAAAGATGAAGCAGGTACAAAAGATATAATTATAAACATACCGCCCCGACAGATGAAAACCCTAATCATTATGGTTCTCTTTCCTGCTTGGGTTTGGTCGTTTTTTCCAGAGGCTTTATTTATATGTGCATCATATGCTCAAGGTCTATCTGATGAATCAGCTACAAAAGCACGTACTGTAATTCAGAGTAATTGGTATAAGAAACATTTTCCGAATGTTGAATTAGCTGATGATGTAAACAATAAAAGGATTTACAAAACTACATTAGGTGGTGCAAGAGTTTCTACATCAGTTGGTGGTACAATCACAGGTTTAGGTTCTCATTTCCTGCTGATAGATGATCCTATCAAACCTGATGAAGCATCATCAGAGGTAGCTATAAATAACTGTAATAACTGGTATGAGAACACAGCAGAAAACCGTGTAGATGATGAATATGTTTCTGTAAGAATCATCATAATGCAAAGGTTAGCAGAACTTGATTTATCGGGTTTTTTACTGGAAAAGAAACCTGAAGAATTCACTCACATCTGTTTACCTGCTGAACTCACTGAAAATGTAACACCTGCATATTTCAAAGAATTATATACTGATGGTTTGCTTTCACCTCGTAGGTTAGGCAAAGATATTTTAGCAAAGAAAAGTAGAAACCCGTACTACTATGCAGGTCAGTATTTACAATTACCTGCACCTACTGATGGTGGTATCTTCAACAGAAACAGCTTCAACATCATCAAACCTGAAGATTTCTATGATAGATTTTCAGGTAGAACGATTACACCACATTTCATTTTAGATAGTGCTTACACAGATAAGAAAACGAATGATGCATCAGCTTTGATGAAGTGTGTAGTAATCGATAATCAGCTATATATTTTAGATGTTAAAACGAAGCATATGCTGTTTAACGATCTAATGAATTTTATCATCAACTATCTTAGAGGTAATGCAGTTAGGGGTTCTTTCTTATATGTAGAGGGTAAAGCAAACGGTAAGGATATTATAGATACAGTAAGAACTAAGACAGGCTACAATGTAAAAGAATTACAACCAGGTCGTGATTCCAAAGAAACACGAGCAAACAGCATAGCAGATTTCGTAGCATCTAAGCGAGTTACATTAGTTGATGGTGCATATGTATCTGAGTTTCTAAATCAGGTTGCGATATTTCCAAAAGGTAAAGATGATATAGTAGATTGTTTGGTTTACGCTATTCGGGATCTTATAAAAGGCAACAAGAAAATTCATCTCTCATACACCTAACCACAAATACGGCTTACATCTGAACATATATAAGTGTATATGAAGAAGATTAAGTTTAACGGAGAGAAATTCACACTACCAGAAAGCTGGAGCGAAATAAGCTTTCAGCAGTTGAAGCAAATAAAGCAACTCAAAGCAGATACAACCGATTACGAGTACGAACTAAAAATACTTTCTATTCTCACTGGTATCAGGTATGAAGATATACTACTGAGACCGAAAGCAGAAGTAGATGCTGTGATCAATACAATGCATTTTATTGATGAAGATGAAGCGAAAGCAATACAGCAATTCAAAATAGGCAGTGAAGTATTTCACGTATCGGATTTCAAAGAAGATGTAACAGATGCTTTTGTTACTTACAAGCAATACGAACAGCAGTACATTAAACAACCCTTTGAAGATATACCTTTTAAGCTTGCTATAATGTGTAGAAAAGAGGGTGAATCATACAAAGATGTAGAACCGATATTAGCAGAACGTGCTGCATTCTTTGCAGCTAACATAGATGCACTTACTGTAATGAGGTTGAACGCTTTTTTTTTGCTCAGGAAGAAAGCATTTCAACTACATTCACAAGCATTTTTAAATCTGAAAACACAGGTAGCAAAACAGAAAGAGAACTTAGAGCAGCATTTTCTGAAAGATACGGTTGGATGGCACAGGTTTTCAGGTTGGCACAAGGTGATGTTACTAAGGTTCAGCTTATACTTAATCAGAAGCTTTCATTATTTCTCTACTACCTCAATTGGGAGAAAGATGATTACGATTTGCAGCAAAGTTTACAGCATCTGCAAGAGAAAAAATAACACAAAGAAATGATTCAACTACCAAACAGAATACAAGGTAGAAAAGGTGTAAGGAATATCATTAAAGCAGTATGTGAGGCACACGAAGCAATAGCACAATTTAAAACGGGTTTGAACCTGTTAGAAGATGCTTCTGAATCAGATTACCCGTTAGCATTTTTAGAGTATGATTACAGTGGTTCAACATCAGGTGATGTAGAATCTTATCCTATTGCACTATGTGTAGCAGATTACATTTCAGCAGATGCTTCAACAGATGAAATATTTAACGCAATGTGTAAGACAGATGAAACCGTTTCTGAAATACACACTTACCTGCAACAGATCAGAAACATCAAACTGAAAGTAGGTGATGTAAAAAAGCAGACGTTTCAGGATTACGATGATGATAAGGTAGTTGTAACACGTGCCGAATTCACAATAGATATACCTCGTTACACAGCAAAGGATAATAAGGTAATAGGAGAACTCAAGTTCATAGATTCAAAACCTGTAACGCTTGTATACCCTGATGGAAGTAAAGTAGAATTGAAAGCAGGTTCTGTTTTCTATATGCCTACAAACTCACCTGATGATGAAGTAGTAACACCTGTTGATGAATTCACAAATTCAGTAAATCTAACGGCTAACACACCATACACATTAACGCATAATCTGAATTCAGATGTGTTAGTTAAGTTTATGTTAGATGGTGCTGCTGTAATCTCTAACTACGATATCATAGATCAGAACACCGTTTTAATTACTGCATCTGTTGATGTATTCAATTTACAGGTAACAGTAGTAGCTGCTGATTATGCAGCATCTGTTAATATGGTAGCAAACACACCTCAAACGATAATACACAACTTATCGAGTACAAATTTAACTGTTCAGTTCTACCTGAATAACGAAGCTGTATTAGCTGATTATACAATAATTGATTTGAATACGATAACAGTAGAAAGTGATATAGATGTAACTGCTTTGAAAGTGGTTATAGCAAAATAAAAAATACAATTAATATTAATGAATTCTTTAAACCCTATTAATTACGCTGGTGAATTTCCCTTAGATGCTAATAGTTTAATTACAAAAAAAGCAGTAGATGATTTAATAGCTGCTGTTAATACAAAGATCACAACACTTGAAACTACTGTTGCTGGTATTGAACCAGAATCAACAGATTTAACAGTTATCAATTCTGATATAGCTGCTATCAAATCAGATATCACAGCACTTGAAACACAGTTAGCTAATTTAGATATCCTGAAGGTGTAGATTTAACACCACTTACTACAAGAGTATCTACATTAGAAACTACTGTTTCAGGCTTATCTAATTATGATGATACAGCATTAGCTAACAGAGTTACATCAGTTGAAACTTCTGTTTCTGGTAAAGCTAACACAGCACATACACACGCTATTGCAGATGTAACGAATCTTCAAACCTCGTTAGATGCGAAAGCTGCAAGTTCACACACTCACACAGCAGTAACTACATCAGTAGCTGGCTTTATGAGTAGTGCAGATAAGAGTAAATTAGATGGTATAGCTACAAACGCAAACAATTATACACACCCTGCAACACACCCTGCATCAATCATTACACAGGATGCATCAAACCGTTTTGTTTCAGATACAGAAAAATCTACGTGGAATGGTAAAGCCTCAACAGTAGTAGCTACTACAAGCGCAAACGGTTTAATGAGTAGTTCAGATAAGACTAAATTAGATGGTGTTGCAACAGGTGCTAACAATTATGTTCACCCTGCAACACACAGCATAACAGAGATCACAGGTTTACAAACTACATTAGATGCGAAAGCAGATGATTCAACTGTTGTAAAGACTGTGAATAACATAGCACCTGTTGATGGTAATGTTACTATTGAAGTTAGTGGTTCAGGTGGTTCAACAGGTGGTACATCAGCTTTCATTACAGAAGATGATACACAAGTTACATATTACAAAACAAACGGTACAAGCTTGGCTATGCTTGGCGGTTCTGCATCACTATTTGGTTCTGCATCATCATATCAGACTTTGAAAGATAATTTTGGTTTTTTTACACAGCTTTCGACTTCAACAGGTTCGAACGCAGGCTTTCAATCGCTTTTAAACTACTATCATACAAAAACGACATTGAAAGGTCAGTTCATTTTCGCTTTAACAACGACACCATCAAGAATTCAGATGGGATTTATGAATACAAATCAAGCACAAGGAAATACGATGAACTTTCTTACAGGTATGGGTACAAAAGATATAGGTTCGATATGCCTACAATATGATTCGGGTGTATCAACAGCGTTTTATATTAACTGTAATGATGCATCAGGTAGTAATGCTATTGGTTATTATTTAAAGAATACAGACAATACGAATTTTACACCATCGCTAAACTGCTTATATGAATTTAGAATTGAACAAAAACCAGATAATCAATTGCTTGTATCGTTAACTGAAACAACTCAGGCAGGTGTGGTTAAAACGGCTACTGCTACAATCAATAATTTTTATAGATGTGCAGGATATGCACACGCAGCTATGGGTGTAAACTCAACTGGTAATAACATCTTGATTAAGAAAGTAATAATATCAAACAAATAAAAAAATAAGCGTTATAAATGAATTTAATTTATCATCATACATATAATTTCAAGCTTTCTAATCACAACAATACATTCGAGTTAGAAAGAATTTATCTTACAGCAGAACCTTTGATTCAGAAAGAAACTCTTAATGCAGATGGTCAGATTGCAAGCATAGAATACTTCTTAGATGAAGAACTTACAGATTTAGCAGTAGCTGAAACACGTTCTTATGAAAAAGATGAAACAGGTTTCATTACCTGCAAGCGCACCAAAATTGATTACTATGATGTAACAGGTGCAATAGGATGGAGCAAAGAACTAACGAAGCATTACAGCAAAATTTAAAACTCGAAAAGGCTACTATTTAAGTAGCCTTTTTTGTTAAATACACTTGCTACAACAACATATATAAGTGTATGGCATCTAAGATAAAAAAGGTTACGAGGGGTAAAGGTTCAGGTAATGTGTTTTCACCTGCTGATATAAAATCAGGTTTGAACGGTCAGTTTTTCGAGTTAGCAAAGATGATTATAGAGTTTATGATAGCAGAAGCTGAAAAAGGTGGTAAACATAAATTCAGAGCAGATGGTAAATCAGGAATAGTACAGGCTACGAAAGTAGAATTTACAGTAGATGGTGTTTACATAGATGTACCTGAACACGCACAATATTTAAATAACGGTAGAAAAGCAGGTACTAAGAAAGTACCAATTTCAGCTTTGATAACTTGGTTAAAGCGTTACAGAGTGATCAGCAGAGATAAGAAAACAGGTAAGTATCAGAAATCATCTGATGGTTCTATTAATTCAGCAGCTTTTGCGATTCAGCAAAGCATCTACAAAAACGGAATCAAAGCGAGACCTTTTTTAGAAGCTACATTAGACTTTGCAGAAGAACTAATTTCTGAAATGATTGATGAAATTATGATTCCTGAAATCATTTCTATCATAGAATTCGAGTTTAAAAAATAATATAAATGAATTGGCATTTACACTAACAAAAGATGCACCGTTAGTAGGAGCATCAAAGAACAAAATAGAATTCACTTTCAATAAAAGTGATTATGAAATAGGTGATTACTTTTTCTGTGAGATATTCACAGATGTTAAGCTGATTGAATTAACTAAATCAGGTGGTGATACTGGTAGCGTTACGTTTAACGTTGCACCTATACTATCTACGCTTTTCACTGATGCTATCATCAACACAGCTTCAGCTTTCCAGAAAGATAACAACGTATTCAGAAGCTACTACATTAAAGCAGGTGTGAAACGTTTTGTAAACGGTGCTGAGGTTAGGGAGTATTTACATACATCAGCTACTAAGTACGTGCTTAAAGCAGCTTTACCACAAGATGCACCCGAACTAACAGAGTTTGTTAGTGATTACATTAATGAAAAGAGGTTCTTAGATAACGCACCGTACAACACAGAAATTAGAGATGGTCAATTCTCGTTTCTTTCTGTAATTGCTACTGATATTACAGGTGTAACAAATAGAAAACTTACTCTAAAAGCTGATGCGTTCTATAATGATGGTTCAGCAGTGCGACATAAAATAATAAGCACGAATACTATCACAGGTGCAGGTGTGTATGTGTTCAGAATATCTACACAGGATGTACAACCAGATGCAACACTGAGAGATAACATCACATTAATCAGAGCATTTGTAGAGTACACAGATTCAGTAGATACTACACCTGTGAAGCTTACAAAAACCAGATCATACAACATAACGAAAGCATTAAAGCAACCTGTAAACCTTTTCTATATAAACAGATCAGGCGGTTACGATACGTTACAGCTTTCACGTTTCAAATCTGAATCATTAGATATCAAAGCTGAAACATATAAAACAGCAGGTGTAACTAAAACATTAACGGTAAACGGCACGACAAAAAGAACATACTATTCTACTTATCTAACCTCTGATAAATTTGAATGGCTAAAAGATTTACCGTTTTCAAATACAGTGTATGCAGATGGTAAATATGTAAACGTGCAAGGCTTTAAAAACTTC
>Ga0066648_10001043_pt1 | contig 16219 bp, 14 predicted proteins | sample CryGeyCG12114_NA_FD_59537 | JGI IMG/M metagenome (GOLD analysis project Ga0066648, IMG submission 59537) | Groundwater microbial communities from aquifer - Crystal Geyser CG19_WC_8/21/14_NA | ecosystem: Environmental > Aquatic > Deep subsurface > Groundwater | place: USA: Utah: Grand County... | reverse complement strand
TTTTCGAATATCGGTTCCGGGTTCCCTTCCCTTACAAAAATAAATTTATACTCTTTTCCAACCGTTAGCCCGCCAACCGTTGCGCTGTTTGGATTAAGCCTGAAAACTTCCGTCCACGGGGCTGTGACCCAATCCGTCGTTCCGGGAATCCATTCGTCTTGTTTAAACGGAAGGTTGTTCCATGTAACGCCGGTAATTGCCGAACCGTCCATTGCAACAACTTTCATTTTTATGTCAACTTTGGCATCAACCCAAATAGACATTTCCCGGCTGTTAACATCGTTTGTATACGCCAAGCCTTCCATGAAATCCGCCGAAGTAAAGATCGCAACGTTACCGCTGATCGGGCCGACCGTAACTTTATACTGCCCTTCTGCGGTAACAGGAATCGTTACTTCCTCGCCTTTCTTGTGATCTACGTCCTTGTTGAAAACTACGGAGTTATCCGCTTTCGCAACCGTTACCCGAAACACTCCGTCGCGGCTTACTGCATACTTGATCGTAAGCGAAATTCCTTGCTGAACAAAAGAAGGAATCCGGGTAAATTGTAAAGGGTTTGCAGTCCCTACAACCACGATAGGAGCGGAGACAAGCGCACCAATTTTAACAATGTAATTCCCGCCGTCAAGAATTTCGGGAGTCTCCAAAGGGAACCCGGCTGTAAAATCATAAAGCGGCGATTGATACACGACCCCGCCCGAAACTTTTTCGACTGAGAATGTATATTTACCAGATTTGTTTATTGCAAATTTGATCTTGTTATTCGCAACAACCGGGTACCCTTGGGCAAATGCCAGTTCGACAATCGGGGCAGGTTCAACCGGAATCTGATTATCAATATCGTCCGGCGTATCGACAACATCATCTTCGCCCGATTTCCAAGGCGGAAGCGGCGCAGCGACAACCGGATCGGCGACAACCGGAATAAACAATTCTATGCCCCCCGGAAGTTCGCTGTCTATTATTGCGCCGGGGTTCGCCATAATAAGAAGGTACACAAGCGTTGAATCGCCGTAGGCTTTTTGCGCTACGGTATCCCATCTATCGCCTTGTTTAGTAGTGTAAGTTGTATATTTCATTTTCTCAGAACTATAACTTGTGTCAAATGTGCCGCTGTGGTCATCAGCGTATTTATATTCGAATCAATACTTGCCGTAACTGCTACACCGTCCGAAACGGTACCGCCTGAAATAGTAGTACTTATACTAGTTACGCTTGAAATTACGGATTCTAAATTAGACTTCAATGCAGCGGCGTTACTTATTTTTGAAGCGGCTGCATCTACGCCGTTTCTCGCTTTGGTCGCGGCAGTTTTTGCTTTCGTCAAAGCTTTTAACGCTTGGCTGGTATACGTCTTTGCCAGCGCAGGAAGCGATGCGGCTTTTTTTATGGATGCACTTGCCGAACGCGCGTTCGTTTGGGTTTCAACAATGTCCTGCATTAACGAAATTTGCGGAGTTTGAAATTTATTTACAGGCGTAGAGATTACCGGGTTCGATGTCAAATTAGCAAACCCCGCTTTCTTTGCTTTTGCACGGTCAGCTTGGGCAGGATCAGCCGGAACAAATTCTTTCAGCGAAACGGTAATCGAAGCAGACATAAGCCGGCCTACATCGTCCGTCCCTTCGTAAATTGTTCGCAAGTCAGTGATTACAAAATCCCCTTCAACGTCACCCAAGCCGTTAATCAACGTAAGCGATTCGCCCGCATCCAAAGCCGCATCAAATTTGTTAAGTGCCTGCCGGACGTTGGTAAACGAATGATGAAGGTACATATCAAGCTCAATGGTTGTAAGAACCCCGCCAAGTTTTTGCAAAGTCGGCGGGCCTTCGATACGTTCCATTTCAGCAAAATTCGCGCTTTTCGTTTTGGCGAAAGATGTCGGGCCATCAAGCGGCCTCAAAAATTCTATTTCCCCTAATTGGTACAACATGGTTATTTTATGGCTCTGCGATTCTGATCGCGTTGATTTTGTTTAAGCACTGTTTCGAACTGATACTTTGCTTGTAATAACGATTCATCGACCATTTTCTTACCGTCGGGCGTTACCGTGCCGTTGAAATTAAGAACAGGACTAAAATTAACCGCTCCCGTTTGTGCGGACATCCAGTTCGCCGGCCCCTTCGGTAATCCAGACGGTTCGGGCAATGTCCCGGCTTCGGCGGTTCCATACCCCCGACCTGCTCGAAGCTCTTTAATTCTTTCCGATTGCACACCCTTACGATAATCAAACATATCTGCGCCGGTATTTATCGAAGCTTCCGTTTGTATAGCAGTTCTGATCCGTCCGGCTTTTGCAAAATCCCCGGAAAAGATTGCGCCTAACCACTCCCAAGAATGGTTATCAAACGCAACCAAAGTTTCGTACATCTGCGTAACGACCCGGCGGAAAGGTTCAAACTTCTGAAACGCTGCATAAGCTGCAATTCCTACCGCAGCGATACCCGTTGCCACGGCCACGGTTCCGACGGTAATAGCTCCCGCTGTTAGTGCTGCATACGCCAAACCTTCCGCCCAAATACTTACCGAAGATATGGCAGTCGCAAATGTCCCGCCTGCGGCAAAAAAGGTCATGACGCGAGTCCACGCAGTTACCGCAGTGGCAACCCCGCCGATAGCAAAAGAAACGCCTGAAACTGCGGCAGAAAAAGCAGTTAATCCCGCCGCTACCTGCAATATACTTGTTGACAATTTAGGGTTTGCTGAAACCCATTGTCCTAAATTCTTTAACAGACCGCTTGAATCAGAAACAAATTGCTGAATCATTGGCAACGCATTTTCACCAAAATCGATTACAGTTGCGTTAAACCTTGACCATTCGATTCGCAACTTGCCCATCGTGGTTGATTGCTTATTAGTAAATTCGCCCATTACCGAACCGGCAATTTTCATCGGGTCGCTTACAGAATTCAAGGCGTTTAAAAGACCTTTCGGGCCGTTCATTCCCCTTGCCAATTCGTGAATAGATGTTCCGTATTCTCCGAACTTTCCGAAAAATTCATCAGGATCAGAAGACTTCAATCCTTTATTTAATACCGCAAGAAAACCAGCGGCACCTTTACCCGCTTCGTTAAATGTTTTACGCAGGGCGGGGCTGTTGATAATGCCCTTTCCGAAGCGTTCCATGACTGTCGCGGCTTGTTCTGCGGAAGGTACTACCGTTGCCCGAAGCGTTGCCCCGAACGCTGCGATTTCTTCCCCTGTCGCATTGAACGTCTTAGCTACTCCGACCCCGCCGGCTTCTAAAAAAGAAAGTATTTCAGAAGCTTTTGCGTTCCGGGTGTTGGAAAGAACGTTGATCGCATCCGCAATCAAACTTACTTTTTCCGTAGGAAGATCAAGGACATTCTGAATCCGGGAAAATGCGCTACCCGCATCATTATTGGATATGTCAAAGGCAACGCCGACCCGACCGGCAAGCCGGGCAATTTCCTTTAAATTATCAACGGCAACGCCCCCCTGCGCCAAGGTAGTGTAAAGATCGGCGGATTCAGTCGCAGTACGGCCAAGATAAACTGATAATTCTTTTACCTCGTTGGACATACTCCGAAAGGCACTGCTTCCAACATCCGTGTTCGTTACTTTCGCAACGTCCGCCATTTTATCCTCAAACAAAGCGGCTTGGCGGATAGGTAAAAGCAAACCGGCTCCGAGCGCAGCCGTTGCCCCTGCGAACTTTTGACCAACCCCAAACGAAGTGCTTGCAATTCCTCGCGCCCGGTTGCCGAGCGTTTCCAAACTATTAATGGAAGAAGTAACCCCCCGACCGATTGGCCCGGAAAAGTTATTAATTCCGTTAATAATTACATTTGTTGTTATATTCCGGTTTGTTGCCATATTAAAAAAGCGCAAGGGCTACTTGCGCTGTTTATTTTTTCTCTTTCGGTACATATAAATGATCGTGCAATTTAGCGGCAATATTGTACCAAGTTATGATTTCATCGTCCGACATTTCTTCGAAGTCTTTTAACGGCGTATTTAAAAAATGCGCGGCAAAAGCAACTACTTCGTCGGTAACTCGTTTTTTTGGTCTTTCCAGTTATTGAATTGGGCACTAATGTAAAGCACGTCATTGAATTCCATTTCGTCGAATTCGTCATAATGCTCCATTTTTTTACCGTCAATTTCTGTGATCTTTGACAAAAGAACCAAGCCGATTTCTTCATCGTCCAGCTTCAAGTCCTTAGACATCCTTTTTATCTCTTTACGGATACCATAAGGGGGCGAAGTCAAAACTACTTGCTTACCTGAAACCGGAAGCGTAAAATTAAGTTGATACGACATTGTTTTTAATTTTTAAGATTTATATTCGATTGATTATTAATTTACTAGCTTAATCCAAGATTTGTTCGAAGTTCGGCAAGCATATCCACACCGTTAACTTTATAGATATAATTAACAGGATCGAATTCAAACATTACCTTTCCAGCAATTTCTTTCCGAATGTAAAGAACGTCAATCGCTGATTCGCTTTCGACATCTGCTTTTGCCGTAAAGTTTGCATTCGGAATATTACGGAAACGACCACGCATAAAGTAAACTACTTTTGAAACTTGCTTCGGGCCGTTACCGTACTTCTCAATCTGCGAACGAATTTGAAAATCGTGAACGCTTAAAACGTCCGAAGCGTATCGGTCGATTGTTTCATCCATCGCTGCCCACCCAAGACGTGCTTCCATTGCATCAAAGCCTGTGGGCAAATTAATGCCCCCAAGCGTTGAAATGGTTGAATGCTCCGTCGTGCTTGCCGTTGGGCCGGGAATATCCGCTTCCGCAACAAGGCCCATATAATTGCTACCGTTAATATAAACAGCGGCTTGAAACATTTTGTTAGTTGCCATTTTATGCTACTTCGTTTAATTTTGACAAAAGCGTTATGTTCACATACGAACGATACGTTATATGCTCCAAAGGCGGAGTCGGAACCCAATCAAGCGTAAACGTCCAATGTCCTTGCGCGATTTCCGAAGGCGGATTCAGCGCAGGATCATAAATCGCTTCCCCGTCGGCTAACGCTCCGCGACCGATCAACGAACGAACATAATTGTTGGCAGTTTCCCGGATGGCGTCACGTAAAGCTTCGGTCATCGGTAAATCAAGATACTGAACCGAAGATAACTGAATTGCACGTATTGCAGTATCAATAACCCGCCGAGTACTGTTAAACGTCATAATCGTCGAGTTCGCCGGATAAGCACTGTTACGGTTTCCCCAAGTACGGAATCCCGATGCCCCTTCGTTATAAACGGTTACAATGCCCGCATCGTTGAGCTTCTGCCCGTCGGTACCGTCGTTAACGGCAGAACTGGAAATTGGAAGTTCAGTCCCGCTTGCTGTCCTGATTGCTTTATTGGAGAAAGAATAAAAGAATCCTGAATCCGTATCGACCCTTCCAATAATCCCCGAAAGGTATTGGCTATATGGTTTTGCGATGTCTGTATTACTTGCCGGATCGTAGGACTTAATGCGCGGATAAGCCAAAATTACACGTTCGTCAGAAACGTTAAAATTGATAACTCCTGCCGGGCCGCGTCCTGCAATCGCTGCCGGTACCGTAGTTCCTACGGGTGCATCGACAATCGCCATTGCAAGCAAACGGTTTGCCCAATATCGCATTTCGGCAACAACTGCCGTTAATTCCGAGAATCCCGGTGCGATAAGAATTTTTGGTTCTTTGCCGTAAAGATTATATGCAGCTTCAACCGTTTTCATTCCAGTTCTTGCGCCTGTCACTCCGTCTACGGTTCCGATAATATCCGCAGCGGTAACGCTGGCAGTATTGATCTTGTTGTATACGGCGGTAACGGTTGCGCCTGCGGCAATTGTCGCATTGTTTAAAGATGAAATGTTTCCATAATCATCAATCCGGTAATCGGTATCTTTGACATAAATCGGCGTTCCCGTTGTGTGCTTCAAGATAAAATTGGAAACCGGTGCAAATGCAGTTTTTCCCTTACCATTAGACAGCGTAATCGATTCAGAAGCTACCGCAGTAGTATCCGTAACAGGATCGAATACATTAACAACCATTACGGGTTGACCACCTTCGGCGAAGTGCGTTGCCAATGCGGAAGGTATTGTAAAGCCGGGCAACTGCGAACCGAACTGCGAAGCGTCAGCCATATTGCTAACAAGTATCAATTGGTTAAGCGGCCCTTTGGGGGCGGTTCCTACAAGAAAAGTTATCGCTGTGGGTAACTCACTAACTTGAACCGGCCCCGTTTTAATTTCTTGATAATCTACACCGTGAAAGCCCATCTTTTATTCTTTGTTTTTTGTTGTAGGTACTTCTTCAAGAATCCCTTGCGCGATTAGACCGTCAATATACGAATTTGTTTCGGGAATTTCCAAAGTAGCGTCAGGAATTAAAGTTTTTTCCTTGTCGCCAAGATCGAAGCGAAGCGTGTACTGCGAAGCATTTTTAACTTTTGTCATTATGAATTATTGTTTATAGTTTACAAAATATATCCCAAACACCATTTTCAGTTCCCGAAGGTAACGGATTTTGTGTATAAATAATAAGATTCGTTGCGTCAGCGTCCACGAACCGGACTTCCGCCGCTGCCGACGTTGCGCTTCTTGGGCTTGCTGCCGAAACGTTGGTCGGCTTGGCTCCCATACCGTGCGGCACTGTCCAGACTAAATTCGTTCCGTCGCCTGAAATAACAGCTTTAACCGCTTTCGTTACTTCGCTGGAATAAGCAAGCACATTGCCTTTGTATTTTAACCTGACTGAATCATCAGATAGGTTAAAACCGAAGTATGGAATTTTACCGCCTGTTTCAGTTATCTCCGTAACGTTCATTACAAATGTACGGGTCGTTGTTCCATCAAGCATCGTAACCGACGGAACGCCACCCACTACGCTAAACCGAACCCCGTTAAAGGTTTGGCTTCCTTCATACATTGAAGCGACTTTCCAAGCCGTACCGTCATGATAAAATACTGCTTCTGAACCTAACCGCTGCCCCGTACCGATGAAAAAACCTTCAACCCGGTATGATCTATCGACTGAAAAATTAACCCCGTTATTATCGGTAAGCGGGCTTGGCGTTGTATTGGAAACATTGAATTTCCTTGTATACATCAGCTTGCTTCCGATTGTTACTTCCGCCGCATCTGCATACCGCCAATTCGTGCCGTTATATGTCGCGCTATTATACGACCTGTCGCTAATCGTAGAAACCCGCATACCTCTTTGAGGCGTTGAAAATGCGGTTAATTGCGTGTTAGTTACCGAACCCCGGAAGTCAAAAAGAACCGGTTGGTTTCCCGGATTTTCGATAGGAATATTACGGGAAACGAATTGCGTCGTTGCTTGAACTACCGTGTTGATACATACGGCTCCAACCGGAATATTTACCGCTGTCCAGTTACCAGACAAATCGATCCAAACATCATCTGTATTATTCAAAACAATGGAATCAACGCCGGTAGCAACAGCGTACGGATTCAGTGTGATCCGGCTATTAGAAACTTTTCGGGCAGGTACGCCCGCAGCCGCAGCAACGCCAAGTTGTAGCGCAGGCATTCCGCGCGTTGACTTGATATTCGCAATCAACATAACGCTGCTTGCCGCTTCAATATTTATGCCCCCTGCCGACGGTCTTTCGCACATAATCGAACCGGTAATACTCCGCGCTCCTTGGCAGTAAAGAAGCCAAGCCCCGTCGGATATAATTACTGTAAGATCGGCAAGAATAACATTCAACTGATTTGCCAAAGATTCAGTAATCCGAATACCGCCTTTGTGATTTCCTCGAATTTCCCCGGATAATTTAACGTTATACGCACTTTCCAGAACGATAGCATAATCCGTCGCAGTCGTGTTTGTGTTTTCGCAATTAAAATGTACCTCACTCGAACAAATACCGATTTGACGGAACCATGTATCACAGTTGGAGCCGTTTACGATGTAGTAATTTTCATTGGGCGTTCGTGTGAATTCTCCGTTGTTGGGGGCTTGTTCTTCCCGCAATAACTCCTTGCAATTAACACCCCGAATGTGTACGACTTGCCGTTCGATATTTCCGTACGTATGAACGCCGATATTTGCATTTTTTACAAAAACGTCATATTCACATCCTGTCGTTTGGGAGTCATCTAATTTAAACCCGGTAAGCGTATTTTTTAATTCACAATCAATATTCAGCTTAACCCGGTTGTATGTTAAGTTAGAATATGCCGTACACCTGACAACGCTTTCGCCTACAAAATCCGCAGTAGGTTTCAGCATACAATTGCCGAAATCTATTAGAGAATTCGCAACAATATTAAATTGCTTTTTTACAGAAATTACAGGATATGTAGTTTTAAGATATACCCCTTTTGCAACGGCCAAGTTGTAAGCTTTTTGGATCGCATCGGAATCAGCAACGCCATCCATCGGGCCGAACCATTCAGGATAAATCGTATCTGCTGACAAATCGACCAAACCCGAACCGATAAAGACCTGTTGCGGGGAAGCGTCAAAACGCCCTTGAATGGTCAAAGTAACCCCCGCTTGGATGTTGAACATCGCCTTCGGACTTACTTTGATTTTTACATTCGCGGGAATTGTCAAATTCGCTCCGATGATAACGGTTTTATCAAGCGTGAATTCCGCAGGATTTGCCCCGAAATCATTCATACATCTTTGCAGATATGTGTGATTTGGCGTACTCAATTTGCTCGCTGTCCAAGTGTCGGGTGCCTGCCAACGAAAATAACTTCCAACGGTTTTTGAAGCCGCCCAATTATCTTTGTTATACAAAGCCCCGCAAAGATCATCGCGCATTGGGGTAGTGCCGTCCCGCCACATTGGAGTGACAAACGGCATTAAATTCTCACCGGTTAAAGGGTGTAATTTTCGTTCAACGAGGTTGGTTACATTTGGCATTATATAGCTACGGAATTGTTATACATTAATCGTTCTTCTAACTCAGAAATAAATCTTGCCGGGCTAATAACTGTTTCATCGCTATTAGAATCAAAATCCGAAGATTCCGCAAATTGAAGCCCTGTAAAGTTAGTTAGTTTATCTTTCAATTCGTTTGTGAAATCATTCGACGAAAGAACTTTACCGGTTTCTTTTTTAACGTAATCATCTATATTAACTCCCGGAATCGTACCGGCCAAATCCAGCAACGCCGCAATAGAAATTTTATAGTGCGTTCCGTCGGGTTTCGCAACCAAGGCGAAATCTTGGCCGTCTATCGCCTTGGTTGCAAGATCAAGTATTTTTATTGAATTAGCCATATATATTCGTCATGTATGCTACATCCGCAGCGATTTCCGAAAGAGTCATTGCACCTTTGTATGTGTCGCAAATACCGACAAGCCCGTGGAACTTGGTTGTATTGCTTCCTATCTCATTACACCCCAAGACGAAAGTTCCCGTTAACGCGCTAAACGTCAAATTCGGAATGGTTGTGTCAAGAACACCGTTAACATAAATATCCATTTTATTCTCGTTTATGATAACGTGCAATTTATTTGACGGAATCCCCGTACCGCCGTTAACTGCCAAAGCCTGTAATTCTGTCCGGGTACCGTTTACGACAATTGCCATTTTCGAGTTGACACCGGAAGATTCAAAACGGAACGTAAGTCCGTCCGCACCGGCGTATGAACATAACGTACGGGTAACAGTAACAGCAACCAAGTTATGATTAGCAAAACAAATCGCTAAACTGATCTTCTTACGCGCAAGTTTCCATTGCCTTGTAAGTACTTTTGTCCGATCCCCCGACCCGTTACTTGTTCCGCCGTTACCTGACTTGAAATAAATTGACGGCTTACCGTTCATCTGCGATGATGCCGCATTGATTGTCGGTATAACGGTTTGAGAAGCGAAGGTTCCCAAAACCATATCTTTTTCGGAGCTTTTCGGCTCGACCCAAACACCCGAAGCGGGCACGTATTTAGGAGCCATAAACAAGGCTTCAACCCCCGTTAATTTGGGCGGAATCCATTCGATACTCGGCGCAGTGCTCCGTACATCTGCAAATGTTTCACCCGGAATTGTTATTATCTTTGTCATACAATTTCAGAATTTATTAGTGAACGGGGATTTTGTATTCTTGCTTCCAAGGTGCGTAATCCTTGATTTTTCTTTACGACTCCATCAACCGTAACTTGATCCCAAGTTAGTTCAGGATTTGCAACGCGCATAACTACGGTTATTCGGTCATCAGTTTCGCCCGCACTTGTTCCATCGTCTGCCGCTGTCCGATACTGACCCGCTTTTATGTACCCCGGCGCACTCGAATCACTATACCCGATAGTTGTGTTCATATCGGTTATAACAAGTTCGGTACCGATCCAAAGTCGTATCTGTGAGTTACCGGTAGTTTTGGAAGGTCTGATACACATTACGCGGGGAATCCATTCGCCCCGATTATAAGGCTTCTTTGGATATGTTTTCGACACGGGGGCACTTTCCGGCCCGGATCGCGTTTCAAGCGTAAAGGTGTTACTTGTTCCGCCTACATCATAGTTAGCATAATTCAAGCCTACGATTGGCCCGCCGCCGCCCGGCCCGTGAAACTGAAACATATCATGATAAAACGCTGTGTTTCGATAGAAAATACGCTTGCCGTTTGGATCAGGTTCGATGAAAATCTGATCGGCATACCACAAATCCACGTCCCAAGGAATCGGAACCGCATTCGTTCCCGACGTACCAAGTTGATAGATTTCTGCACGTTCTTTCAGCTTTCCGTTCTGCGAATTTCCATCAGGATCGCTTGCCGAAGGCATATCGCCGCCCGTGCGTACGATATTTCCGTTCGCATCCGTTGTTTCCGCAAAATACCAGTTATCCCCCGGACGTAATTCAAACCGTAAGATTTTCGGAGCGTCCGGGTCTTTTAATTCTTGAATTGACCAAGGCTGCCTTCCGCTTACGTTTCCGCTTTGTGAACGCCAAGTCGTACCAAAGTATGTACGTTCCGTACCTGTATTTCCCAATGACAAGAAATTCAACGTCTGAATCGTACGCATCCGAACGCCTTGGGCAGACCAATATTCTTTACCCGGCCCTAACGCTGCATAAGCTGCATCAGCACTCGCAAATTCCTGCAATTCTTCAACCGGGGGCGTTACAATGACTGTGCTTTCAGTTGCTTCGATTTCTTCTTCGTACGGCCACGTTTTGCCATCTTTCAGAATTGCGTAAACGACAAGCCCTGTCGTACCTGTAAAAGCGGTAATGACATTTGGTGCGCCTGCGGCATCTTGCAACCCGCCCGCACTATTAATCGTTACCAGTAATTCGGGGGTCAAATCGGTTTCCCCGATCTTCCGGTTTATGGAAGCAAGCAGTTCATCGCTAACGTCAGCGGTACCGATTTCACGGTCTAATTTGGCCGTAACTTCCGGCGTCAATTTATCCAGTCCGACCTTCTCGTTAATTTTGGCGAAAATCGATTCTGGAAGGTCTTCTTCGGTCAGTTCATTATATGGGAACTCCGCACCGTTAAACTGTTTAGCAAAGAGAATTTGGCCCGATTCGTCACTGATCGTAAATGACAGCATCGAACTAACATTATTCGTCGTAGCAGTAACAGCTTTTACTTCCAAAGCGGTAATCTTTTCGTACCCGTTATCCTTTGGCGGTAAGTAGCTCCATTTCGTGCCGGTACTCTGCAAGCTTCCGCCGATCTTGTAAAGTGTCGGCTGCGGCTCCCCGGCAAGTTGTCCCAATCCTTCTTTAACGATGTTAAAGAAACTTCCTTTCGGTTTATCCGATACCGCCGTCGGGCTATAAGTTGCCCCCGTTTCGGATATAGTTGCAATGCCCGTAGAAGCATCAAAACTCCCCAAAGGAATGAACACCCCGGAAGCTACATCCTTGACCGCTTCAAGGGTCGCATTTGCTTCTGCCAGAAGTTCGCCTACCGCTCCGCTTGTCTCAACATTTGCCTGAATCTGATCGATGATTTCGCCGGCAGTTACTTTATTGTGCTGCCCGTCGGCACCTACGACTAACATAAAATCTTCGGGCTTTACGGGCTTTGTAGCAAGATCGAGTATTTTTATAGTTCCCGACATATTTATATAGTAAGAGTTTTATCCCCGATTAAAATTTCTTCATCTAAATTAGTAACGATTTCCGGTTCGTCCAAATCTTCAACCCAAGAAAGACGTTTTAAAAGATTTGCGTCTAGTTCTTCCATGTTCCTTGAATTCTCAATTGGCTCCATCGGAACGTCACGCACACGAAACATAACTTGATAATGCCAAGTGTTTTTGTCAAAAAGCGTTATATCCACACCGAACGCGGAAAGCTCCCCGCCGATTGAAGGCTTAAAACCCATCAAAAGCCGCTGCGTCATTTCTACGTAGGTATACAAACCGTAATACATTTGACCGTTAATTTCTTCATCATATAGACTTCGCGCTGAAACGGAAGCCGTAAGATAAATGTCGGTCATCTGTGCCGGGCTACCTATCAAAAAATTAGTAGGCTGCGATTCAGTGCCGAAGCGTTGCATTGGAAAACCTACATATACCCGGCCTTTCTGGTTCACTTGCAATTCGCTGTATTCGGCTTTAAACTGCTTTAACCGGCTTACTTCTACGCCGAGTAGTGCCAGATTTTCAGGCTGTTCGTTTGTTCCTCTTAGTTTGATAACAACCTCGCTAATTAATGCTTGATATATGTTCATTCGGCGGTAACAGGGATAAGAATTGCTTTAAAAGTTCTACCGTCATGAATACGCGCAACGTCCTGAACTCCGTATTTACGGGTTGTTCCTGACACATTGATGGAAACGAATTCGCCGTCCGTCCTGCCGCGTACTGCTTCGTATAATCCGGGAAAGTCGGGTTCCATATACTCCATTACGGGGCTTTTTATGGTGAAATCAACTTCCTTCATTTCGTATTGATCGCCGTTCTTGTTTGGGTCTTTCAAGTGAACCCGCGCTGCAAACGTATTGGTCGGAAAAGCCGATGGCTTCCAAACTGCGTCGTACCCCATCATTTGGGCGGTAGTACGAAACACGTTGGAAGCCATCGCGTCAAATATGTTCGGCATATTACTGCGCCTTCAAACGGAGTTCAGCAAAAGGATCAGCTTCCGCCGCAGCTTTTCCCACAAGACCGGCAAGCGTGTTGCCCGTTGCTACGGTTGTAAATGTACGGGAAGCCGCAACCAAATAAACTTTTGCCCCCAAAGCCCACGCCTGATTCGTTGGTTTTGCAACTTTGTATGTCCCTTTCAGTTTCAATACGGCAGTGTCTCCTTCCGCTGATGCTTGATTTGCAAAGACCGTATTACCATTACGAAGCAACACACTCACGAAGCCGATCAAATCGCCGACCATGTATGCGTCACCCGATTTAACCGTAGTTTCTCCCGCTCCAAGCGTTACGACTACGTCATCCCCTGTATCTACGAAATTATTCATTTCTATATGGTTTTAAAGTGGCCCGTTTTTAGGCGGGCCGGTTAATATTTATTGTCAATTAAAGGCCGGGGTTAAGCATTGCGCCTCTCCACCCTACCGCGCCGACTCCGAAGATAGAGCGGATTTTGAAGTTCACGCCGTCCGTTCTGAATTCTTCGTAACGCTCGAAATCAGGCGTTTGCTGTCCGTCCAAGAAAGATACTTGAAGTACCGGCTCGACATCAGGATCAGCGAAAGAAATCGCACCGTTCGTAAGCGCGAAGCGCGGAGATCCTACGATGTCCTCATAGATGCCAAGAGCCTTGTTCGGCATGAACATAGTCTTTCCGGTTTGGTCAAGGTCGTAAGTCGAAGTGTTGTACATTTTCGCCTTAGCCTCGTTCACGGTATGAACAAGCAGGATCGAGGGGTTAAGTGCGATCAGTTCGCCCGCTCCGTCTTTCTGCAACTGCATTGCTACGCGCATTCCGTCGTAGGCCGTTCCGTCAAGGGCAGAACCCGTCAGGATGTTGTTGTGATCTGCGTGGAAAAGGGTTTTTCCATCCGCCATGATCGGGCCACGGTTTCCGTTCATTGCAATTGTTGCGAATACTGTCTTCTCGATAGTTCTTTGAGAAGAACGGGTCAGATCAGCGATAACGTTATTAAACGCTCCCAAGTCGTCGTTAACGATCATTTCAAGAGAAAGATTAACGATACCCCCGTGCTTGAATACACGAACACTTTCGCCGGTTGCATCAACCAACGGAATGTTTTTGTATTCTTCTGTTTCCAGAACGCGAGGTAAATCTTGCAGCCCCCAAGTACGAATCGCACGATGATCGCGGAAATCGGATACGCTACCTGTACGGCAGAACCTACGCCATACGTCGTTAATTTCGACATAGCTTGCAAGCAAGATGTCCTGTCCGACAGAACCAAGCAGTACTGGGAAATCCGATGTAGATTGAGTGATCGCGCGTTTGGCGATTTCCTCTTTACCCAATCCGGCAGTTCTCAATCCGGTATCTTCAAGGGATAGGCGGGCCATATCCAGAAGACCAAGGGAACGAAGCTTGTTAGCTTCTACGACAAGCTCTTTGTCGATGTTTTTCGGCTTGATATGTCCTGTACGCATACCGAGCGCAGCGGCACGAACCGCACGTTTTTTGTCTACTTCGTCGGTTCCCATTTCGATAGTATTATCGTTTCTCAATCCTTTTGACGGATCATTCGCAGCCCATTTATCGATGATTTTTGCGCGGGCTTCGTCGATTGTAACATCGTTATCAATCATTTTCTGTGCGAAAGCGTCATCGAGCTTTGCAGCGCGAACAGCGTCACGAATGCCTTGGCTACGTGCTTTTTCAGCTTTTCGTGCGGCTTCCGTCAGTTTCTTTTCATCAACCGGCGTCGGGGTCGGATCGGGTGCCGCGCCGCGTTGTTGGTTTTGGTTTACGGGGTTTGTCCCTTCCGCTCCTTCTGCATTTTCGTCCATTGTACGAGTGTCGATTATTGTTGTTAAATGTAAATTCACTTCCTCACTTCTGAACTTGCGTTCAGTTTCTTTGACTTCTTCCAGCGAACGGGTTCCGACAGTTTCATCGGCAGGAATCCCCACAAATGAAATTTCGAGCGGCTCCCAACTCGTTGCCCGGTAAACTGGAACAGAAGTTTTGTCGGTTTGGCTCCGTACGTATTCATCAACGTTGTATCCAACCGAAATGTTTCGATATATGCCTTCGGCCACATTCTGCCGAAAAGATTCGTGTTCCGAGGTGCCTGAAAGCTTGATTGACGCGCGGGCTTTTCCATCCGCAGTCCAGCCGGTAAGTGTAATACCTACAACGGCATCAAGATTATAATGCCTGTGATCTTTGAGAACCGATGCACCTTGATTAATTCTGCCGAAATTGATTGCTTTATCAGTGATTTCAAGAACTTCTTGATAAATTTCATCATTCGACCACGAATAGCGTAGAACGGGCTTACCTGACGCAAATTCTACGTCAAGGGTTCGTTGCTCGGCATTCCAGCTATTCGGGATGATGCTTGCCAAAGCTTGCATCTTCCTTGTTTCAATGGTTGATCTTTTCTGCATGAGCGTAAATATAGAAAATGAATTTTTATTAATCAAAAAATATTTTAAGCGGCCTTGGATTCTTTATCGAAACGCGGATCGGCCATCGGTTTTAATCCGGCCTTATCCCACATATCTTTGTCTTCAAGAAGCTCCTTCAAAAGTTGTTCTTTATCCCAACCCAATTCACGAACTACTTCTTGCCACGACGTAAATCCAGCACGGGCCATTTCAAGAAGTCCTTTTACTTCTTTGGCAGGGTCGATCAGTTCACGACGGGGCGGAGTCCAAGAAACCGAAGCTTTTTCCCGAAGCTGTCCGGTAATTATTGCCGCATCCATCAACCAATCGAAAACACGGTCGCAGAACAACGGAATTATAATCCGGGTTTGCCATTTCAGGAACCCCCGGCTTGCCTCGATCCAGCCCATACGACCCGAAGAATAATTCGTGTTGCTCAGATCGCCGGAAAGTGATTCATAGGTCAGGTTATACGCGGACGCAATACGTTGAAGATTAACCCGCATATATTCCGAATATCCTTCCGATTGCGGGGGCGTAGCGGTTGTAATTTCATCGCCGGGGTTCATATAGTTGATTGATCCGGGTTCGATCCGGGCCATTGCCCGCATTTCTTCCTCACTCTTGGGAACGCCTGAATCCGGCACTTTCACAAAAACGGCAAAACACGCTGCAATCTTTTTACGAATCAATTCCGCGTCTTGATATTCGCCCAAATCCTTGATGGAAATAAAAGCTTGCACCC
>Ga0066648_10001042_pt1 | contig 16240 bp, 7 predicted proteins | sample CryGeyCG12114_NA_FD_59537 | JGI IMG/M metagenome (GOLD analysis project Ga0066648, IMG submission 59537) | Groundwater microbial communities from aquifer - Crystal Geyser CG19_WC_8/21/14_NA | ecosystem: Environmental > Aquatic > Deep subsurface > Groundwater | place: USA: Utah: Grand County... | reverse complement strand
GCCGGCGATGTGCAGCCTCATGATCCGGGGCTTGCCGGTGTCGTGCTCGCGACTCGTGAGATCTCGGCGCGTCCTGGCCCGAGGATGTGCGCCGGGCAGATGCAGTCCCTGCTGCTTGGCGGCGGCGAGGACGTCGTCGATCGTCATGGCCCGCGGGGGTCGCTGGCTGAGGACGAGCCGGACGAGCTGCTCGTGGCTGGACCCGCCGAGCCCGCCACGCCGCTGGCCGTGGCAGATGCGGCCGACGACGAGCCCGCGAGCCGTTCGGCGGTGTGGTCGGCCCACCGGCGCTGCTGGCGGCTGCAGCGCTTGCGTGCGGTCGGGGCAGAGGTGACGCGGTTGAGGATCGTCCAGCCGTCGGCGCTGAGCGCGCGGGTGAGACGCGCCTCGACGACGAGCCGCACGTGCGGGTCGACCGCCCTGTTCTTGGCCTCGACGAGGACGACGATCTGAGGCCGCAGGCGCCACCTCCCGGTCGTGCTCCAGTTGTGCAGCGAGACCCCCGCCCGCTGAACCTTCCCCGTCACCTGGTCCGTCGTGCCCGTGTACAGACCGAACCCCCGCTCAATGACAGGTTCGCCGTTCTCGTCGGTGATGTGAGTGGGACCGGCCAGGACGTACCAGTCGCAGACGAGCATGGAGCGCAAGCTGGCGACGTCGAGGGCGCCGGCGAGGTGCAGGATCGTGAGGTGAAGCCCGCCGGGCAGGCGGATCGCGCGCTGTCGTACCAGGGCCAAGGTGGAGCCTCTCGAGGACCCACGCCGTCGGATCGGGCGTGTGGGAGCTCCAGTTGTAGATCAGCCGCCGGACAGCAGATCGTGATCGCGCCCCAGAGCCTGTTCTTGGCAGTTCGTGAGCGAGGAGCTGTGGGCCTCGGCAGGAGGTGCCCCGCGGCCGGATGCAGGTCCTGTCGAACACGGTGCGGCCGATGCTCAGCCGGCTCCGCCTGGAGCAGCAGGTCCCGTCCCGCCTTAGAGGGCGAGTTGCGCGAGCCGGCTTGTGCTTCCGGACCACTCCTGTTCCCGCGACGGCAGCCCATTGCGCGCAAGTCACTCGCCGGCACGGTTACGGTCACCCGACAGCAAGGAGTGACTGTGAAGCGCACACGTTCGAAGGCCAAGGCGACACCGGGAGCCGGTGAGGCGACCTTCAGGCGTTGGCTGCGTGGTCGCGCGGAGCTGGCGGCGGAGCAGGGTAGGCCCATCACCAAGTCGCGGTGCATCCGGACGTCGAGCACCGACGTCAACCAGTGGCGGGCCAGCGCGATCACCTCCTTCGCGGCGGCGGAGCGAGAGAAGGACCCGGACGTCGTCGAGGCGCTCGGCCACGGCATGGATCTGGTCGCACGGGACCAGTCCGGCGAGGACAAGCGCGCGGAACTCGGCGACGCGGTGTTCGTCGTCCGCATGTGCCACGCGCCGGGCGGCGTCGGCAGCCGGCAGCTCGGGGTCATCCTGCCCGTGGGCTGCACGCTGTTCGTCTACCTGCTCGCTTCTGCGCGGGCTGACGACCTCGAGGCGGCCAGCGACGACCGCCGCGGGAACGCGGCGACCGAGATCCTGTCCACGACTGTCCGCGAGATGTTCGCCGTCGGCCGTCGGCACGACCCGGCGTACCGGCCACAGGTGCACGCTCGCGAGCACGAGCGCATCGTGCGCGACGAGAACCACGGCGCCAACCTGAAGAAGACGCTGATCAGCTGCTGCGCCGTCGCCTTCACGCCCAACCGCGTCGACTTGTTGAAGCCGGCGGAATCGCAGAGCTTCTCCTTCGGCACCCTGATCTCCGCGCAGGCTGTCGCTGGGCTCGTACGGGGTATGAACCGCGCTGAGATCGTCCTGCAGTCCACCGGTGGGTACTACACCAGCGTCGGGCAGGTGCCCTTCACGCACGAAGCGACCTCGACCCCGCTGATCGACATGCGCACCGGTGCGGCCTACACGTCGATCGACAAGCACCGCCTCGCCGTGGTTGCCGACGTCGACGAAGCGCGCCGCACCCTGCGGGCGATCGTCGACGTGCTGCTGAAGGACCGCGTCAACAACCACGGCCTGATCGAGCAGCTACCGGACTGGTCGGCGGCGGCGGCGCTGCCGGAGGTGGCCGCCCTGCCGTCGCGGCTGCCCGCCGACCTCAAGCGCGGCATCACGCTCGCCAGCAAGCCGGTGTCGAGCCGCGTGCAGTCGCTGAAGTCCATCGTCAGCCGCCGATGGATCGAGGGCTGGAGAACGGGGTTCATCACCGTTTACGTCCCGGTCAAGTCGGACGTCGACCTGGACCTCGGCGAGGACGCCCAGCTGGTGCAGAAGGGCTCGCGGCTGCTTTACCGCTGCCGCGTCGCGGTGCCTCTGCCGGACGGCGGCTGGGGCATCTCCGAGGACGAGTGGGACGAGTTGCTGCGCCGGCGCTACCCGGGCCGGCGAGGCACCCCGACCGACGACTGCCATCCGTTGGCGGGCGTCGGCTGGGATGACGTCGGCGCCGACCGGGAGGGGCGGCTTGCCACCCGGTCCCGGTACCTGGTGCAGTCCCGCCGCTTGTCCAGCGCCCGCTCGCTGTCGGGGGGCCGTCTGGGCTGGCACGAGGACCCGTCCGTCAGGCACGAGGCCACCGTCACCTCGCACCGGCTGCACCGCAGTGTCGCTGAGGCGGGCCGGGTCGCTCTGGTCAGCCTCGAGCTGCCGCTGCCGACGCTGGTGCTGCGCAGGCCGGGGATCGCGGCGGAGGCGGAGTCCGACGCGTTGCGCGAGCGCGACGCGGCTCGGCTGGCGGCCGAGGTCGAGGAGGCCGAGAACGAGCTCGTCGGTGCCGAGTCGTGGCGCAACCGCGCCGAGGGGGCGGCGGAGCGGTTGCGCTCCCAGCCCGGTGCTGAGGCCCAGGTCGGCGCGCAACGGGATCTCGACCGAGCCCGCAAGGCGGTCGTGCGCGCTGAGGAGTCGCTCGCGGCCGCCGAGGCGGCGCTCAGGTCGTTCGAGGCGGGCGCCGCAGCGTGCACCGGGGCGCCCCGGGGCGACGAGGACGTCGAGCTGATCACCGGGACCGCCGAGTTCGTCGTGGCTGCGCTCGAGAAGTGCCGGGGCGTCGCGCCACTCTGGCTGCAGGCGGCCTGCGCCACCTTGTTCCAGGACTGGCACTTCGAGGTGGTCCGCCAGCACGGTGCTCGCGACGTCGTCCGTTGGCGGTGCCTCCTCGTTCTCGACAGCACAGGGGAAGGGGAGACCGTCGCCATGCCGCTGACGGGCGAGGTGATGAGCTCTTCCAACTGCTCCGGTGCCGCCGCAGCAACGACGGTGGAGGACTGGGCGTGGCGGTTCTTCTACCTTGGCCAGTCGCTGGAGGAGGTGGGCTTGGCGGCGGGCATCGACGGCAGCGGCAAGAAGAACAGCTACCTGTACAAGCGCCTGTGCGAGTGGCTTGAGCCCGCAGTGCCGGACGCGACGCTGCGGAATGCAGCGGTGACCTGCCCGGTCCCGGCGGTGCGCCGGGTCCTGTGGGCGATGGTGACCGCTGACCTGGACAGCGTGCGCACCCTCAACGCGGCCTTCGTCGCCCACATCCGAAACATCTACGGCACGCCTGCGTGGAAGCCGAGCTGGAGCTGGTGCCGTGACACGCACGAGGTGGGTCGCGCCGTGGCGGCGAGGCTGGCCGGCCGGCCTGCCGAGGGCGGAGCTGTTCATGAGCTGCTGGCCGACCTGCAGATCAGCAGGGACGCGTTGCTGAGCACCGCGCGCGAGAACGGGGCGACGACTACCGGTCAGGGCGAGCGGGCCACGCCGGCGCGCGCGGTCGCCTACTTCTGCAAGACCTTCCGTCGTGGCGCGCCGACGGTCGCGCCGGAACAGCGCCGCCTGCTGCTGCGGCCCTGCCCGCACGCGGACTGCCCTGCGCGGCTGGCTGGCGGGCAGGGCTACGCCACCGTGGTGCTGAACGTGCCGGAGACCGAGCAGTGGCACGGGGTGCTGTGCCCGAAGTGCCGGCGTGCCCCACATCCCGATGCGGTAGACGGGCGGTTCACCGCTGACTTCGTACGGCCCTGGTGTGGGCGCTACGGCAGCCGCAGTACCAGTGGTCGGGCCCGCAGCCAGACCGTCTGGACCTACCTCGACCCCAACCTCGTCGACCCTGGTCCTGCTCCCCGGTTGCCGCTGACCGGCGCTGGCCCGCGGCCCGCTCCGGCGCCCAGGCCGCCGAGTAGCCGGGCGCGTCAGGCGAAGACGGGTCTGCAAGGTCGCCGGGTGCTCTCCCTCGGTCTGTCCCGCGCCGAGCAGGCGTCGTTCCAGGCTAGGACCGTCGCGCTCGGTGGCACGGTCGGGCACCGCGTGAAGGCCTCTCTGGCATGCGTGGTCGTCCCGGCGGGAAGCGCCAGGGCCTGGGAGAAGGCGGACCGGGCCGCGCGGCTGGGTGTCCCTGTGGTGACCCTCGCCGAGTTCGGCGCCTGGAGCCCGCCGGTGGCTGAAGGGGTGGCCCGGCCGGCCTGACTGCGCCCACGGTTGCGGACCGGACAAGTCGGACTACCCGACGAAGGAGTCCGCGATGACAGAGACCAACAGCACGCCGCTCACAGCCCCTGGCCGCACGATCGCGGACCGCATCGACCACTGGCGGTCGATGTCGTGGGCCGACCTCGACGAGCTCATGCGCAGTACGCCCGGCGAGGTCGGCCAGGAAGCAACGCCGGCCCCGGCGGCGGCGTCCCTGCGGGCTCCGGCGACCCGGGTCCGGCGGTGATGTGGTCCTGACCCAGGGTCCGGTAGGCGTCGTACTTCGTTGTCCTGGCCGTTCCGTCCGTCGCGGCGGAGTGGTCTGGGGTGGCGTTCCAGCGGTCGTGGTCGAACAGCACGACGGCCGTTGACGACCAGGCCGAAGGGCGCCAGGTTGGTCGCCCTGGTTCAGCGCGGTCCTCGATCCGCCCGGTGGGACTCGGGGTGCTGAGTCCTCTCAGCCGGTGATCACCGGGCGGGCGAGGACCTGGTGCGCGCCCTGGACGTCCGCACCCCGCAGGGCGAGGGTGCGTCGTGCTACGTCGGGGGGCAGGAGCTCGGCGAACTTGAGCTGGCGCAGGGCCTCCTCGGAGACCTCGGGCAGGGGCTGCTCGACGTGCGCGCGGGAGGTGGCTGCCAGGGCTGCGAGCGCTTGCCGAAGGTCACCTGCTCCAGCGTCGCTGCGGAGCCGCAGGTGTCGGTTGTCGAGCCGGTCCGCTGCGTCGAGCACGCCGGGAGCCACGGCCTGGACGACCGCGGACAGGACGGCGTTAGCCCGCGCGCCGGCCCACGTATACCACCGGGGCCCGTCCGGCGCGGTCACCACGATGCTGCTTGTCTCGTCTGCGCAGCCGGCGTAGCGCTCCTGGATGCGCGCAAGCCCGTCGCGCGCCCGTCGGGAGACCTGTACGCCTGGTAGCGGGGCACCGAGCACGACGCGTCGCATCGCGTCGGTCAGCGCGTACGACAGCGGCTGCGGCAGGCCGGGCCAGCGCGCGGAGCCGTGCCGGTCGGACGGTTCTACGTACACCCGGCGCCGGCGCCAGTCGACGTGGGTCACCCGCCAGGATCGGCCGCCGAGGGCCAGGAGGCGCGGCCCGTCGACCCGACGGGTGAGCATCATCGGGTCGACCGAGCCGAGTTCGGTGCGCCCGGCCAGGACGAGCAGCTGCGGGTCCGCGGTGAAGACCGACAGCAACTCGAGGAAGTGCTTGCGTCCGTACCGCTGCTCGGCCGCCGGGCCGATCGAGAGCATCCCGTGGTCGCGGTCCAGATGTCCGGACTCCACCAGCCAGTCGAGGATGTCGGCCTGCTCGGTGCGGCTGCCGCTCCAGGCGCCGGTCAGCTCCTGGGACCAGGTGCGGTCGCCGACCCGCCCGTGCTGCAGCACCAGGGCGAGCAGTTGCTGCGCCAGGACGTGCTGCGGCGCCGCAGGTGCGCTGACCGGTTCGACGTACCCGTCGGTGACGAGGGTCAGGAGAGCGGCGGCGCGGTGCAGCTCGTCATCGTCCAGCGACAGCAGCAGCGCCTTGCGGCTGGTGCCACTGCGCCGGCCGGTGCGGCCGAGCCGTTGCAGGAAGGACGCCACGGTGCGGGGAGCGCCGAGCTGGATGACCCTGTCGAGGTCGCCGACGTCGATGCCGAGCTCAAGGGTGGAGGTGGCGACGATGACGCAGTTGCGGGCCTCGTTGAAGGCCCGTTCAGCCTGGGTGCGTTCGTCGCGGGACAGGGAGGAGTGCGAGACGTAGGTCTCGACGTCGCGGCCGCGCAGCCTGATGGCAAGCTCCTCGACGCGCCGGCGGGAGTCGGCGAACACCAGGCGCTTCTCGCCGCGGTGCAGGGCGCCGATGAGCGTGGCGGCGTTGTCGAGACTGCCGACATGGTCGAGCGACAGCTCGGCCTGGGCTGTGGGTGTGGTCGGCGAGGTGAGCTCGGGTGCGACGACGGTGGCGGTGCGCGCGCCTCGGTTCGAGCCTTGCAGCCAGGTCAGGAGCTCGTCCGGGTTGCCGACTGTGGCCGACAGCCCGGCTCGCTGCAGTGGGCGGCCTGCGAGCCGGCTGAGCCGTTCCAGGACGGCGAGCAGGTGCCAGCCGCGGTCGTCGCCGGCGAGGGCGTGCACCTCGTCGACGACGACTGCGCGGACAGACGAGAACAGCTCGGTCGGGCTGACCTTGGTCGAGACCAGCATGGACTCGAGCGACTCGGGGGTGGTCAACAGGATGTCTGGTGGCTCGCGCGGCAGGCGGGCCCGGGCTCCGGCGGCCACGTCTCCGTGCCAGAGACCCACGGTCCGGCCGAGCCAGCCGGCGTAGGTGGTCAGCCGGGGTTCGAGGTTGTTGAGCAGCGCCCGGAGGGGACAGATGTAGAGCACCGACAGTCCCTGCCAGTTCTCGCCGACCATCCGGGACAGCATCGGGAACGTCGCGGCTTCGGTCTTGCCGCCGGCGGTCGGCGCGAGCAGGAGCACGTCGTCGCCCCGCATCACGGGCTGAACCGCCTGCTGCTGCAGCGGTCGCAGACTGGGCCAGCCGAGCGAGTTGACGACGTGGTACTCGACGGCCGGGTGCAGGCCGCTGTCAGCCATGCGGGTGGAGGTCGAGGGTCACGTCGTCGGGGGTGACGGCAGCGCTGTTGCGTTCGAGGTCGTCCATCTCGTCCGAGCGGACGGTCAGCGCGTAGTGGCTACGCGGGTCGAAGTCCTCGAACTGGTCGACGCGGTCGAGGACGTCGCCGACGAGCTTCTTGAGGAACAACCGCGGGGCGACGCCAACCCGGCCGCCGAGGTGGCCGGCGACGGCGACGGCGAGTTCGCTGACGTAGGCGTCGTCCACGAGCGACGCAAGCCGGTGCGGGTCGCTTGCGCCGGCGGCGTAGATGTCGCGGACCTTGACGCCGAGCGCAACCAGGCCGGTCTGGTCGAAGCCGGGCAGTCGCACCTGGACGGCTCGGGGGTTGTCGAATCTGGCCTCGGTGCTGAAGTCCGTGGCTAGCCGCTGTGCCAGGGGAGGCAGGCGCTGCACGCCTTGCGGTCCCTCGAAGAAGGCCGGCGTGCCGGTCAGGACGAGGTAGAGGCCGGGGAAGCGGCCGGCGGCGACCTCGTCGACGAGCTGGCGCAGCGCGTTGAGCCCGCGTTCGCGCACGTCACCGCGGACGCGCTGCAGCGTCTCGACCTCGTCGAGGACGAGTAGCAGGCCCGGATGGCCGCTGTCGCGGAGGACGGTCAGCAGGCCCTGCAGGAATCCCAGCGCACCGAAGTGGTCGAGTTCGCCCTTGACCCCGGCGGCCCGCTTGGCTGCCGCGGCGACGTGCGGCTGGCCGCCGAGCCAGGCGATCAGCGCCTCTGCGGTCTCCCGGTCGTGCCGCTGTTGCGCTGCCCGGTAGCCGCGCAGCGCCGCCGCGTAGCCCGGTGCGGTGCGCGACACGACGGCCAAGCGGGGCTCCAGCAGCCTGTCTACCTCGGCGCCGAGAAGCTCGGTGTCGCTGTCTGGGACCTGGCCGCCGGCGAGGACGTCCTCCTCCAGCGCGTACAGCCACGCGTCGACGACGGCACGGAGCGCACTGGGCGGGTACTCCGAGGTCGTCAGGCGCTCGGTGAGGCGCCGGTAGACGGTCTCGAGCCGGTGCAGGGGGGTCTCGCTCTCCGAGATCTGCACCTCGGCGCTGGCCATGCCGCGGCGCTTGGCGCGCTCGGCGAGCCAGCGCACGAAGAACGTCTTGCCGCTGCCGTACTCGCCGCGGACGGCCTTGACGACGGCGCCGCCCGAGCCGGTGGTGTCCAGCTCTTCGTCAACGGCGCGCTCGAAGCGGTCCAGGCCGACGGCGAGCAGGTCCAGCCCGGCATCGGGGACAGCGCCACGCCGCAGCGCATCGAGCACGTCACGCCGCCGCTGCGGGCTGAGCGACGGGGTCACAGGTCGAACTGCCGACGCAGCAGGCGCTCGTCCAGCCGGACGGTGTCCTCGTCGTACGCCAGAACCGGGTAGCCCTCGACGTTGAGGAGCTTGACCAGCGCGCTGAGCAGGCCGGCCAGACGGCTCAGAGGCAGTCGCGCCGCCTGCGCAACCTGGGCGGGCACCGCGCTGCCACCCCGGTCGAGCAGCACCTGCACGACCGCCCGAAGCCGCGGGTCCTCGACCCGTGCCCGCGGGGCCCGAGCGCGCTGTCCCGCGAGGGTAGGGCTGGTCAGCAGCTGGTCCACGAGCTGCGACCCGGGCTGGGCGGGGAGGTCGGGCTCGAACAGGGTGGGTTGCGGCCCGGACGCGGCGGCGGCCACCGGTGCTGTGACCTTCCGCGGTGTGGCACCGAGCCACCAGTGGGGCTGCTGCGGCGCGGCATCCTGCCAGCCCTCGAGCTCGGCGCCGAGGGTGGGAGCGAACAGCAGCAGCGGGATGACGACCTCTGCGGGCGTCGCACCGCCGTGGTAGCCGGCCTTGCGAGCTGCGTAGCGCAGCCGGTCGGTTGCGGCGGCGACCAGCCGGCCCTCCGGCCGAACCACTCGCGGGCCCTCCAGAAGCACCTCGTCCGGCTCGGCTGGGGCGTCGGCCGGGCGCCACCGGGCGGGCTTGCCGTTGGAGCGCCGCAGCTCGGTGCCCCGTTCGATGACGTGCCCGTGGTCACTGAGCAGCAGCAGAAGCCGGCCGGCGGCGCGGGCGGCGACCGCCAGCGGCGCGAGATGCCGGACGTCGTCGACGCCCCACCGGCGACGGCCCGGGTCGCCGCTGCTGAGCTCGTCGTCGACGGCGTTGAGCACGACGGCGACGACGCGTGGACCGGTCTGCGCGACCGCCGCAGACAGGTCGGCGGCAAGCGCCCAGCCCTCGTCGCCTTCCAGCCCGGCCTTGTGGAACAGCGCGGGCGGGCGGCCGCTGCTCACGCCGACCAGGGCGGGGTGGGCCGGGAAGGTGCGCTGTTCGTCGTCGGCGCTACCGTCGGCGAGCCGACCGGCGAACAGCGAGGTGCGGGAGACGTGCGTGACCGTCGGCAAGGCGGCCAGGACGGGCGTCCGGCTCATGCCGGTCCGCAGCTGCTCGACCCAGCCCCGACGCTGGAGGTCCTCAGCCAGCTCGACCGCGACCGCGCCACTCATCCCGTCGAGCAGAACCATGAGCACCGGCTGCTGCCGGGCGAGCGGCGCGAGCACTCGGTCCAGCACCTGCTCGACGACCAGGGTCCGTCCGACGTCGCCGGCGCTGGTGGCCGCGGCCAGCCGTGCTGCGAACGCCAGGTCGTCGGGCTCGCGCACCGCCTGCACCCGGTCGAGCAGCGCGCGGTACGCCGTCGCGACCGGCGGGTCGGTCTCGGTGCCCCACACGGCTCCTCGTGCCCGGTCGACCCAGGCCCGGTCGTCGAGCTGGCTGCTGGCCAGACCGTCAAGGGTCTCAGCCCGGCCGGGGGGCTGCAGCACCCAGCGCAGCAGCCGCACGGCCATCTCGGCGGCGAGGACGCGCTTGTCGCCGGTGGCGGCCAGCGCGTGCTCCTGGACGCGGTGCAAGGCCGCCTCGGCGTCGGGGGCCGCCGCCGGGTCCTGCAGGGCCGTGCCGATGGCGGCGGCCAGGGCGCGCAGACGCGCATCGAGGCCGCGCGGCAGCAGCAAGCTCGCGCCAGCCAGCTGGTCCGCACCCAGGGAGGTCGCCAGGGCCTCTGCCCGTCCGAGTAGGTCGCGGCCGAGCTCGGTCTGCAGCCCGCGCTGCGCGAGCCCGGTGCTGGCGGCGCCCCACCGGGCGGCCAGGGACCGGTCGAGGCGGACGTCGCCGACGAAACGCTCAAGGCGACCGCGGAGCGAGGCCGCTTCGGCATCCGGGCCAGTGGTGAGATCGGCGAGCAGGCCGAGCGGCACCAGGTCGGAGAGGTGCCCGGCCTGGCTGGCCGCGGCGGCCAGCCGGGCAACCGGCCCGGCGCGTTCGACGAGCCAAGCGGTGAGGCCGGCCTTGACCTCGGGCAGCAGGGCGGCCCAGCGGACGCTGGCGTCCTCGAGCAGTGACCAGTGCAGCAGGCCGCTCTCGTCGAGGTCGGCCGGTTCCAAGCCGAGCAGGACCCGGGACAGCGCACCGAGTGCGGTGTCCCGGTCGAGGAACCCGCTCGAGACCGGTGACCAGCCGCCGGCCGGCTCCGCCTCGAGCAGAGCTGCAGCCGCCCACTCGCCGAGGCGGGGGTCGTGACCGGTGGCCCCGAACCTGCCCTGGACCGCCAGCCAGCGGTCGAGCGGCAGCACTCGGCCGCCGGCCAGGTGCGCCAGCAGGCCTGCGCCGAGGTCGGCGTCGGAGCGGTCGATCAGCACCGCCAGGAGCGTCGGGAAGGGATGCTCCACGAGTGCCTGCCGCACCGCCAGGCTGGACACGCACGGCACCACCGTCACGGGGCGCCCGGCCACGTCGACCTGCGGCGGGTAGTGCCAGCGGGGGAAGGCAGCGAGCGCCACGACCCGGGCCTCAGGCCGCTTGGCGAGCGCTTCCGCGACGACGGCCCGGACCAGATGCGGGGTGGCGACCGGGAGGACGTCGAGCGCAGCGCTGGTCATCGGCCCGTGTCGACGGTCAGCGCCACGACCGCCCCTGCTCGCGCGGCGGTCGCAGCACGGACCGTACGATCGGAAGTGCGCAGGGTCAGGCGAGCGCTGCGTCGGCTCTGCGGCAGGCAGCAGCCTCGATGCGGGCTGCGGAGCACCCGCACCGGGGCGTGCCGGACCTGCGCGACCGCTGTCTCCCAGCGGGTGCAGGCGGCAGCAGGGCCGGTGCCCTGGCGACGGTTGACCCACCTGCCTTGATCCGCAGCCAGCGAAGCCGTCGCCGCGATGAGGGCGGACGACCCTCGTCCGGCGGCCGCGACGCCCGGCGCCGGAGGTCGCCTGGTTGCAGGCCCGCCGGGGCGCGACGGCTGGTCGGGGGGACTTCCCGGCCAGTCCGGCCCTGAACGAGCGGAGCAGCCTTGCGGCACAACGTTCACGCCGAGCCCTGCGGCGATCACGAGCCAGGCCGGACGACGCGCCAGGTGATGTCTACGAGGTCGTCCGGGTGCTGGGCCAGGAAGGCGTCGAGCTCAGCCTGCGCGGCTGCTGCGTCCCGGCCCAGGGTCCGCGCGGACCTTCCCGGCTCGGCGCCCGGGTGAGCGGCGAGCGTTCGCGCCGGGTCCGGTCCGGGCTCGGGCGTCGGCGCAGCCCACGGCTCGGCACTGGCCGGGACGTTCGTGGGGCTGACCGGTGCGGTCTTGGGGGCGGGCACGACCGTCAGGATCTCGCTGGCGCGGCGGACAGCGTTGTCGAGCGCCGGTCCGAGTGGTTCGGCGTGCTCGTCGTAGGCCGCGGCACGGCGAAGATCAGCGAGGACGCCCTCGGCCTGGGGACGGCGGCCGTCCGTCAGCGCGGACAGCCCGCGCAGCAAGGTCCAGTTGGTCGTCGCCACCGCCGTGGTGACGGCTCGTGCGGTCGCCAGCGACCGGGCGAGGACCGGTTCGGCCACCGGCAGCGCCGCGCCGGCCAGCGCGCCGATGACGGTCAGGTCGTCGTCGCTGCGGAGCGCGTCGACGAGGGCTAGAGCCGCTTCGGCGGTGCGTAGCCGGCCGGTTGCCAGGCCTTCACGACCCAGGTCGTCGGCGTGCTTCGTGAGCACGGCAACGAGCTGGGCTGCGCCGTCGCGGTGGCGGGCCGCCTCGGTGCGGACGGCCTGGGCGACCCGCGCGACGTTGGCGGCGTTGCGAAGCGCGGCGGCAGCTACTCCGAACAGCGGCTGGGCGCGTTCCCGGGCCAGCTCCCACTGCTCCGGTGGGGGCAGCATCGGCTGGCGCAGCTCGAGGTCGTCGGTGACGTCGAGCCCCACGTCGGGCACGGCTGCGCCGTGCCGGTAGAACATCCGGTCGGTCTGCGCAGCGAAGACCGCGATGAGCAGGTTCTGGACCTCCCGGGGAAGCCCCATCACCTGCGGGTCGTCGGTCCACGCACGCAGACGTGGGACCGGGATCTGCTCGGCGACGCCCTCTTCGGCGGCCTTGCGCAGGAAGTGCTGCTCCCAGTGCCGGCCGAGCATGAACGGCACCTCGTGCATCTCGCCGAGCCGCAGCGGGTTCGCGATGCGCCGCATCGCGGGTCGGCGGGCGTTCTCGACCTCGACTCGGCCACCGGGCACCTGCGTGGCGCGCTTGACCTCTTGGAGGACGACGGCGAGGTCGCGCGAGCGCACGGCGGCGCCACTCCGGGCGCTGTCGAGGTCGGGGTGGGCCGGGAACTGGGTGCGGAGCATCTGGTCGACGAGGTTGTCGAACGCCTGACGCAGCGTCGCCCCGACCGGCAGCTGTGGCGTGAACTCCGGGTCCAGCGTGCGCAGCAGCTCGGACGGCTCGACGGTCTGCAGGTCGGCGGCGTCACCGCGGGAGGCGCCGTACGCGGCGTGCAGCACCGCCTTGAGCCGCTCGGTGAGCGCTGCGGCGCGGCTGGTGAGGATGCCCCTGGCCTGGAGCCGGTCGGCGGGCGGCAGATGGCTGGCGTAGCTGTCGAACCGGTCTCCGGCGAGCAGGTGCTCAAGCACGACGAGGGTGCCGAGGTCCTCCTGCCGGCGGGCGGTGAGGAAGGCGGGCAGCCACAGCAGCGTGCGGCCGCTGACCTGTCGACGGCGCAGGTTGTCCAGCCGGGCGAGGTCGTCGTGCGGACCGAACCCCTCTTCGTCGAAGGGGAAGTCGATGATAACCCGCCACCGGTCGCCGTCGGGGACGAGCGCGGACTCGGGAAGCTCCCGGGGGTCGCGGACGTTGCCGAAGGCGACCTCGACGCTGCGGCGGGTGCCGCGCCAGACGGTGTCGTACGTGGTGGTGAACGCCTCCTGCGGAGCGAAGCCGAGGGCCTCGCTGACGAGCCGGCGGACCAGCCGGCGCCGTTCGCCGACGTTGTCAATGCCGCGGGCCCGCTGGAAGACGCTGTCGACGTCGACCGCGGACAGCTCGAGGCTGACGACCGGGTCGCTGGTGTCGTCGCCGATGCGGATTTCGCCGACCTCGCTCGCCCAGCTCCGCAGCTTGGTCAGGACCTGGCGCTTCTCCTGTCCGGGTATCGGGCTGGTGATGAGGCCGTGGTTGAGGGCTGCCAGCCGTCCGGCGGTCAGCCCGCGCAGTGCCTCGACCTCGGGGACGAGCGCGGACAGCAGCAGCGTCTTGATCAGCCGGTCGTCGGTGCGCATCGGTGCGATGCGCGGCAGGGCGGCCGCCTCGTCGTCGGTCAGGCTGTACTGGGCGAGCAGCATCGGCCGGAGCTTCTGGGCGTAGAGCCGCTTGGCGTTGTCGAAGTGGCCGCGGAGCTCGTCGGTGAACGGCTCGTCGCTGGCCGCGACGACGTCCCACAGGTCCCCGACCGGCACGATCTGGCCGACTTCGAGGGTGTCGCGCTGGTCGACGAGCAGCTGCAGCATGACCTTGAGCGCGGTGCGCTCGCGCTGCAGCGCGCTGGAGACGGCGACGAGAGTGGAGACGAACGCGGGGCTGAACGGGTAGGTCGCGCGGAACGCGTCACGGTCGGCGTCGCTGCCGAGCAGGACGTCCATCGTGTCCCGTCGCATCCGGGCGACGGTGTCGAACGCGTCGTCGATCTGCTGCCTGGCTGTCTCGTCGCGCGGTGCCAGGATCCGCTTCTGGGCGATGATCGGCAGGTTGCGGTCGTCGAGGCGGATCGTGTCGAACCGGCCTTGCGAGTGGGAGAGCCCGTCGGCGAACGCCAGGTGCTCCGCGCCTGGCACGTGCGTGCCGATCAGCTCGCGCAGGTCGCGCTGCCGGGCCATGAAGCTGACGACCGGGATCGCCCGCGGGCGACCGGCCGCTTCGACGAGCTTGACGACCTTCGACGACTCGCGCGCGACGAAGGCGTGGTCGGCCATGCTGCCGGCAAGCCACAGGATGAGCTCGTCGAGGAACAGCAGCAGCGCGTCGTACCCGAGGGCCTTGGCGTGCGCGGCGATGGCGACGAGGCCGTCGTCGAGGCTGACGTACGACGTGCCGGCCCCGCTGCCCGCGACGTCCCGGTAGGCGGAGAAGTAGTGCAGCACCAGGTCCGACAGCAGCCGGTCGCGCTCCCGGTCGCCGGGTGCGGCCGCCAGGGCGTCGTCGACCTGCTGTGCGGTCCAACCACCGTCGTAGCTGCCCCAGCCGCCGCCGGCGCTGCCGAGGCCGGCGAGGAAGGCCTCGTCGCCGATCTGTGCACGGAGCTTGCGGGCGTCGTCGAAGACCCGGTCTGCGAGGTAGACGGCGGGCAGGGGGGCGTCCGGGTGCACCTGGAGGACGTGCCGCACGTAGCCGCCGAGGACGGCTGACTCCAGCGAGGTGGCCCCGATCAGGTGGTAGGGCACGAGCAGGAAGGAGCGCCCGGCGAGCCAGTCGTCGTGCCGGGCGATGACCTCGGCCAGCTCGGGGATCGCACGGGCCTGCGGGTCGTGGCGCAGGAGCGCATGGAGCACCGCCATGAAGTGGCTCTTGCCGGAGCCGAACGACCCGTGCAGGTACGCCGCCTTGGACGTGTGCGACGTCAGCGCCTGCCTGATGACCCCGAGCGCGCGGTCGAAGGAGGCCGCGAGCTGGGGGGTGACGACGTAGGAGGACAGCGCCTGTTCGGGGGCGGCGACGCCCTCGGACAGGCGCAGCACGAAGTCGCCGCTGAGCACCTGGTCGGGCAGGTCGAGCAGCTCGCTGACGAGGGTCATGTCGCCTTCCTGGGTCGGCCGCGGGCCGGGGCGGGTGGGCGCCAGCGGGTCAGGTCGTCGCGTGCCAAGCCGGTCTCGCGCAGCGTGTCGTTGAGGAAGTCCCGGAAGTACGCGCCGGGCGAGGTGCCGTAGGCCGGGTTGAACTCGCTGTGCCACTGCAGCACCCACGGCTCGAGCTCGGCGAGGCCGGCCAGCAGCGGCTGGAGTCGGGTCGCGTCCCAGCCGTCGTGCTCGCGGCGCTCGACGAGCAGCGTCGCGAGTGCCTGCGCCTGGAGCAGGTGGTCCCAGCCGGCCCAGCCAAGCAGCAGGGTCGGGTCAGCGTCTCTGCCGCCGTCCGGGTAGGAGACGAACCGCTCCTTGGGCACGTCGAGCTTGCCGCGGGCCTGCCAGTAGCTGGTCCGCGAGAAGTCCTTGTCCTTGTACTTCGGCGGCACTGGTATGACCCCGACGTCCTGGCCGGCGTCCTCGGAACGTTGCAGCTCCCAGGTGCGTTCCCAGTCGGCTCGCTTCCGCAGCCCTTCGGTGGTGTACCGCAGCGCCGCGAGGTAGGGCACCGCCTCGGGGGTCATCAGCTTCTCGAGCTCCACCGCCAGGTCGGCGTCGGGCCGGCCGGTGTACAGCGCAAGCACCGACCGCACGTCCTGGTTCTCCCGCAACGCGTCCGCCAGTTCGGAGACGCTTCGTGCGACGGGCTGCGGGCCGGCGCCGCTGTCGACCAGCCACAGCTCGGTCGACTCCAGACGGTCCAGAAGCCAGGTGCGCAGTGCCTGGCGCTCCCGGTCGGCCCACGGCTCGGACTGCCAGCGCCGTTTGCACTCCGGCCGTTCGATGAGCGCCAGGTCGCGGTCGGTCTCGATCAGCGCGATCCGGCGCTCCACGACGGACCGGTAGGCCGCCGGCCACGACTCGGGCAGCGACGTCCGCGGTGTGGAGCGGTGCCGGGCGAACCACTCCGTGCTTGCGTCTCCGGCCGCGACCTGCCGCGCCAGCACGATCTCGAAGGCCCGCTCACCCAGCGCCAGCGGCGGTACCTGGTCTGGCGGCGCAGTGAGGTCGTCGTTGAGCACGCCGTAGAGCCGGTAGCAG
>Ga0066648_10001039_pt1 | contig 16255 bp, 15 predicted proteins | sample CryGeyCG12114_NA_FD_59537 | JGI IMG/M metagenome (GOLD analysis project Ga0066648, IMG submission 59537) | Groundwater microbial communities from aquifer - Crystal Geyser CG19_WC_8/21/14_NA | ecosystem: Environmental > Aquatic > Deep subsurface > Groundwater | place: USA: Utah: Grand County... | reverse complement strand
TGACATCAACCAGGCTCGAATAAGGATGTCATCCAGATCACTCACCGTCATGAAAGCATCTCCAATTCCTCGCTGTCTCTCTGCATTATTCTGAGATATAATTTCAAAGACTTTGTCCATGGGCACTCGTTTGGATTTCAGCCCCCCTCGCGCCACGGATTCGGGATCGTCGGCATTGACTTCTTCCTGTGGTTGCTCCTCTTCAGTCTCGCTGTCTTCCTCATCCGCCTGACGCCGTCTTCTGGCCCGGCCCATCATCCCCAGTGAGCTGTGTCGACCGCCACCTGGATTGGCAATATTGATACCGCGTCTCGCATCATATCGTTCTCGATTGTCACCTCCCGGTCCAAATATCTTGACCGTGCTGTCAATGCCACTACATGCAATCATCGGCTCGTATGGATGCCCTTGTATTACATTGACGACCTCGCCGTCGCCTTCGAGGACACTTACGATCTCGGTGGTCTTTCGATCCCAGATGAAGAAGTGACCGTCATCTGACCCAGAGATCACATACTCGTCGTCTAAGCCGTAATAGTTCACATCTTTGACAGTACGAGTATTGCAATGGCCTTTGTACGCTTTGGTGTGGGAGGTGTAGTCAACGTCGTTGTTGACGAGCGCTCGTCTGCTGGACATTAACCTCCGTCGCGGCCGCATGATCAGCTGGGCGGCTTCGTCGTCAGAATCGACTTCAGAATCGTCGTCGGACTCATCGGGTACATTGTCGTCGGAATCATCGTCTTCGTCCTCTTCTTGAATGATGCTCTGACTAAGAGGTTCATCCTCCTCTGCTTCTTCGACAGTCACACGAGGCACGCTCGTGCTCGACTGTGTCGTGGGCTCTGTCGTCGATTCTTCAGCATCTACAAACATGTCGTCCTGTTCTTCGGCTTCGTCAAGCAATCTGCCGACGATCTCATCTTCAGGCGTAATATGCACCTTCAACCCGCCGAAAGCACGATTGACGAAGTTGAATGTCACACCTTCTGCAGCATTCATGAGTAAGGCCCGCGCGACCTTCTCACCCCAAAACCTCGTTGCAGCTCCTTTGTCCATGGTTCGCTTTTGCACTCCTCCACTAGTCTCACTAATTTCGGAAGTGCCCTGTTGCATGCGAAGCTCTATATGGTCCATAGCACGGGTGAATGCATGTACCGCTGACTTCTGGCCTTCGAACAGCTGACGAAGCTCGTCACGTTCGAATTGATTCGTGCCAAGGTCAATGATTGGCTTGTCGTCTCTGGCCAGTGGAAGAAGGTAGTCTCTCAATCTCTCGGATAGGTCCTCCAGGCTCGTCGATTCATTGAAAGGATAGCGAATACTTCTGGCTTTTTCCGGTGACTTTCTAAACCCTTCGAGAACAGCTTCTCGGCCACCATTAAGCCACAGGATAATGGCTCTGGTAAAGTCGTAGTAAAATTGAGATTCGCTGTCAATCTTGTCGGCTTCCAAGGGGGCAGGTTTTATGACCTCGAACTGCTGCAGTCTAGGGTCTTCACTTGGACCTAGAGTTTGTATTCTACCGCCCATCATCTTGGACAGGGAGCCTGCAGCTTGCACGAAACGCCAACTTGCTTGTCTATTGCGCCGTAGGGTATTCTGCAGTAGAATCTCGTCTTCATCGGTCGTGTTTGGATAAGTCCACTCGCGCATGACCTGCTCCATCTCTGGTAACAGAGTACTGGCCTGAACAAGAGTCGCGGTGTACGAAGCGGTATTCTGAGACAGCTCTTCTGTCGGTTCTGAGCTTCCTTCTGGAGCCTGCAACACAGCAGAGAAGTCGAACAATGTCTTTCGAAGACTGACAAGAGCTCGAGCAAGTCTCTCACTCTGCTTCTGGGCCTCAGACAAGAATGTGTTGTGGGCAGCCAACAGGTTACTTGCTTCCTCGGAAGCATCTTCGCCTACCTCCACATCTTCACTTTCGCCATTCTCGAAGCGTACCCGTAGTGCTGTCTGCCCGTTCTCTGCCTGGTCGTCTGAGACTCTTCGAAGCCGTCGACCATTATGAGCGCCATCGCCTACACTGGTAGAAGATTGGGTAGCTTGAGTACGCTTTCTTTTTCGCTCGGATTTATTTGTGAGCCGTGCTGTCCGGTATAGCGTGTCCTGCTTGACCTCCTCGTCCCTAGCATCAGGTCCCTTCACAATGTCAAAGCTGTAGATATGGTCACCGGACCAGGAGGATATCAGCTCATTGGGTCGAGCATCGCTGATCTTGCAAGCTGTGATGTGGTTCCTACCGTGGTCGTTGGACTTCATCTTGCGCTTGTCATTCGGGGCGAACCGCCGGACGCATTTCGTGGCTTCTCGCATCGATTCATCCTCCGGTGTGCCTGCTATCGGCTTCGAGCTGGCTGGTCGTCCTTGCTCGGCATCGACACTCCTCCCTAACATTCTTCGATCGTGCAAGAAACAATGAGCATGCGCACCGCCTAGTGCTATGTAGTGTGGCTGACTCTTGGAACAGGAAATGGTGTTCAGATCCAGTCCGTAGCTCTTGTAAGAGATGAGCGGCGGAGGAACGTCGCCCGAGGTCTCAGTAGGAGCAGATCTGCGGAAACCAAAGCTGCGTGCATCTCGAGGAGAAGGATATGCAGATGAAGGCTGTCTTAGATCCCATTGCCGTACTTCGCCGTCCTCCGAGCAGGTCAAGAACAGATGAGGGCTAGACTCGGTGACGATACGTTTGGCTCTATCGGCATGGCTGCGGTAGACTCTCGCATTTGTATTCGCTTCGGTCAGCCATCTGCAGTTCCCAAAGAAGTTGTTGAACCTCCTGCTTCTTGTGCTCTCTGCTGCACCTGTGGCAGCCTGCGCGCCAGCACCGTATTCCAGGTCGAATATGCGTACCTCCGAGTCTCCAGCACATGTGACGACGGTACGGTCGTTCGAGTGGGGCATGAACTTGACGGAGAAGATGTTGGCATGGTGGCCAGTGCTGACACTGGTATTGAGGGTGAAAGGCTTCGCTTGGTTGTCGGGGTTGTACTCCCAGATGTTGAGGTAGGTATCGTCGGAGCCGGAAGCGAGTAATCGACCGCTCGTTGCCCAGCTGTTCGTATATCAGCATCTCGCCCTACACGCTCAGGCCTCCCTCATACCTTAATGCATTGACACAACCAGTATGACCGCCTAACTCGTTGACGATGTCCAGGTCCTTTGCCCAAGCATGATCTCCGTACAAAGGTCGAATGGATTGGTGGAAACGCTTCTGGCCAATTGACCGCTTCAACAACTTCGCATCGAAGTTGTCCATGATCGCGACCTACGTTAGACAGGCATACGAAGAACTATAGTTAGACAGGCAGTGGCAAGGTCTCGACGAGGGTCAGCAGAACGCGGCACCGATAATCGTCGGTGTGTTGTCGAATACAGCCGACAGCATCGAGTGATAATTATCACGAGTGATGGGTCACGGAGAGCATGAAGTTGCGGATTCTTAAGCCTGACATGGGCTTCGTTTGATGCTCATGCAGTGTCCAACGTGTATCCGTAACAGGGTGGCCTTGCTAGCATCACGAATGGCAAAAGTGCGGAGCAAAGCTGCATGTCATCCAACATAAACGCCGGAGCGTCACCGCCTATCGATAAGTCGTCGCTTTAGCCATGTTAGTGATATACTGTATCTTTGTCCAGCACTCAAGTTCTGCTCGTATTGCGGAGAGAGCGAATCGCATCGTAGAGGCCTTGTACCCAAAATGATATTACTGTTTACAGCTCAAACGTGGCTCTTGTACGGACCGTATACACGCCTGCCTCTTTCGCAGGCTATCCACGCAATCTCGAACGCCCCGACCTATGCCGTGGGTATCACAAAAAGCATTTCTCACAGCAGCAGTCTCGCTGCATCCCCTGTAAACGCCGACCCGTTCAATCGTATCCGAAGAAGCTATCCAACCAAACCTTCGCGCTGAACCAAGCACTGGAACATGTCTAGGGGAGAAGCCCTAAACCATCTTCTTCATTCACCAGAACCCGGCACCTCTTCAGATCCTGTGTCCACTTCTTCGTTACGTGATGCCAGAGCTCTTGCTCCTCGGTCGTCTTCTCATCCAAGTACTGCTCCCAGGTCGGTTTTTCTTGGAATTCCTTGATGGTTCCGTCCCTGATGAGCATTTCAACAGTAAGTCTGGGGTACTGCACTCGAGCTTGCCTAATCACATCATCTTCTCCCTTGACGCGCATTTCTTGCAGCTGACATGGTGGACAAGTATGGTCTTGATGTGGAAGGTAAGAAGGAAGGCCGAGGTAGTGAGGCGTCATGACATGACTCGAGGATTGGCAGGTGAACTTGAATGGCTTGGCTGAGCTTGCTCTCCTGTCACGCATCGCCATCTGCACGCACCCTTTGGGCTGCCTCGCCACGTTTGGCAGAGGGTGAAAGATTGAAGGTGCACCGACAGGGAAAGACTGGGCTCGTTTGAAGTTGGCGAGTGTGGCCGGTTCGTCCATATCTTCGGTGTCCAGGATCGTAGGGAGCGGCGCGCATGTCGAGCTTCTGGATGTTGGCGGTCTCGAAGTCTTGCTCTCCTTGCGATGCTGGCAATTGTAACACCTATACGGTTGTTGAGGGAGTTTCTCACCACAGGTCTTGACGATGGGGCATGGAGACAAACGGCATGGCTCGAAGCCCATCAAGATACCATGAGAGCAACTGAAACGGAGGACGTGTGCTTTGCACATGGTGCCAGCTTTGAAGTGAGTTGTGTATGGGGTTTTTCAAGGTTATGTGTTCAATTGGGCGCCAGGACCTCTATTCGAAGAAGTCAAAAAGGCAGTTGGTGACTTAAGAGGGATGGCGGTGTTGTACTAGTTGTGCATCACATGAAATACTTCGAACAGAGTCTCCTCGAACAGACGTCCTCCAGAGAAAAATGATACAGGTGTGGTTTGATACGACTCGAGCCTCCTGAATAACCGCACATATAACCCTACCCCGCGTATTGGAAGTTGGATGATTCGAGTTTGAGCTGGCGGCCCGTGGAGCGACGAGCAATATAGTGTGTTAGACAATGCGCAACGCACAGAATACGGCAATAAATCCTTAGCGAGCGACCGGCAGGCTTTTGTAACCTAGGAGGGTGTAGTGGTTGCGGCGATGGGCGAAGTTTAATGCAATTAGGCACGCAGACGGAAGACAAAGATTCCGACATAGGCGAGAAGCCGAAGTGAAGATATCAGAAAAGATGGTTGAAAGAGCTGGAGTAGCAGTGAAGGGGAAGAGTAGCGCTTGTCCATTCGGCCGTCAACACCAACGGCTGAAGTCGGTATTACTCCTGCGACCACTTCTCGTGCAGTGATGCGTTAGTTTGAACCCATGTAAGAAGTAGCGTCTTTTCAATGGAGATTCTTCACAAGCGTGCAGCACGGGGTGATCTTCTCCGGATGGATAAAAGCGTTCGACGTGGATGCTCTATGCATCCTACTGATCCCAAAGGGACACCGGAGGAGCGAGTCAAAAAGTTGAGCGCGAACGAAATTCGTCGTCACCGGCCGCGTACTGAGCAACGCTTGTGCCGATATGAGTAATGCTGTTGACGCGGCTAATTAATGATTGTGACCGACGGCGGTTGGGCAATGATGCGGAGCACTCAGCCACGCTCGGCATGTAACACGAGAAACGCCAAGTCCTTCATCACCTAAGCGAATGCCCTGGGTTTCTGTTGCTGCGACTGGGACATAGTATGTTCGCGACTGCAAGAGCTTGCCACGCACGAAGTATGAGGATGGCTTTTTTGAAAAGGTCGAAGGAGAGTGAACACAGCTGCGGCAGAGATCTGAAACGGTTGCACAACATGGCGTATACGAAGCCTGGAGCCGCTTGCAGAGAACGATCTCTTCCACATTTGCGGCTTTTTCTGACGACCAGTGACCCTTTGCGAGAATGTCATTGATGAATATGTGGACGCACAGGTGTCATGAGCCTGCTGCTACGTAAAGCAGCACAGCGTGGTCTGTCTTTCACAATGAGCCCCAGTCGAACACAGTTGAATTTCTTCAGAATAGTTTAAGCATTATTGGGCTACGCAAATCAACTTCGAAAAAGGGTGACAAAACAAGCATTGACATGTGCGGCCGGTCGCCATTACCCTGCAGCTAACCCCACACGATCTGTCGAACACGGTCTAGAGCGGACAATTGTCCTCCACTTTCATCCTTGCTGCGTTGTGGGGATGAACACATACCACAAAGAAGAGGGTAGAGTACAAATGACATTGACGTCCTTTTACGGTACTCTTGTCTCATAGCGAGGGATTGATTACTTAGTGCTTAACACTAAGAAGCCACTCTGTTATTTCACAGTTAAACCATCGAAGGACAGGGTTCGGTTGCGGACTACCAGCAGAACCACGCAGACACACCCATAGTGCATGCCACCATACACTGCATCGTGTTATCGGCAGAGCACAGATGAGTACCTGTTACTGATCAATGCCTGAGCCCATCGCGCCATCTTTGACTAAGCTTCTTATGCCTCATCGTTTCTTGGCCAATCAGTACGTACCGTCGAGAGTTTTGTATGTCGACGCCATGTGAGGGCTGCTAGCATCTTCTGCAAAATGCATAGCCTCGCGTCTCCGCCATAGCGCCATCCATAAACTGCATCGCTTTCCGTGTCGTTCAGCATGTACATCTCTATGGTCGGAATCATTCACGCATTAGGCCAGACGAACGCGCCTCTTCAAGTATAACCCTAGCGGCTAGACCTTTTCTTCCCTCATGGCTGGGCGTAGGTCCGGCAACATAAGAGGGACGCACTCAAACGCCACCGTACTCCCATCTCAGCCAGCGAAATTCTCCCTGCACGTCGCTCGGTCTAGTAAAGTCCTGATCGAAATGAACAGCGGATGCTTGGCATCTTCCAAAGCTTATAGATCGCTTGGCAAAGCTGTTGGACGGGCACGATGGTATTCAGCCGATGGTTTAGAGCTCCGAAACCAGTGTAGAGGGATGATCGTCGTCGTCAAAGATACGGACGATCGATCTTAGGCAGGCCATTTGAGCTCATAAGCAAACACTGTACGTCTTAATGTTTCGTCCCCAGCATCCTCCGGAAACATGACTTTGTCCATCACATGCTCGAAGAGCTTGTTGACCATGAAGCCTGCTTGCTTCGCTAGCTCAAAGAACCTCAGATCCCTTTCTAGCAGCCAAGGGCGATAGGGTGTGAAGAATACGAGAGCACGAGCCGCCTGTCCGGCTGCTAGAGTCTTGCTCACTGTCGAGATGAGCTTCTCGTGTTCAGAGTGGTTGAACAGAATATCAGCCAGGATCAGCAAATCAAAACCCTTCTCGGGATCTGTGAGCTCTGCTTTGAGCGGTTGGACGTCGTTACCCCAAAGATAACCCTTCGCAACTATAGCCGGTTGATATCGTTGGTCGAGGGAGTGATTGATGTTATATTGTAGGTTCTCTACCAGATCAGTGTCTGGATAGTCAGTCACGACAACCTTCTTGGCTCCATGCAGAGCGCAGATCAGACTAGGCAGGCCAGCGCCAGCGCCAAGCTCGAGCACCGTCCTGTGTGCGGCGACCTCAAGGGCGTTGTCCTCGATGTATTTTGCGATTACCTGACCCGCGTTCCAGAGCAAATGACCCCATAACGGATTATGTCCAACCAAGCGCAGGGGTATGTGGACGTTTTGCTTGGTTATGTACGAAGTGGACGTGGCAGGCTTCTCGGGCGCATAGAAATCCTTGGGCTCGTTGAAGAGGTCAAGGGCCACAGACTCGTCATCACTAGATGACATCTTTCGCATTCCAACCTGGTCAACTCGGACAATCCCAAAGCTTCAGAGACGTCAATGGTGCTCTAGTTGAGGGACGCAGTGTTGAGTCAGCAGGTGCATGGGGGATCTCGGCGTCGAGTCAGGCAGTTGTGCTAAGAGCGGAAAGGAATGAATTCCTTTCCATCGAAATCGTGATCGAGCTGTCGCCTACTGGCTTTTCCGAAAGAGGTATCCCACAGCCGATCCCCACTTGCCGATGCAACCAATCATCTACCGAATGCAAATCACAGAATCTAGACCCCAACACGAGCTTGACACAATCTCGAGAAATCACACGAGCAATGAAGGCTGATGGGTTCAATGTTATGCAAGAAAGGCCGCAGCACGCTCATATGCTTGGAAGCTAGAAAGCCTCCGAGCGTCAGCCTGACATGTCCAGCGACACATCAGAGTAGTCTCCATGGCAGCGATTACTACGCCAATGATAGGGTTTTCTTCTACCCAGCATGCGAAGTTGTGTCGCTAGGGTGATTGAGTGATGGTCGTCTGCATCAGGCTTGATGCGATAGCTGATGTGACGATGTAACAGTCCGGAAGTCTCGCTCGCTCCCACCGGAGCACTCGATGCTTGAACACATCTGGCATCGTCATGCTGGAGTTGCTCCCTCATGCTCGTTCGGTGAACATGGCCAAGCAGAATAAGCTTGATATGGTGTGCTTGTGGACAAGCCGCCGTAATTGGCCGAGGCAGTGGAAATTGTCGGTTAATCTGGCCGACATCCGACGCGCATCGGTTGTTCATTGGTTAGTGTATCTCGAGAGATAATTTGGACCTCATATCCGACGATTCTGTTCACCTGGATTCGCTGGTAGACTTCACCTATCGTCGTATATCGCGATTGACAAAGATCCTGCATAACAAAGCATCCGCCGTCAATTGCCGGCTGCAAGCAGCAAGGTACGTCACACAAAAACGATCGGATCTGGTTAGGGTCGCAGAAGACTGGAGTTTCGCCGACCCCAGAAAGTTGGGGTTTGACAGGCTCCGAGTGTGAATACTTTGTGGTCTTTGGAGAAAAGCACAGGCCGACAAATTGGAGGTCGCAGCGCAAGTGTGCCTGGAAGAAATCTTAAGCGACGAGTGGCTGCTGCGAACGACCGTTTTCCCACTTCATAGGCTGGGTCGTCAGGCATCTCTTGTCCAAAAAGGTCATACCTCATCACTAGTTGCCGCTCATCTGCCTGCAAGGACCGATCTGATTTGAGCAAGGAGGTACTCTGCTGCTGCTGTCGGGTCTTCCTCTCGTATTTTCTGCAGGTCGATACAAATCAGCAGTGCGCCTTCGCTAAACACCCAAAACAGGCCACATTCCGCAACCTCAACTGTGGACTGCTTACTACTCACTTACTATTCTACCGCCGTCACTTCCTGCTCTGCTTCTACTCACAGGCCGAATTATCTCTCGACAACCCCGAAAAATCCTCTCAGCGATACAAGAAGACGGAAAAGAGATTAGACGAAAAGGCAGTAGCCGGCAGGCACAACAGTACTCAGTCTGGCAATAATCTTGTCAGCGCCTACAATGAGTACCTTTCCTCGCCGCAGCCCAAGGTTCCAGCAGCAATCATACAACACTCAGTTCGCGGCTCAGTCGAGACCTTCCTTTTCCAGCTTTTCGTCCCAGGCTTCGAGCACCATCTCGACATCGCATCCTAGCCCAACCAGCGATAGCCTGAATCTACCGAGCCAGCCGCAGCAATATCCTCTTCAGCTACAGTCGCAGTTCTTAGCGCCTGCTCAGGACTTCAACGCCCCTCTACCATCGCCTTCTGCGAACGAGATCGACCCATTCGGCGCTAGCCAATTTCATTACAACACACAAACCATGGGTGGACAGCCGCAAAATCAGAATAACGCAGTCTCGTATCAGAGCAACAACCAGAGCCAGAACTTTGGCGGGCCACAGACCCAGCACCAGCATCACCACAACTCATTCTCACAGTCGCAGCGACCTAATCATGCTCCTACGAGTACCAATGGCGTACCGCCGGGATTACCGCCTGACTTCCTCGCTGAGGCTGCGAAACGAGCTCAGATGGCTTGTCTGATGCGCGACCTTGACGATGTCACCCTCTAAAACATGGTTCGAGGAACATGTCAAGCACGACTTCCTATTCGACGATTCATCATTGCAGCGAAGACAAGCTCGGCTGTGTTTGCCTACTTGCTAAAGTCGCCACTTTGGCGGTATTCGCGCTATCTCGCGCCCGTTACCGCCTTGCACAACAATTGAGCATGTGGACTTCTGCCTGAGGCCACATGCCGAGGCATTGAGGCCTCTGGCTTCCGAATCTTGCTCTGCTATCACACATGTTGCGAAATTACGTCCGGTATTAGCCGGATCACTCAAGTCACCGGCTAAATACGAAGCTTCTATGGCAGCAGGTCTTCCGTCCTCATTGGGTGTGGAATCCAGGCCAGCTTCGATCGAGCCGAACAAACGATTATGGGCATACATCCGGTCGCAAATAGTGATACCCTCGGGATGTGGAGGGAACGGTAATTGCTTTTTCTGCGAGTAGACCTAGTTCACAGTGATTGTGCTGCGCGTTCATAGAGGGGTGAAGGGGAATGCTGGGCACGACTCAGACGCACAAAGGCGTTCGTAGCAGCCTGTAGCAGATAACAATACACAAGAATACCCATGCTTCATTCCACATCCAGCTCTCGTTGAGTGTTAAGCATCAGCCAGCTTTATCATGCAGTGGTCTGTAATTTACACATTTGAGCTATCAACTCACTTGCAACACTCAGCTGATCAGACATAATCATTTCGTCTCTACTAGTCTAACACGTCTACCTGCCTACGACCTTGTCCCAAGCCCGGCAGGATGCGCTCGCCCAACTACATGCGAGCATAGATGTAGAAAGGTCTGGTTCCAAAGATAAGCCGACACCATTGTAGCTCTTTTCCGCCTGCGAAACAGTGATACCGTCCTTGTGTCTGTTAATGACATGGTCTGCCTTACGCTCGCCTTGCCTGGTTCTGCTGCATTGTTCTAGGTGTGGTCGCGTATGCTATATGTAGTAGTACTTCGTGGCCTTGGGATTGAGGACCAAGGCAGGTGTCGTGGGATCCGTGTGTTCTTTCGCCTCGTTTACTATGTCGTTGTAGATAGTGTAGCGAGTAGAGGCCGTGGAGAGGACACTAGTAAGACGCAACAGTCAGAAGCAACGAGAGGCGGTATAAGCTGGTTGGGATTGCTTGTTGAACGAAACGCTGATGACGACGGTGCACTCGAGATTGGTCTACACCATCAGCCGTCTCCGACTGTTTCGAGACAGCAAATGGCAGTGGCACAGCACTCGCAAGGGGCCCCTTGCCGCGGTATCTCTCCATCACACAGGCTCACGCTCTAATTCTCCCACTCAGCTTGCAAAAACTGCACGAAGCTCTCCGCGACATTCCGTCGTCCCTGCGTATACCCCTGCCCATGCGCTATCCCGCCCCGTTGGATCTGGGTGTACTTCCTCCTTAACCTTTGCAGGGCTGGCTGGCTCAGACTTAGCCCCTCGGGGACTTCCAGCTCTAACTCCAGTGCATCTTCGGCGGGTATTGGCATTGAAATGGCTATTGTGCCGCCATCGCCGTCTGCTGCGCCTGCGGAACGAGCTGAAGAGAGGACGAGCTTGACTATCTCGCCGGTTGTCGACTCAAGGACTTGGAGGGCGTTTGGGGCAGTGGCGGAGGGGAGTATCGTGGCTGCGTTCTGACGGACGGATTCCACTTGTTGGTCTTGCTTTGTTGGTGGTGCCGTGCCGTCGCCGTTTTGTGCCGAATATGCTTGGGCTTCTGCTTCTCGTTGCAGTCTCTGTGCGTGCTCTTCCTCCTGCCGTTGGCGTTGCAGGGCTTTCTTAGAGGTAGGCTTTATGGGTGCTGGGAAGATAGCGGACCATATCGCCTCGTAAGGAGGATGTCCATCGGCTGAGGGGATGGTGAAAAGTGGCGTGTCCCAGCGTGAGAAAGGACTTGGTGGCTCATAGCGCATGAGTAGGGACCTGAGAGAGGTGGGAGAGTAAGGAAGAGACGCTTTTGGCGAGGGGGGATCAGAAGACGGCGGACGATAGGAAGTGGACGGGTTAGGAGTGGACTGCTCCTGTATTGACTCAAGTGCAGTGGTCTCGATCTCGGTGGGTGGTGCTGATCTTTCATCTTTATCCGAGATATAGAGTGATTTGAGAGTCATGGTGTCTTCTGTCTGTCTCTTTTGACGGTGTTGCTCTTCTGCATCGTCGCTGACCGCGGCACCAACGCTAGAACTCCTGGAGTGCGATCCTCGATCCACCATTGTGTCGCCATAAATGGCCGTGTGGCTTTCTGGCTGAAGATCTCCAAGCACATCTTTCCCTATTTTCGGTCCTGTAACGCTTCCTATGTTGTCTTCTTCCCCATTGGTCGTTGTCTGCCATTCCCAAGCCGTGAGTCGAGCATTATTCCAGGCCACACATTCGTCCTCTCTGGCGGCAGTATGGACGACTACACTCCTTGTTCCAGCGGCCTTCGCTTCACAGAAAAGCTGGTACCTGAAACCCTTGATGTAGTTGGGCGCATCGGCTATCACGACCACGTTCTTGGATACAGCACGCTTCACTGCGCTGAACTCTTCTGCGCGAGCTGTTTTCTCCAGCCGTGCAAGGTCATAGATTGTGTCTCGAGGGTTTGAAGATGGCGAAGGAGGACTATAAGATGGATCATCCTCGGCAGGCGGGTCTAAGGAGGCATGCTGCGATGGCAAGTAGACCACTGTTCGTTTCGAGTCATCCCGAGAGGCATTGATGCGACTCTCGAATTCCTTTGCGATCTGCTGTGCGCGATGAGACTTGCCTGAGCACGGCGTGCCCGTGATGATTATGAGCTAGTCATAGAAGTGAGCATCTCAGCAGAACGAGGACAGCTGGTGGTGTGCTTACAGGCATGATTGAGGGATATGTAGCGGTGGTCGACATCTATCGATAGAAGAGGGGGAGAAAGTTATGTCATGTTTTGCACTGTTTGCCCGACGAGCATGGCTTGTCGTCTCGCACAGATCAGGTCTCCAGCTGATCTGACCATGACCAGAATTTGTACGACTGGGGACTGGCGTGCTCCCGAGAGAACAAACAAAGCGTTCCAGGACGTCCCACATCTTCATATCTGAGGTCTGATTCAGGTTGTGACGCGCGCTTCGTTATCTGGACTTTCAAGCTACTGGGGTGCTCCTGACACCAATACAAGCGGTCATATTAATGTTCGGCCCCAGTGTTATATTTCTCGCCTAGGTGTGCTTCTCCTATACGGTTCGTTGATTAATGAGTAGTTCGAATTGTCGCAGCTCGAGTTTGCGAGCTTGGTCGTGTCTGAGAGGCGCGAATTTACACGTAGGCCTCTATATGACTGAGGTCGACCATTGCGTCAGACCTTGTAGTTTGTCAACGTACAGCAATCCCAGAGTTCTCCCTACAGTACAGGCCAAGACGGTGAGCGTTATGCAGCTGAATGGCGCTCGGTCATTTACTTAACGTTAAGGCTAGCGGCGGCCATGTCGCGGCCTAGCGAGTCTGTCTGACTGAGGACCTGTACGCAGAAACCATAGCCAAGGAATATATATCTCGAGACCTCCTTCCCACAGTCTTCCTAATTGCGCTCTCTTTGGGAGTACATCACGTAAAATCCACGAAAGCTTACAGCAAACCTATCGCGACATCATGGCTCAATCGGTCCAGACACGATTCCTAATCATCTCAGATACCCATGGCATCGATCTGACCAAATACACTCGTGCCGCACTCGCTTCAAGCAGCGTCAACGAGTATGGTCACAAGCCCTTGCCAGAAGTGGACGTAGTGCTACATTGCGGGGACATTACCGAGAACGGCGGGCTTGAGAACTACCGAAGATCGATGGAGGGTCTTGCCAGTATCAAGGCTGAGTTGAAGCTCGTTATTGCTGGGAACCATGACATCGATCTCGACCGAGAATATTACGAGCAGGAGTGTGGAGGACAGGACGAAAGTGCCACAACTGACAAGGCGATGGCATTGTGGAGAAGTAAGCTAGCTACGGACAGCGGTGTCGTCTTTCTGGAGGACGGAACTCCTGGGGGAGGGAACCCACGAGTTCGAGTTGAGCACCGGCGCCATGTTCAAGCTTTATGCTTCTCCTTACACTCCAGCTTACGGCCTGTCAGCATTTCAATACCCCAGCAAGGAAGACAGATTCAACTCCACAGGTACACCACCATATGCTGTCAATGTTTCGACTGAAAAAAGCATCATCCCTCCTCTAGTAGATGTCGCTATGACGCACGGACCACCTAAATACGTTCTCGACGGCTGTGCCGATAGAAGCAGGACAAGTGGTGGCTGTGAGCATCTGAGGCGAGCTGTGTGCTCAGCAAAGCCCATGCTACATTGTTTCGGGCATATTCACAGCGCTTGGGGAGCACGGAGGACCATCTGAGACCCCAGAGCGAGTAACGGCAAGAGAAAGCGCACCGAGGACGACATCGAGCTCCTTTCAGAAGACTTTGTTGGCAAGAATTCGAGCAAAAGACGTGGTCATGCGTCGCTAAGTCCTACAACGTATGAGCACATACGCCTTGGAGAACAAACGCTTTTCGTTAATGCAGCCGTTGGAAACGTTAATGGGAAGATGGAGAACGTGCCTTGGCTCGTAACGTTGGGCTTGAAAGAAAAGGAGTCTTGACTCCTCCGACGTTGTTGGGCAGTTGCGGCCTGGTCATGACACATCTACCGGTCCACCTCTTTCCATAGCTTACCGATCTGCACACATCAGAGCCCCTGTTACTACAGTGCCAACAGCGTCGACTGTCACGTTGTGTCAAAAGTGCATGTGGGCAAACCCCAGAAGTGCCTGCCGCCGCGCATCCTAGCCTGCCTCATCGAAGAAGTCGTCTTCCTCTAGGCAAACGAGGCAGTCCTGACACGGATGCTGCAGCGGCATCAAGAGATAAGACTTGGTGTGGGACTGGTACTCACGTTCGCCAAAGGAGGAAGGTACCATTGATTCGATGAAACCTTAGGCTGTTCAACGAGGAATGCGGAGAGAAGAGATACACAAGTCGATGAGTGTGTGTGAGAGAGGCGGTGGAGAATTCTATTGGGCGAGTACGGCGTCGCTAATACAATTGCTACTGACTTTGGTCTACCAACCTTGTTATACTTGAAATGCATAGCGTTGCCTCTTACTGTTGTGTCTTGTCTGGTGCTTTCTACCTGCCTGTGCCCATCACGCTATCTGTTATCCTGCAGTCTACGATAATACATTATGCCAAAGAAGCAATATACGATGTACTGCAGTCCTTACTTTTAGTCCTTCATCGAAAGGCCTCTAAGTATTACTATGCGAAAAGTAAAGGACAACACCTCAAAATAGGTAACACGACTAGGTAAGCAGGATCGCTGTGGCCAGACGGCACGGCCGAAGTGGCTGAAGGAGGGCATGACTAGTCCGGAAAAGCCAAACCGCAGTATGCGGTGCAAGAAGAAGGGGGAGCCTGATAGTCATTCCTGAGGTTTTTGAGATTTGCTGCTATAAGTATTCCTTTAGGGCCAATCACGCAGAAGACGAAGGTAACCCATGGTGTGTCATCTCGCAATGTAACACGCCTAAAAATTTTCGGTGATATAGTAGCTGTGCTGCCAGCCACCAGTTGCTATCGATGCCCATGCCGACGGAACGGACAGCATAACCCAACCACTGCTCAAGAACGCTCAAGCATCCCTCCCTATGTAAGTCCTATCTCCTCACTTCGGTATTCAATGGTGAGTATCTATCTAATGTCACAAGCTCGTCAGGTCATGAGATGCAAAACTTCCTCCGACAATGTCGACAAAGATGCTGCAAACCACGGCTGCACCAAGGCCGGCGTCCATATTGTGCTGGTTGATACCCGAAGACTAAGGAATGACCAGTTGGTTTGCCGGATCATAGTTCCTGGTTTGTTATGCTGAAAGTTTTCCTGGGTAGTAGGAGGATATGTGGCCTGAGGGGGGAGATTATTCCAGGTCTAGCTAGCCAGAGAGGTGGGAAAGCAAGACTCCAGGGTTGATACATAGGGGTATCTGTCATCAAAAAACATAGCATGGTGTCGTGTGATTGCCTCAGTAGGCGGCCTGCACGTAGATCGGCCCAGGTCCATAAGATTGAGACATCGTCTGTTGGGGTCCATAGTTGACTGGATCAACCATCATGCCTGGGATCATGATATTGTGAGCCTGGAGCTCTCTATGCATCTGGGCTGTGTAACGCGGATTGCTCACATTCCTTGGTCCATAGGGATAGTTTGTCTGAGCTCGGGATGAGCCAGTCCTTTTCATAGCCACAGAGGTAGAGGCGCCGGGCCCCTTTCTTCTCCTTGGGGCGTCAGCGTAAACTGCGCTTGTTTCATTATCATTGTCTGGCTCTTCCCAGCCGTGAACACGCTTCATGTGATCACGTTGGTTCCATCTTCTTGGA
>Ga0066648_10001037_pt1 | contig 16317 bp, 14 predicted proteins | sample CryGeyCG12114_NA_FD_59537 | JGI IMG/M metagenome (GOLD analysis project Ga0066648, IMG submission 59537) | Groundwater microbial communities from aquifer - Crystal Geyser CG19_WC_8/21/14_NA | ecosystem: Environmental > Aquatic > Deep subsurface > Groundwater | place: USA: Utah: Grand County... | reverse complement strand
TCAGAGCATCTGCCTTACAAGCAGAGGGTCGGCGGTTCGACCCCGTCAACTCCCACTCAACACTAGAAAGGGTTTCAGCTAAAACTGAAACCCTTTTTATTTTCCCGGTTCAAACATGGTTTAAACATTTAAAAGGAAATTTTTTATGTATTATGGCATGTAATAGTTTTTATAAGGCGAATAAGGTTATAAAATTAATTTATCCATTTAATCATTATTCCTTATTGCCTAAAATCACTATATAAATATGCTTTAGTTAGTATGAAAGCTAAGTACTGAAAATCCTTGTGTCGGCGGTTCGATCCCGCCCCACACCACTTGTTAATTTTTAAACCCCTGTAAATCGATAAATTACATGGGTTTATTTGTTTGGGCAAAATTAGGGGCAATATAAATTTTGTCAACCTCAAGCAGATATTGCGCTTTACGCTGACATTTTACAGTGTCCAAACACCTTACTGGAAAATTGACATTTTTTGTCAGTTAAAGCACTGAAAACATACCATCTATATTTTTAGCGGTTTTCCTCACCTGTATTTGCTAATTGTTCGGTCATCTATCAAGCATTTTCAACATAGATCAATGAACAAGAACAAACTTTTGTTACACAGAAGGTGATATTTCTCGATCCTGATTCTGGTTAAATAGAAATTTCGAACTCATATCTAATTTTACCGACTAAGCAATTATCGTATCACTTAACCACTTGCCTTTAAAGTATTAAATTGCCGATCGAATAACAGATATGGGACCAATTGATTACGAAAAGATTTTTGTTACTCAGCGTTTCAATGACGAAAAAACGAACATCACAATTGACACGGCGTTCAGCAGCGATAAGTCAAGAGTGATCTTTTCCTCCTCCTTCCGTCGGTTACAGCAAAAAGCGCAGGTTTTCAGTCTAGAGAAAAACCCGGCTGTCCGGAGCCGGTTAACACATACGCTGGAAGTCAGCAACACAGGAAGTATCATTGCGAAAAAGGTGGCGCAGAAATTAATTGAGCGGGGCCATCTGGATGAGAGCCTGCGGGTTCCGTTCATTGACATTACAGAGACCTGCTGTCTATTGCATGATATCGGCAATCCGCCCTTTGGGCACTTCGGTGAGGCGGCAATCCAAAGGTGGTTTCGCGGGAATTGGCAAACTGTTTTCAAAGCGGCGGCGCTGGGGTTGGAAGATGACGGTTTGCTCGCCGATCATCTGATCAATGATTTCCTTTATTTTGACGGCAACCCCCAAGGTGTTCGGATGTCCCTTTATTTGCAGGATTTGCCGGATACTTACCAAGGAATTGGCTTGAATCTGACGTTTTCGCAAATCCTGGCTTTTGTCAAATACAACGGAGACTCCGACGAAGCAAGGGCGGGGCGGCTTAAAAAGCCAGGCTATTTTCATTCTGAAGGATCTAAAATAGCGGAGGTGAAGAATTTTTTGGGCTGGTCCACACGTTACCCCATCACGTACCTAATGGAGGCTGCCGATGACATTTCATACTGCATGAGCGACATCGAGGACGGTATTGAAAAAGACATCATCACGGCAGACCATTTTTTTCGGGAGCTGTTTGCATTATGGAAGGTGCAGGATCTGGGAGCTTTTGGTTATGATATAAAAACAACAGACTTGCATTCCCGCTACCATTTTTTCCGGTTCAAAGTTCATCTCACCCGTTCGCTTATTGACCGAGTGAGTTCCCTTTATGTGGACAACGAGGAGCAGATCGCCACGGGGCAGGTGGGTGATTTGCTGGATTTGGATCCCGATTCAAAAGACGCCTTAGTAGCACTTAAAACCTACTCACGCAAACACCTTTTCCGGGCACCGGAGGCGGAAGAAATTGAACTGGCCGGGTACAAGGTCATTTTCGGTCTGCTGGAATGCTTTCGGCCCTTGTTGGAACTTCCCTTCACCAAGTTTAGTTTACTGGTCCACGCCATTGATGATGTCAAACTCCTTTTGGGGAAAGGGCTAGACGTGGAATGGCGATTGTTTAACCGCCTGGCCAACAAACAGCTGGCGGCTTACCGTTATGCAATCCGAGAGCAAAGTGCGGCGGATCCGGAGAACTTTGTGGTGAAGGAATGGTTTTACCGTTCACACCTAATTGTGGATTACATCGCAGGAATGACCGATAACTTTGCGCTGGAAAGCTACCGGCATTTAAATGGCATCGAATTTTAAAAACTTATCCCTTGACAGAGATTACCGCCTTTTTCGGGCAACTGGCAAGTATAAAGGAGCTGGAAAATCCGACTTTTACCGTGAGTGTCTATGAGAACGACAGGCCAGGTTCTGGCAGGACAAGGTACCGGCGCTTGGTCGAAACGGAGGAATTAAGCCCTGCATTTCTGTTGGAGCTGCAAGAGACTCTGTCTCCGTCTGCGGAATTAGCCGTAAACTCTCTCATCAAATCAAAGGGCAACGCGTACCACCTTGCCCTGATCGACTTTCAGTACCAGGAGCTGGACGACTATTTTTCACAAACGATTGCTGACTTTAAAAAACAGTATCCCGCCTTACTTTACTTGTTTCGTTCCGGACGATCTTTCCACGGTTATCAGGACATGGTCCTGACTGAAAGCGCTTGGCGGTCCTACTTGGGAAGTCTGTTGCTATTAAACAGGCCCGGTCACCGGGAGGAGTTGGTGGATTCTCGTTGGGTTGGCCATGCCCTTATGCAAGGCTTTGCGGCCCTGCGGCTCACTAATAACACAAGATCCTACCTGCAGCTTCCAGCCTTGATAAAAATTCTATAAAGGGTTAATACAGGGAGGCAAGGGAAACATTCCGGCTGATAACGATAGCCGGTTTTTCTTTGCGTGCGAGGTCATTGAGCAGAGCCTGATGGCCAGCATCGGTCTGCACAAGTTTGTCGAACTCCTCTTGAGTATAATGGTACATCAGCCCTCTGGCCCCATCATAAAAGCAGTTGAGCGCACCTAGGAACTGGCCAAAATATAAAGCTGTCTCGACGTTCGCCTCCTGAACTTGGGTGAAAGCGGTGCGATGGGGCAGTCCTAACCGGGCAATAATCCCGGCAGAGCACCAGTCACCTGCACCTGCCGCATCCCTGACATCGGGAATGGCATACCCTTCTAAGGCTTTCCATTCATTCTTAAGCGGGTTGACCGCACTGCGATAGGCAAGGCCTTCCTTTCCCCTTGTTTCGATTTCCAAAAAGCACTGACGATCTGGGTAGCGAATTTTGTAATCTGGCAGTCGGTCCTCGGAAAATTTGAGAATATCGGTATAAGCGACAAATTTTTCAAACTGTTTTATGTCTTTGTCTGAAGATGGTTCAAAAAAGATTACCGAGCCCTGATCTCGAAAATGCTTGACCAAGTCTAGAGTGCCAGGGTTCATCCGGTCAAAATAAAAAAGTGCCGGAACTCTTTTTTTCTGCAGGATTGCCGCGGCTGCTACCTTAGTTATAGGCTTAAATTGCGGCAGCCAGCTTTTCGATTGCGGATCGCGAAACTCAAATCGGTGAATGGGGTTGCCTCCTTTGTCTGTTAAAATGCGGTGGATGATAATGGGTGTACTGCCGTCCTTTGTGATGGTGAGATAGTCGGTGCGCACCCCCCAACGCCGAAGATCTGTCAGCAGCGCTTCACTACCCCCGTTGTCGGCAAGACGAGCGATTGGGTAACTCTCCCATCCGAGGTAGCGTAGGATACTCAGCACGTTGCCACAGGAACCGCCAGTCGACAGCTTGGGCAGGGTTGCTTCCTTTCCATTTAAAATCACGTCAAGGGCAACCAAGCCCGTTCCGTAGCAAATGAGTGTTGTTTCCAAAGTTTATATTTTGTATGGCTCACCGGCCAGCCAAAGAAGAAATAGTTCTGAACGGTCCCGGACACTCTCGTCGAAACCATCTTTTTCCACCTCGTAACCCGAAGCGTCCACGTTCAGGATGCCCACTTTTACCGAATTCAGGGTCTTGAATTCATGGGCGCAAAGTAATGCACCTATTGACAACAATTTACTGGAAAATGTAGAAATTACCACATCGCATCCTTTGATAACAGCGAGGGTTTCATTGTAATCTAAGATGGTCTGAGCGAGGGTCCGGTAGACCTCAAAAGGGTTTTGTTCCGGAACATAAATAATATTTTGGCCTTCGATGTTCAGTTCGTCAAAAAGCAGTTGGTGGTATTCAATAAGCAGTGCATCGGAACGCCGTGGGTCCTTGGAGGGGAAGGGCAGGACGGGGCAGATTTCATTAGGCTTTATTTTTTCGTAGGCGGCCCTGATTTGATATGCCATGCCTTCACCCAAAATGGGCAGCCAAATGGTTTGTTTCTTATCTGAAGTAAGTTCTGATCCGCCACGGTAGCCGAATACGTAAGATAGTTCGGAGTCCGGCTGGTAGTCTTTTATTTTGGCATCTAACCCTGCATTTTCTGCGGTCACGAGGTAAAAATTTTTTTCTTCATCAACGAAGTATTGATCAAGAATAGCTTGAACCTTGCCAACAAGTGAAAAATAAATACCTCTTGGAAGAGCGCTGATGTCAACAAAGATATCTGTGTAGGGCTGCAACATTTGGGGGTCGTTAAAAAGATCCGCCACGTTTTGGTCACCGACTCTTTTTTTTCGCTTTCCTTCAGCGGTCCATAGATCGATTTTTTTCTCCGTGATATGCCTAGCATCGACAAGGTTGTGAAGAGCATCTCGGTTTTCTTTAACAAATGGCTTGTACCGCTTAGACGAGGAGCTACGGCCCTCGTCATATTGAATAAGGAAGCAGTGGATGGAAAGAGAAGGACATTGTTGTAGCAGGGATTGGAGACCAAGGTTCATCCGGAAGTCAAACCCCTCTCCCATGATATAGAGCACTTTTTTATCCTCCGACGCGAAATGGGTGCATGTGAAAGCCGAAACTTGGTCATTGCGTAACAACACATAAGGATCCCATTTAAATTCCTTTTTTATTTTCGTGTCCATCGTAATAAGTCATCGGGTTTTTTAGTCCGCCAGCCGCCATAATTTAGGGGGAGGTTAAACCGTACACACAACCAGCGATTGATGTAATAAACAAGTTTCTTCTCTCCTTTCTTACCTTGCATCGTTTCTTTAACATGCAGCAGATTGAATGCCAGGCATGTATTCAGGACTAGCTGCAGGTCCGTGAAAATGTCATTGGCAAGCCAGTCCTCTTCGTTGATGAGCCGAATGGTGCGGCTGGCATCAATGGCGAACCCGTTCACGCCGGGTGCATAAGGGGCAGTATCCCTGAACGTTTCTGCTTGACAAAAAGCGCAAAGATTTTCTAAGAAACGGGATACAAACTGGCTTTCTGGGATCATTTTCTGCAATTCTTTCCACTTCTCAGCCGCAATCCGGCGGATCTCACGATCTTGGTCTTTAGCCGTAATTGAAACGGTATTCATATTTAAATTGAGAGAAAGCATCCGCTCGTACAGTGGTGCACTGAAGCTGAGGAATTGCTCGATATTGTTGGTCGAGATCTTTGCGAGCATTGACATGCCGAAGTAGTAAGGAAGATTGAACTGTTTACTTAGAAACAGCCGGGCAGCCACCAAGATTTTTTCATCGGTCTTTTCCTGAAGTTCCTCCACTCGCAAGGGAAAATCCAGTGCCAGCTCCCGTTTAGCCAACTGCCGGTGAATCAGTATCTCAATTTGTTTTGCCAGCAGACAGGTCTCCTGCAAGGTACCGTCAAAATGGAACAGGTGGTCCTTCCAAAGATCGAAGGTTCGAGTCCCTTGCGTAAGTTCACGGATTGTGGAAAACAAGATATCTCTCGCCTCTTCGTAGACGGAAGCCAAATCAAATTCATTCAATTGGGGATCAAGAGTGAACTCCACGTCTTCCCGCGACTCAGCCGCCCGTTTTGAAGCGATATTGTTCAACAATTTTTCAAACTTTGTTTCCCGATCCTTCCAATAATTTTCCAAATTTAATTCCTCGTAATCCCGTCCACTGCTGGTGCCAAGGTTGTTCAGGGCTTCCAGTCGCTCTGAAAACCAGATACTGACATTTCCCCGTTTTTCGAGCAGGTGCTGGATGAGCAGGGCGCGTTGGTTTGCTGAAAGTTTATGTACATCATCCAGCATAAAGAGGATGCGTTTAGCGACCGGTTGCCCTTCTACGGTCAAATATTCGGGCTTGAGGACTTCCACCGAAAATAATTCGCTGTGGCCCTCAATACCATTCTGAACGACGGGAAGGAAACTATCTAGCAATTCATAGATGGATCGTTCGATACTAGCGGCCCAGTCATACAGTAGCTGTCCATCACAGGGAACCTTTATCCGTTTGAAATACAGTTTCGTATCGGGGTAGCTAAACTGGATTTTTCCAAGATCTTCAGGAAAGCGCAGCCGCTTAAGCGCAAGGGTCGCCCGAAGTGTCGCCGTAATGATACGGCTGTTTAATAGAGAGTAAAAAAGCCGTTCCCGATTACCTGGCGAAATGCTGGAAAAACTCTCCAACAGCTCGTAGTTGCGAGTAAAGGTGAGGTTCACAGCCAAAACATTGATACGGTCTTCAGTGACAACGTCTATCTTTTTCAACTTTCGAAACACTTCTTTGAATTCGTCCCCAGACTTTCGGTTTTGAAGGGTGAGAAGCGAAGTCGGATCCAGCAGACGTAAGAGGGAAGTTTTGCCCGCGCCAGGTGAACTGCGGATAAAAAAAACAGTGTCCCACAATTTGCCGGTAGTTTGCACCTCGATAAAGTAGTCCAACACCAGCGGGCTGTACAAGCGTAAAAAACCGGCATCCGACTCGATGCGCTCTGAGGCCCGTAACAAAAATGGATTTCGAATTTTAATACTCATTTTTCTCTGTGCCTTGAGATTCGAGGAAATAATCCTTTGACTCGCTTATCAGCTGGCGACCACAAAATCGCGAGGGAATTATTGGGCGAGTTGTGGTTTAGAACAAGCGGCAGCCCGCACTCGTTAAAGCCGAGGTATGGCAAATCATGCTTGCCGAGCTCATAATGACTATCCACCACATCGGGGTCAAAATATTTGGCAATAAAAGCCATGATTTCCGAGTCATCAGTAATTCGTTTTTTAACAGACGCATCAATAGGCAATAAGCAATCAACGGTACAAGTAAAGTCTCGCTCATTTTTCTCTTTCCAGGCCTGAATGCCGTTTCGAATGTTCTGAAGTGCCTCAATTGTAGCAATGTAAAAGAGCAAATGCACTTCAATTCCTTTATGATCAATAATAGAGTGAAAACCTCTACCCTCTTCCATAAATAGAGAGCTGAATATCTTGCCCAGCTTTCCACCCCCGTCAGGGCGGCAGTAAGTGGTTCCGCTGGCTGTAAAATCATCTATAAGGAACATCGTCTTGAACACCCCCTCTGGTACATCATCTCGCAGTTTAGTCAGAAGGTCTTCCACTTTTTTGTCTGAAGGATCATAGGTAGGAATAACCTGCTCATTGTTCAGAAAAGCGCCTCTTCTAAATTGGTCAATTCGAGACCCATCACTTAGGCCAACAAAAAGAGAAGTACGCAAATTTTGGCGGTAGGCAGTATCCTTTAGCACTTTGGAAACATGGTGATGAGCGATCCCTTGCTCTTGGGCCGTTTTCCGGATGAGAATTGGGTTAATTTTCTCCGAGAATAGATTATTGACCAAGTATGCCATCTGTTCACTAGAAATGAAAATAAGGTGCTCTCGGATGAGGCGGTAAGCCACATGTTTGTCAGAAAGATCCGCAAACTGTTGCAACCATTTTACTAGACTTTCTAGAAACCGTGTGCCGGGAGCATACTGCTGATACTCATTCCATTTCAGGTTTGCCATAGCCTGAAGAAGGGGTCGTTCCCGGTCAATCTCTTCCGGTGACCAATCCATAATTTTCGTCAAAAGTGTTTCAGCTAAGGTGGATCTCATAATTGCTGCATGGTAAAATAACCCTTGGTAAATTTTAGCTTGTTGAAAAGATAAACTACTGCCTTTTCATCCCTTATCCCGGGCGGGCTCAGGTTCCATCCGGTATTTGGCAAAGAGGAAACATCCCCAACACTAAGTGCATTATCGTTGGCCAGAAGTGCAAAATCATTCCCTGGCCACTGCCCCCGGTCACCGATACAGAGGCTTTCGAGCGGCAGCCCTTTTGCTCTACACAACCGGCGACAGTACTGTAGAATATGATTCTTCGAAGCGATTTTGCGCGGAATGATATCTATCGAATGGGAAGATTCGACTACAGTCAAATCAGCAAGATCGAGCAGCATTAGCTGGTTAAGCAATGTCTCCCGGAGTGTTTTCCATTCTTGGCTGGAGGAAGCTCCGAGCATCAGTTGATTCGGACTTTCTTCTAAATGAATATTGGCGGAGGCGAGTGCCTTGGAAAGGATTTGCAGGGAAGGATGAAGTTCCTTTTTTTTATCGGGTCGCTTCGCATTGGTAAGGGGGGCGATATCGCTGCCGTTGTAATAACCTAAGATAACGTTTTTAGCAAGGGCAGGATGGTCGGCAAAAACTTTTTCCATGTCCTCTCGCAAAGATTTTCCCCGTCCGGAGACAATGCCTAACACAAAGCCCTTTTTCACAAAATGAAGTAGGCAATTTTTGACCTCCTCGCCGACCCCCTTGAGTCTGTTAGCAGGCGAGCAAAGAGTGCCATCATAATCAAAGATGAGGCTACCATACCGGGTCGCAGTGAGTTTCGAAAGAAATTGGTGATAATGGCCCCGCCACATTTCCAGCTCATCCTTAGTAAGATCTGTCAGCCGGTTCACCTTTGTTTTCCGTAGAATGGCCATTTCTTCATTTGAAGGTGACCGATCGGCCACCAGCTTTTCGTATCGTAGGTGGTAAATCTTGGAACCGTAATCCGGTACGCCTGGCCGTCCTGGGTCAATCCCCACTTTTGTTCCGTAAAAACGAATCAAGCTCATTGCCTGGAGCAAGAGTTCAATAGTCCCGCTAAACCCTTTTTGCTGCGTATGTAAAATAAGTTTGGGAATTTCTTCAGGAAGCAATTGCAGGGTCTTCTGACAGAGTTTTTCATCGTCTGGGGAGGAGAGCGCTATAATGGCCGAATTTTTCTTTTTATCAAACCACTGGTGCCGGCCATGGGCAAAATGCCGAAAGTCGGACAAAAGAGAAGGTGCGAGCCCTGCTTCTGAAAACTTGGACTCTAGATCGACGGCAACAGCCTGGTTTGTGGAACTGTATAGGATCACAAAACAAGTTTCTTTTCCAGTGCATGTAAGAAACTCTTGGTAAAATGATTTTGGAATTAACCCGAGTTCTTGGGGTGCTGGTTGATCACAAATGGCCCGGAGCAAGATAACAAAATAGGCGGTCAATGAATTCGTTGCCAGAAAGCCATCTTTTCCCGTTGGCGGTTCAAACTCAAAGCTGGTGCAATACGAGTAGTTGGCGGCTAGTGCCGTCAGCTTTGTTCCCTTCCGCATACAGATGCTGATGATGGAAATGGGCTCACAAGCCACGGCTTTGCGAAAGGCAAAGAGGATATCGGTATTGCGGCCACTGGCACTTATGATAAGCAAATGGGCATTGCGAAGAGTTGGTCGCGCCGCATAAAGTTCTAGGGGCGTGACTGCTTTGGCAAAAATGCCCTTTGAAGTAAGTAAATTAGCAGCATATACACACGCGCTGAAAGATCCTCCAGATCCCACAATATAAACAGGATGAGAAATTCGATTGAGAAGAGAGGCCAACTGTTTCAGGTCTAGTGAACCGGCCCACTCAATTGTCTTAGGTATTGCTTCCAGTTCACGTTCAAATGGTTTCCCCATAAAGGAATAAATGTATGATATCTTGAAGAGATTATGAGGGGTTCTGCTAATTATCTTAGTAACATCCATTTCCAAAGGCTGGCAAAAGGCGTCGAGTTCAATCATCGTTTGCACTGTCAAGTTGGAGCATATAGTGAGCGGTTATCAAGTTCGCGGCATTTCTCTAAATCGAAAAGGTCGAGAAGCACGTTTCCCGTAACGTCTTGGATTTTACACTTTACGTCGAGTATCGTTTCAATCAACGTTTCTGCCATGCTGCCAATATTAAAAAGCGATAAATAAAAATTGCCCGAAATTTTTCATGGTACAATTTAGCGCCGATTGCATTTTGGCTTCTTCTTTACTTGAAACATTGGGAAATGAGGTCCTTTTCATGCCACACGCAATAAATAAGCCCGACAAATCCATCCGGGAAGAAGGACTAATTGACTTGATTTCAATAAGCTTTTGCCCTTAAAGTTCCTAAAAAATTCCGAAATTGCATGCCCAAATTTTCAGAAAAATGGCACGTTTCACCATACGAATCGAATTACACGGGGCAGAGCCAAATGACTATCCAGCTTTGCACAAAGCAATGGAACATGCAGGGTTTCTGTGCACCATCACGAGCACAGAAGGTATAGTTTATAAACTGCCTAAAGCAGAATACAGTTTAATCGGCCCTTATACCTTTGATCAAGCATTTGCAAAGGCAAAGAAGGCAGCCGCCACCATTGGCGAGCCGCTCTCAATATTGGCAACAGAGGTAGCGGGGTTCCGTAAATTTTTAAATCTGGACAAAGCAGAAGAGTAATTTTATGGAACAAGAGGCAAATGAGTTGGCAGAAAGGCTGAAGAAAATTCCCGAAGAAATTGAACAGCACATTCGGGATCTCGAGGCAAAACTTGCCTATTATGATCCTTTCAATGTGCTGGCAAATGTCATTGTAAACAACCAATTTCAGTTTGTAAAAAAACCAAAGAAAGACAGCGAAGGGAAATCGCCAGCCATTCAGGAGTACCTTGCCTTGGTTTGCTTAAAATCGCCTTACCGGCTCCCTATCGGAGAACTAACCCGCGCCAATCAGGTTATCGATGATTTCGTAGAAATCAATCGCTTAGCGGAACTGATTGTCCAAAAGCATTCTGTTCTTAATTACGGCCGATACAAGTTGTTTAAGGAAGACGGCACGGTTTCCGATCTAGACCAAGTTGCCCAGGCCTTGTCGGGAGAGGAGTTGCTGGTGCGCAACACCACGTTCGAGTCTTTTCATTGGGATCAGTTGGAGGAACTTTACCGTCCCTACGACGCCTACTTTAAACAGCGCCTTGGATTTACTGTTGATGAAGGAATCCGCATTTGCGAAACCGTCGGTGATTACATGACAGAGGGCTCCACCGAGTCGCTCAGACGGTTGCAAAAAAGCGCAAAACAAATGGCTGATGAGGTGTTGGCTTACAAGCACCGCAACAAACGTCCCCAAAATTTTTATCCTGACGAATACCTTGAAACCTACAAAAAGTGGGAGGACCGCAATATTCGAGACCATTTTTGGGATGCCATGGCTACCTACGAAATGACGGTACTCGGGCACATGCTCTCCTTCACCGTGAAGGACATCGTGGACATGGAAGGCTTGGATGATAAAACGGTGCAAAGCTTTTTGCAGCATCTATCCATCGGTTTTGGGGAAATCAAACCTGATTTCACACAACCGGAGATCATGCACCCGTTAAAAAACCGGCCTATCCTGCGCCATGAGGACCACTACCTTTGTTCCTCCTTGTTTCTACTGGATTATGCACTGGACAGGCTGTTTGCCGACGTTTTGAACAAGGATTCCAAAAAAGCCGCGAAATACCAACAGCACCGCCACGACTACCTTTTGGAGAAAGGTGTAACGATGATTGCCGATACACTCCGCACGAAGGAAGTTTACAAAAATTTAAACTACCCAGGCGGTGAACTGGACGGAATGATTTTCTGCGACACAAACGTGTTTTATGTTGAGGCTAAAGGACACCTGATCACCGACCGGGCAAAGAAGGGCTTTCTAGACCGAATCGAAAACCACATCAACGATGTAATCAAACACTCGCATGAGCAGGGCTTGCGCACCCATGACTACTTCTTCGGGAAGAAAGACGTTGTGTTTACTGACAAGAATGGCCGCAAAGTAGTATTGGATGGAACACGTTTCAAAAACTTCTACTTCATTTCGTTGGCGCTGGAAGACGTGTCTGCGTTTTCTTGTAACCTTAAAGTCAACAATTCCCTTGAACTCTTTGACAAAGGCACTTTTCCGTGGATTGTCAACCTATACGACCTACGCGTAGTCTGCGAACACATGGAAGGCCCGGCCTACTTTATTCAATACTTAAACCGGCGAAGGGAATTTTTTAAATACAACAAGTTTAAAATTGACGATGAATTGGACATTTTGGGCTACTATCTGCAACGAAACCTTCGTTTCGATGATTTGATTGAGCAGTACTACGACAAAGTGGGAGCAATTAAACTAGAGTCGTTTCTCGACCATTTCAATCATTACTATCATTATAAAGACGGGAAGGTGGACAAACCCGTGCAAAAGATGAAGCATTACACGGTGCAACCGATAAAGACGTTTGTTGCTGCTGTGCAAGATTGTGGATATCCCGCCTGCGTTGACGCGGCCGTTCAACTCTTGGAATTTGGCTCCGCAACGAAAAAACTTTTATTGCAGTACCTGCGCACCGTGAAGAAGAGGGTAAACAAAGATGGTGAAATACACGACTTTCGAGTCGGAGGAGACGATACGGACGGGCGGACATGGATGCTTTCCTACGTGGTTGCCAGTGATACTCCTAAAGGTTTAGAGATATTCTGGCGTTTTGTGGCCGACAAAAATCGTGAGGACCCTTCACATTCCTACATTGCTATCCTAGATACTTCATACAAAGCGTATCGCATTAAAGAGATCATTCATTACCTCAATAATGAACTGCCGTTGGTGCCAGTTCATTCAAACTTTGGTCAAGAAAGTTGAGTTCTCGTTCCAGGCCTAGGGCGATGTATTTCTATGCTTGTACAAAACCATCTGCTCTTAAACTGCACCAAAGTAAGCCGATAGGTAATAGTTATGTTGGCTGGTCCTTCGGGCCTGTATGGATCTTTTACAAATTGAACATTATACGAGATGGATACATCCTCACCCCTCGGCAACTCGTCCTCAGGGTAGTTTCTAAGTGCAGTTGCTTTCAATCCTAGGAGGCCATGCTGAGCACCCATTAGCCGAGAACGCACTTGCAACTCCTGCAACCGCAACAAAAGGGTGGTAAAATCCAGTGGCTCACCATAAATCGTGCTCTCCACGCGGTGGTAATCTTCTTTCCAAACCTCTCGTACTGCTTCCGGAGGTACAAACTGGATCAAGGTTGGCTGGTGGTTTTCATACGACAGTCCCCGAACTGGTGTGAAGTGCTGCCGGTGTTCAATGATCTTGTCATAAAGTGTTTTGTCTTGCAAAGCCGCTTCCGCATGTTCGGTATCCATCAACCTTTCCAAATCGTACATGTGGCGGGACTTGCGTTCTGGCGTAAACACTTAGGCTCCGCTTAGGAACCCCTCGTGTAGCAGAAATGCTTTTACCAAAAAGGTGCGCCTCGGTTTCACAATCGGTATGGTAAAAGGCGTTCCTGACCAATCCTGACCCGGAAAGGTTTTGCCGATGATGGATTGAATGGGCCGCAGGCTAATTGGTTCACGTAACGACCGGGCGCCAATCTCTACCAAAATTTTATCTCGGATGTAGTCACCCCGGCTAATGACGGATGCGTAGGAAAGCTCCAACACTTTCGGATTGCGATCTGACTGGTCACTTTCCTGAACGCTTAAGGTAAACAGGTCAGGGCTAACCCTCAGGTTTTCCAAACCGGTTTGTAACGCCTCCCGAAAAGGACAACAGATGAATGAAGAGGCTACTTTTCACAGTTTTTTTACCTGAGAGGCCGAAACAAATTCCTCGCTAAACCCCAGTGCCGTGCGGTTAATGGCCAAGTCAATATCTTCTGAAAAGCGATCTATCAGGTTCCATCCTTTGCTAAGCGAGGTACCGCCTTTGAACACCAGTTCACCGGCCCATTCCGTAGCAAAAGCAGCCTTCAACACCAGTGTTACCCACCAGTCTTTTTCTACCGCTTCCTCACTCATGCGTTTCCGGGCGGCAACAGCTACAATGATTGCCGGCGCCGTTCCTGCGTTAAGTTTAACCATTCTGTCATGCATTACCAATTAAGCCGGCCAAGAAAATCATCTTCTCACCAATCCACACCGGCGCCAAGGCAGCATCGTGGCGAACGGTCTGCGGATCCTCTTTTTTAGGGCGTCTTTCAACTTCAGTTCAACGGCCGGCGTAATGCCCTTCTTACCAAGTTCGGTCATTGCCTGTATTACCGTGAACTGATAGCTCCTTTCGCATCTAGTTTCTTCGGTGTAGTGGTTTTGAACTTAATGCTGCGGTTGCCAATGGCTACAGAGCGAGCCGCTCCATCCGTTAAAAAAATAAGCTTATTGGGAACCTGTGTAGAAAGCCCTAGTTTATTCAGTGCATAAGCACCAGCCGGCATTATGCGTGCCCGGTCGGGGCGGGCAATGCCTAGGGCTATCTCTTCTAACGAGGGGGTCAATTTATCCAAAACCGGATCGGTTGTAGGAACCAGATAGATGCCTTGCGACACCTGGTCCAATATCCCATCTTTGTAGAAGCGGTACAGCGTTGTTTTCACAGCATTGCTGTTCCCCAAATCCCGGAAATCACTTGGGAAAATAAGCTGCCCCTTTTCGAGAGCGGCAATACGCCATAATATGATTTCCTGAACAGAATTCGTCATGCCGTTACAAATTTTTATAAGAATAGTAACAAATAAGCGTTGAAATCCAATGATTTATTATTGAGTTATCAATTATTGATCATCTTTCGCGCTTACATGTACGAAAAAAATGGCTGCATGGCTCAACAGACTCGGCCCTAATTGAGTTAGCAGAGCCACTCTTTGCATGTTTCACTACTGGAAAACAAAAAAGCCAACTTTTTCAAAGATGGAAGATTTTTGGTAGTATCGTACATCAACAAAGCTACTCATGAGACCTAACCTTTTCGAAATTGGCACAAAAGAGTTACATCAAGATGCCTTCTTCACTTGGCTGATTAAATGGGCCCATCCTTTTTGCGCTAAAGACGACACAGTCCTGCACGAATGTGGGCAGGCATTTGTTCGCTTATTAATTGAAAACCATTACAAGGAAAAGATCGGCAGCATAACCCACGTAGAAGCCGGGCGGCAATGGGAGAATATTGACGTTTGGGCTGAAATCTACGCCGAGGCAGGCAATTACCTGATTATCATTGAAGACAAAGTGCTTGCTACCGTGCACGGTGAGCAATTAAAGGCATACAGACAACTCGCCGAAACGCATTGCCGGGAAAAACAGTTCCGGTTGGTGCCGGTTTACCTTAAAACCGGAAGTGAACCTCAGTGGATGCTCGATGATGTTCGCCAGCACGGGTTTTCTACCATTGTCCGCAAAGACGTTATTACATTGTTGGAACAACACACCTGCCTTCACAACGACATCTTTTCTGATTTTTTGTTGCGTTTGCAACGCATGGAGGCGGGCCACCAAGCCTTTCAGCAACTTGTGCCAAATGAATGGACAGGTGATTGCTGGGTAGGCTTTTATCAATACCTGGAGACTCAATTTGATTGGGTAAAGTGGCATTACGTGAACCCGCCTGACGGAAATGGCTTTTGGAACGCTTGCCTCAACTGGCACCAGTGGACACATTATCCTGTGTATTTGCAAATAGAACAAGGCGACCTCTATTTCAAAATATCCGTTCATCCCGAGGATGCGGACCTGCCGGAAAAATTCACTCGTTCGCAAGCCCGGCATCAATGGTACACGATTGTAATGGCTTATGCCAGGGAAAAAGGATTTACTGAAATAAGAAAACCACACCGCTTCGGTACGGGCAATTACATGACAGCGGCCGTTGTTGACCGCGACTGTTGGTTAGGCGCCAGTGATCAGGTGATCGACAAAAAAGAAACGGTAAAGCAGCTTGCGAAATACAAAGCCTTTCTTGTTGATTGCATCCGGCAAGTGGAAGAGAAAGAAGCACGGGCCATTCTTGAAAACAACACAACACTAACAATTGAGAGCCTATGAGAAATCTCGCTAGTCTTGTCACGAAACAGTCGGTGGAAGCAGCGCTGGACTACATAGACCGAGAGAAACCAAAGCTCCGCTCCGCTACCATTTATCAGTTACAGCGAGGCCAAACCCGCTATCCACCAAAGGAGGTGGTTCGTTGGGCTGCCAAATTGCAGGGAATAGAAAATCGGCAAGATTACCGTTTACAGGGCGGACCCTCAACCAACCGGCACTTGCAAAACCTGGGTTTTGTAGTGGAGCCGTTCCGGGCAGTGACACCTAGGGCGCAAAACGCCGCAAACGAGAGGCGGATGGCCCGTATTTGTTGGAACGACAATGGCTGGGTTTTCCCTTCTGGGCGCCTGGGAAAGAGCAAAGACAA
>Ga0066648_10001031_pt1 | contig 16388 bp, 9 predicted proteins | sample CryGeyCG12114_NA_FD_59537 | JGI IMG/M metagenome (GOLD analysis project Ga0066648, IMG submission 59537) | Groundwater microbial communities from aquifer - Crystal Geyser CG19_WC_8/21/14_NA | ecosystem: Environmental > Aquatic > Deep subsurface > Groundwater | place: USA: Utah: Grand County... | reverse complement strand
TGCTTACTTGATGTCGAAAATGGTTCGTTCCGGGTTTGCAGCGTACTGATTCTTTGCTGCGTCTCCAACCAATCTCTCATCGTCGGTGAATGCCACGTATGAAGGTGTTATCCGGTTTCCTTGGTCGTTGACTATGATTTCAACCTTGCCGTTCTGCATCACACCAACGCAGGAGTAGGTTGTACCCAGATCGATACCAATGACAGTGCCATATTCAGCATTACTGTCGTTCATGGGAGCCTGGTCTTGTGCCTGTACCCTCCCTATCAGGGCGAGAGGGGCAATGAATATAAGGAGGAGGTAAAAGAGGGTTGTAAACTGAAAGGCCGAAGCCTTGGACGCTCGCTGCGCCGCCATGATGAGAAGTTGTATGCCCTTGTGTTTGGAGATGAGGACCTCGACACGTTTAGAGGACAGGTGATGGGAATAGGAAAGAGCGCAGAGGCTTGTGCTGAGCAAGAAATAGAAAATGGTATGGACACCTGAGCCTCGAAATATATCGAAAATAAGTGGCCACATGTGCACAAGCCGGTGACGCTTTATCGATAGCCAGCGTACCTTCCACCGTGTTCACTTCTGTATCAAAACGGACAGCTTACCCAATCGTGTTTGCCAGAGTGGAGCTCTCAGGGGCACCGTTACTTTCAGGTTCTTCGCCTTACGGCCTCCCCTGACACTCCTTTTCCGAACAGTGTACTTATCCTTAGTTTCAGTGCAATTGTCGCCGTCCTTTCTTTGTTCGCTCTCCCCTGGCCACTTGCATAACATGCACCGTTGTGGATACAGACAGAAAGGCGTTGGTCGTTTCGCAACTACGTTTCGCAACTAGTTCCAACAAAAATGACTACTTACACTCAAAGGTCCCTGCCTCGGCAAGCACGAAATAAAAAGTCACTGACGGATGATATCTCATCCAAACCTTGGTCGCAGAATTATTTATGTGCATTGCAAGTCACTTGACAAGACCCGATCATCTATTCCGCCCACCCCCGCTTCCCAAAGTCACAATACCTGTATGCTCCGCTAAGCCTGCACTGCAAATACGTAGATAAAGACACAGAAGAAGTTGGGGCGACCACCAAGTTAAGCCTGGCTTGATCGGCCCTTCACACCTGCTGGATTGACATTGTCCGTGCTGCATGACAGTCTTCGCTCGTCAAGGTCAAAGGTGTGGTGCTTTGTACCTTGTCAAGAGTGGTTCAGTCGCTACCGGCGAGCACATCGACCACAATATTGATAGCAGCGACGAGGATTTCAGCAGCGATCAGCACAATGACTGCATGACCATGTTAGCGCACACTCCGTATTGATCGATACCAACTTACCAATCCATTCCAGTATCTCATCGTGCCTTCTACTGCCCTGTTCTCGGAGCACAGCAAGTAGATCTGCATCCGGTTAGCACCATTTAGTACGTCAGGTTCTGCTTCGGCTTACCAGAAATGACATCTAGCCTCTCTGTCAACAGCGTCACCCTCTGCCCAATCTCCAGGTAACTCCTCACAGCCGAGTAGATGGGCTCGAGATGGGGCTCGGCCCACATCAACTCGGGGCTGTCAAGCACACTGCCTTGGAGATGGATGTTGATTCTCAAGATGAATAGCTCTCCTATCTGCATATTCAGCTGCCGTCTCGTCAGATTTATCGAGCCCGTCTGAGCAATGACGGCGGGTAAGGGACTCGTCGTCTCGATGGTTTCACTGACAAGGTCCTCGAAAAGACTGGTCTTGACAGACTGCGAAAGAGCATGGGAAATGGCAAGCTTGGTCATGTGGTGTTTGGGGTCTCGGAGGGAGATGAAGTCGTTGTAGATGCGGGCTTGGTACTCCTTGGTATAGTAGAAGTTGAAATCTTCGGTCTGGAGGCTGTCGGTGGGAAGCGGCGACTGCGAAAATTTGGCAATGTCTTTCAGGAAGCGCTGTTCTTGTTCGGGACTCATGCCCCAGATGACGACGGTGCCGTAGTCGAAGACAAACACTTCGGGGATCTCGACCTCGGTGCTGAAGTCTGAATTCGAGGCAAAGGCAGAGTGCAAAGCATCCTGCTCGCGATGCGGGATCAGGTCTTCCTGTGATCTTGAAGCGGTAGGCACAACGTCCTCTGCGGTTGGATCGAGGATGGCGTCGTCGACCGAGTCGTGTCCGGCGGCGGGTAGGCCAATGTCGTTCTGGAGGTCTAGCAGCTCTTCCCTCCGGCCCTTCTGTTGCTCTTCGACTTCGACGGCCGAATCCGAGAAGCGTCTTTCGCCAGGCTGTAACCTGGGACTGTTCCTTGGACTTTTGCGCAAGTGCGCGAGGCGGTGCTCGACCGGGCTCTGACTGGTGCTCCTGTCACCAGCTTGTCTGTGGCCCATACTCCTGCTGAACTGGTCTTCTTTTGCTTTTCTCTTCTTCGGGTTGTCGTAGTCGTAGGTGGAGTACAAGCATTCGTCGAACAGCTTGGGGTTGGCGCCGCGGGTCTTGTTCCTGCTCTTCATGAACTTGAGCATGCTTTCTAAGCGATAGCCCTGCGACGTGCAATACGCGGTGACTCTCGGCAGACGCTCTCGATCTGCTTTGCCGAGTCTGGCGGCATCTCTGCGAGCAGAGGGATCTTTTATCCTGGTGAACTGCGAATAGACATCGCGACCACTTTCTTCGTCTGGATCCTGATCACCAAAATCCGGGTTGGGTAATATCTTCAGCTTTTCAGCCGTCCTCGAAGTTCTTTGTGCACCGACACGCGGCGGTGCTGGGCCGGCTAGCTGGACGGTGGGCAGGGGTGCACCATGGCTGTTCCTTCGTCGTAGTTTCGAGTTGAAGGACTGAATGAAGGGTTCTCGGCGCGAAAGACCATCCGCCGTTTGAGCGGGACGTAGTTGACCGCCGCCCGAACTTGACGAGCCTTGCGTCGCTATCTGGGTGAGAGGGTTGAAGGTCACTGTCCGTTGTGGTCGGATGGCTGGCTGCGAACGTGACGTCGATACTGGTCCTGATGTTGGCGAGTCTCGACGATTCAGCAGTGGCGCCGTTTCTGATGTTCTCGTCGCCATCCTACTATCAATGCAGCTGTGGATATGCGATTGAACCTCGAGACAACGTCGCTGGAATTCACGTGCAGTGTTGTCGAAGCTGCCAGTAGAAGCGGATGCCCATGGACTTGATACTTGATGCCGGCCAGGCTAAATTTCACGCTAATCTGGGGCATGAAGTCAGCTCTCTTCCCGGCACTAAGCACGTGGCATTTGGCGGTCATCTACCAGGGACAAGCGCCCGTTTTTGTGCAACAATGGCCCTCTGACACTCAAGAAGAATACAACGGGCTCTAGGCATGCTTCCATTCGCGATTTACCACCCAATACACAAGCAACTGCTTGCTGTACGGCACTAACACCCCAAAAGAGCATCCTGCTTCACTGATAGACTAAGGTAGGTATACATCGCTCGAGTACAAGGTGCCTTTACTAGTAGTAGTGCGTCTCATCGGTCGTGCGTCCTCTCAGGTATGCCGGCTCGGAGCCTCTTACGTAGATGTCCTCGAACAGGATCTTAGGTGTTGCTTCAGGAACGGCCATCTTCTCCGCCTCAGCAACTTCAGCGTCGACGTCCGATCGTGCCTGCTTGTCAATCTGCTTGAGCTCATCCTCCGAGCACACGCCCCAGTCGAGGATCTTCTGCTTCAATCCGGCGATAGGGTCGTTGGTGCTTCTCATCCTCTGGATCTCTTCTCTCGTTCTGTATGTCGTACCGGGGTCAGACATGGAGTGACCGCCGTATCTGTATGTAACGAACTCAAACACGAGCGGGCCGTTTCCGTTGGCGGTGTATTCCTTTCCGTACTTGGTCGCAGCCTTGACGGCAAGGACATCCATGGCATTGATCTTCAGACCGGGAATGTACTGCCCTCTCTTGTAGTACTCGGTCAAGGCCGAGGATCGCGCGGCCGACGTACCCATGCCATACTTGTTGTTCTCACATGCAAAGATGCAAGGCAGATTCCACAGCTTGGCCATGTTGAAGGCCTCGAACACTTGACCCTGGTTGGAAGCACCATCGCCGTACAAGCTGAACGTGGCCGTCTTGCTGTCGTTGTACTGGTGGGCAAAGGCGATACCTGCGCCGACAGGCACCTGGGCACCCACGATACCGTTGCCGCCGTAAAAGCCGGGAGCAAACATATGCATGGAGCCTCCCTTGCCGTAGGCGATACCCTCGCGTCGACCGAGGAGTTCGCCAATGATGGACTTGACGGTGCCACCGCGCATCAGGGCGAAACCGTGACATCTGTATGCAGTGATGATGGCGTCTTCGCGCGTGAGGCCGTGTTCGATACCGACAGCAACAGCTTCCTGACCGGTCGACAGGTGGCAGAAACCTCGGATCTTCTTTTCCTTGTATAGTCTGTCTGCGGCCATTTCCATACGTCTAGCAGATTCCAGGTCAGCAATGGAATGGTGGTCAAACGGGCAACGTACCGAACAGTCACCATGTCTTGGTACATCTGCTTCAACTCCCTCTTGGTGGTGTGCAGTTCGTATGGGGGAGGGTCGAGCTCGTAAGTCTCGAAACTCTCGTCCGAGAGCTTGACTGGGAAGTCCTTGTCGTCTTCCTGAGACTCGTGTTAGCGACCCGGCGCAAGGTAGTCAAATGCGCTACTGCATACCTCTGGTACATCACCCTTCTCGGCGTGCGAGCTGGCGGCATCGGTGGTCACTGTCCGCTTCGCAATGTGGTAAGCTTGTCGCTTGGACGCTGCCTGCAGGCCGAAGCCTCGCATCACCGCCTTGGACAACATGTTGGCGACGCAGAAGAGAGGAGTGGAGAAGAGGGAGAGCTCAGGCAAGATGAATGGGAGCAAGAACAAGCAGGTGCTGCCAGGTGCTCGTTCACAGTCTTGGAGGCTTTGCTTGCGTTGGGATTCGGGATGAATTGAGGCAAGCTAGGCCTGCGGGATCCACCCACGCGAACGCACTGGCCAGTAAGCTCGTCAACTGGCTCGCTGAGCCTCACCCTGGATACTGTCGGGCCAGGACCACAATGCGAAGGTACACAATTCCATGAATCTGCAGACTGCTCGTAAACCCTAAAGCTTCCTTCAAGGATCCTATGGATTTGTACCCCTACAAAGAAATCATGGCGAACGTCCCTACTCGAGGACTTTCCTATCTATACCCTGACCTCTTGCGCCGTCCGCTCAATCTGCTCAATCCATTTCACACTCGCTGCATCTCTAATCATAATGCCATGCTAATGGTACTAGTAGCGTGCGCCGGGCACCATGCCAGGCTGTGTACCGAAGGCACCACTGCTCATGCCCCCGACACCTGAATTGACCTGCTGCTGTACCTGCTCGGCCACTTGTGCTCGCACACGACCTTGCTGTGGCGGCAGGTCGTTGAACCACGGATGCCGCAGCGCTTCCGGTGCACTGATCCGGTTCTCAGGCCTGAGTTGCAACAGTTTTCCGATCAAGTCCAAGCCGAGACTGTCGACCTGCGGTAACAGAATATGCAGTTGTTGTGTCGCATAGCTGGGGAAGTTGCCCTTGTACTCTGGTAGCTGGGATATGCCTGGCCACGTCCGCTCACTGGGCGTCCCCATCAGACGGAAGATCTTCTGCAGCTGGTCTTCATTCGTGGTGCCAGGGAACAGCGGTCTGCCCGTGTACATCTCGGCCATGATGCAGCCGGCCGACCAGATGTCGATGCTGGTGTTGTACGTCCTCGACCCCAGCAAGACGTCTGGAGCTCGGTACCATAGTGTGACCACCTCGTTCGAGAAGGTGTTGACGGGTATGCCAAATGCCCTTGCCAGGCCGAAGTCTGCTAGCTTCAACTGACCCTTAGTGTTGATCAGCAGATTCTGTGGCTTCAGGTCACGATGCAGCACTCGGTTCTCGTGGCAGAATGCCGTGCCTTTGAGCAGGTCTTGCATGAATCTCTTGATCGTCGGCGTGTCGAGTTGTCCCCGATCTCCTCGCGCGTCCATGTACTTTTTCAGGTCCTTGTCCATGTATTCGAAGACGAGCATCAGCTTGTTCTCCGTGTGAATGACATCGTGCAGCGTCACAATGTTCTCGTGCTTCAGTTCCTTCATAAGGCTGATCTCTCGGATGGCGGTCGAGGGGGTGCCTTCTTCACTGTCGAGGTGAATCTCTTTTAGGGCGACTAGCTCTCCTGTCTGTCTGTTTCGGCCCTTGTACACCTAGATCATGAAGTCAGCAATAGTCCATCCCTGAACAGCTCTGACATACCGTCGCATATGTCCCTTCTCCCAACTTCTCCAATTGCTGGAACGAACTTGGATGGCGTCGATCCATATTCGCAGGCTGTGGTGGCTCTTGTTTTCTGTCTCGAGTGCAAGCTGGCGGAGGCTGGTTCTGGAAGAGCACAGAGCCTGGACTGACTATGCGGCGGACGATTTCGTGTTCGTGGGCAGGAGGCACCCGCGAACGCGTTGGTGTAGATTGTGAATCAGTTTGTGACGGGCCTGGCTCTCGCTCGGCGGTTGCGGCGGGGCTCTCAGCGGCTGTGCCTGCGCCTGCTGTCTTGTGAGATGAACTTGTCGATGGCCCAGTAGAGCTGTTGGATGTGCGGTGCGGCAGAGAAGAGGTGGAGGTCGATCGAAGATGCTGCGACATAGTCAAAAGCGAGATAGAGCGAGCGTTGCCCTTGTGGCAGCCTGTTGCCGGTTGGCGGTTGGCGGTGGGCGGTTGGCGGCCCTCTACATGATCGACAGATTCAGCCTCTACTTGTATCCTGGCGCCAAAAGAGGGCCACGGGCCTGGCCAAAAAGAGCCGCTAGTCACCCGTGAACAGCGTGCGCAGGCGCGCGTTTCCCGCCCCGACCGCCGTTCCTCGCTCCTGCCTTAATTAACTTAGGTAAGCTTCGTCTGCCGCTTGGCTGCTTGACCAGGCTAGTTACTGTAGTAGGTAGCAAATAGGTGTGCTTTCAACAATCACCATCATATCACCGACGCTGCACATTCCGACTAATCCAACACATGCATGGCTAATCTGGTGATATTGAACACCTACTTCAAATTAAACTAATACGGCCCAGGCCGTAAAGACACCTATCGGAGGACCCTCCATTTGATCATGCCTCCTCGAAAGGTCGATATCATTACAGACAGCGGACTCTTCGTCGCCAGCGACTTCCGTGGTAGAAATGGTCAATGCCCAGCATTTCCATCACCATGTCCAGACAGCCATCTCCATGCAATCTATTCTTTTTCATGCCTCTAAAAAATGCTCCAAATCGCTTGCTTGCTAAATGCTTCCAGTCTTGCTCGCTGATCAGGGTATCTTTCAAAACATCACTAACATCAATCAAATCGTCGACTTTCGTGTTATTCGTTGCGGGTGTCATAACCTTTCCTTCCTAAATCACTGCCCATCCTCTGTTGCTGGTTACCTTTCATGACGCCTGCCTCTGGGCCCTGCCAACACCGGCAGTGCTCAATGTAGGCACCGTCGGTTCACTCATTGTTCTTCTCTTCTGATCCACTTGTGGCTTCTGCGTATATGCAATCAACAGCTTAAAATTGCTCGCTCGTGCCTTGCACTCCTTCAATACCTCTTTGTTGGTGAAGACGCTCTTCGACGCATTACGCTCTGCTATGATTCCGGCCTCGAAGCAGTGTTGCCACCAGCTTCGAGCTGTCCTCGACACCATCTTACCGATCTTCGCGTCCGCATTCTCCGAATGGTCCGCAACCAGGTCATTCAGCGAGAAGTCGTGTGATCCACAAAGGCTTTCATATGGTCTTGGTCCTGCCAATGATCTTCGTCGCGGTCCTGCCGTTGACCCTGTGCTCGACCTGGACTCGGAGGATGAGTCAAAGGAGCAGGCAGGCTTGCCCACCACTGGAACGCCAACAACGCAGCGGTTGACGTTCGAAAAGCCGTTGGACCCAAGCACAGTCTGTACGTTGTCGATGATCGGCTTGAGACTAATTGAGTGGTCCACAGCTGTCAATTTGATTTTCAGTTCCTTGATGGCTCTCCTTGTCTGCATGCCCATGTTGACTATATCGATGTCTAGGACTGTGAGCTCGAGGAATCCGCCAGGAGCCAAGACTCGTCGACTTTCAGACACGATGTTCTTCAACTTCGAATCCGGCATCGCAGGAGGGAATCTGATCACGATGGCGCTGAAGAATCCAGGGGGAAATGGAAACTTGTCGTTGAAGCTGGGAACTTCTGACCGTCGGTGGTTGGGCGGAGCGCTCTCACCAGATTGAGCTGCCTTGACCCTCACTCTGTTTTGCCGTCTCTCCTTCAGGTCATGTACGTAAACTCTCTCCTGCTGGTAGGTGACGGCGCAGTACATTGACCAATCTTCGCTACCAAGCCCATCGATAACTAGGACGTGTCTCTCTAGGTTTGCTTCGATCTCCTGATGAGCCGGTGAAAAGAGTACACGGCCAAACGACAGCCACCGAGATACCATGAGCGAAGCGTACGATCTATCGGAGTGCTTGGTAGGGTTCCTTGTTCTTTCCATCACTTCGAGCTGAACGGCATTCTCGTATTGCCCTGGTCGAGTTTGTTCTTGGTGTGGCTGCGCCACAGCGTGCGTTGGTGTCAGGACCTGTCCTGAAGAGCCACTGAGGCGCTCTGAGAACTTGCCGCTACCTGGCCTATCGTACTCCCCTATGAGGTCACGCAATGAAAATGGCGAAGAGGGTGCATACGAACCGTGCAAAGCAGCAGCTATTTGTGATCTTCGAAGCCGTATCTCCTCATCCGAAGACACCATCTCCCCTAGAGGAGGCATATGTAAGAGCGGTGCCATACCTTGCAGTTTCTTGGAAGGGTCGACGGCTGGTACAGGCGCAGGTACGATGGCGAGGCCCTGCGTCTCTCTAGGCTCCTGTGTTGTCGCCAGCAGCCTTCCCACGCTCCACTCCGCTTTCCTGACCTTCTTTGGCGATTGGGTCTGCTGAGATGGTGACATGATATCGTCCATGAAATCGTTGTACTCGTTCCAGACGTCGTCTTCGTGTGGCAGATGACTTGCTGGGCGCGAAGGTACATAATGAACCTCGGAGGCAGGGGGACCCATGATACTGATGATGCCTGTTGACTCGCTTGATGTTGTGAGATCGGAACTTCTGACACCAGCATACTGCAGAAATTCTGGTTCGAGGGCTGCGACCTGATTGCGATGAAACGGGGCTTGGAAACTTGTATCATATTGACACCTATCGCCACCTGGTCCTGGGCGCTGGAGTAGCGGCGACTGACGAGTGGTGAGTCGTGGCAACTGCTCCCGGCTTGCTCTTGGACGTATTGGTTCCGTAACACGCCGAAGCACGGGCATGTCTGAGACGTGTGCGATCTGAACGCCTGGTTGAGGCTGATTCTTGGTGGGAACGACCTTCGGAATCCTTCCTACCTGAGCCAATCGAGGCTGTTTCCGCGAAGACACGGTACCCGTGCCCGAGTCGGCGACTAAAGGCCATTCAGCGGGCCGGGGATGCTCACTCCGCTCGGTAGACACTGGTGTCGGTATCGGAGCTTGTTGCCACTGTCTAACAGGCGCCGAGGGCAGGAGTACTGATCCACGGTCATGGTAGGAGTTCTCTGCCGCCTCGTCATCAGTTAAACCACTACAGAGGAATTGGTTCTCTTTCTCAGGTGACTCTACAGCTTCCTGTAGGAATTGTCCAATGGTTGCGGTGGTTGCCAGTTCCGATTCTGACTCAAGCATTGCATAGTATGGTACAGAACGTGAGGACGGGGCTGGGGCAACGTCAACCGACATGCCCGGAGGCGTGTACTGCCTCTCTGTCCGTCGCTCGGACGTGCCGGACATACTGTCTTTCCTGCGGAAGAAGTTCCATTTCGCTTTCTTGCTCTTCGTTGCTTGCTTCTCGAGGACGCTTGAATCTAGCCTGCATATTGCGCTCGCAGAGGTTGGAAGATCCGAGGACTGTGTTGTGTTTCTACTGTCGAGGCAGGATATCGCAGCAATGTCTTGCGTCTCGATAGGCTGAGGAGAGGGGAATGGTTCGTCGCTCCTCGCAAGCTTCTGTGACCGTCTAGTAGCTAGGGTAGGCCGAACCTCTTCGTACGCGTGCAAAAAGCGCTCCCGTCGGGGAGACAGCACGCGAGTTGCTGCAGGATAACTCTCTGCAGAACTGACTGTGCTTAGGCTGATGTCGCTGAGCTGAGAGCCTTTCGCTGTCAGTGGGAATGGGCTAGCCCGGCCCCTCTGGGATCCTCCGATCATGACGGCTGGCTTCAGACGTGATGAGGCAAACCCATCAAGGTCGGATTGATCCTGACTCGTGCTGCTAGATCTGCTCTGCCTCCGAATGGGCTTGCGGGACTCACTTGCGATCGAGGTCTCACTATCACTCGTTCCAATGCTGCTACCGACCGATTGTTTGCGACCTCTCCGTCCGAATTTGCCATATCCCTCATGACCAGTACCAGCTGCAGGACCCTTCCGAGGTCCTATCTGCTGCGAACTTCCTTCTGGCTCCTCCCTGGATTTACTGCGGCCGAAGAGAGCTCGTTTGGAAAATTTGGCTAGTCTGCTACGAGCAGAATGTTTCTCAACTTCCGGTTCAGAACTGGATGGTTGTCGCACACTCTTCCGTGAAAGACTAGGAAATCTGCGATGCTGGCTTTGTCCCAGAGGGAGCGGCCCAAGCAGGTGTCTTGACTGTAGCTGTGAAGAAGTGGATTGGCTGTCGTACTCCGCCTCTTGCAGCGATCTGGTTGTCGTCATTGGCTGATTTGCAGCATTAATAGCCTCTTGGAGTCTTGAATGTCCCTTTGTCAGATTAGACATCATGTTAGACGAAGAATCCTTACGCCCAACAGTAGGTACTTCCAGAGCACTTGAAATGGGTGGTGGTGCAGCGAAGTGTTGTATGCTTGGCTCCGACGCAGTATCCTTCTCGGTTCTGCCCGTCAAAACACTGTTACTGCACGATCTTGTACTCTTTAGGGACGAGGAGCGAGGTGGGAGCGCAGGATCCACGATATTAGCCTGCTTGTTCCGCTCCTTTCGCTCGATCTGGGATGACAACGTGACCTTAGAAGAAGACGCCGAGGTTCGGCTCTCCTTGACAACAGGTAGTTTCGGCGCTCTGGTCTTGACGTTCAAGGGAACAGGAACTGTGTAGGATCTTTTACTCGGGGCGTTAGCCGTTTGTGCAATGCTCGGAGACGCTGAAGACCAAGAGACTGGAGTCGTGGTAGCAGTGGAAGCGCTCCAGGGGCTGGAAGATGCTGTGAACTGTGTTGAGGGGCTACTTATTGAGCTTATCGATGATGAAGCAGGATCGTTCGGATAGTTGGTACTTGCAGCAAGTGCTTGTAGTTCTGGTACAAGCCGAGGTGGCAGTGCTGCAACGGGATGCATTGGTGGCTTTGGAGGTATGACAACTCCTAAAACCGTGTCGTCGTCCATGGCTGTGGACGAGATACTCTCTGAAGGCCCATACCGGCAAAGATTGGATCTCAATGGAGCTCGAGAAGTTTCCAGCCTTGGAATCTTCGTCTTCGATGTTGCCATGCTCAGGACCTGCAATGGTGGCGATCTCCCTGCGTGTGTTGGCATAGGTCGGTTCGAGGCAATATGGTTCAAACGAGCCTGAGAAGACGAAGAGCTGAACCGTGGCAAGGCAGAAGGTCTCGGTTGTTGTGAGCCCGAGACCAGTTCTCCGGAAGCATTCGAGTTACTAATTGTAGAAACGATCAATGGTATGCTGGATCTTCTCGAAGCAACAGCGACATTCGAGCCGCCATTACTACGAAAGTCTCTCCTTATCGGAGGCAAACGTGGATCATTGGTGGTGGTTCGGAAGTTGAATCCAGGAGTCTCGGCTGTTCGAGTCTTGTGCGACGCCATAAGTACTGTATTACCATCAAAGTCCCAGGCGAGCAGTTTATCCTCAGTCCGTTGGTATTGTTCAACGATTGCATGCCGGCGGTCCTATCACCAAACCATTCCAATGAGGAAAGGCAATCCGAAGGCTATGATATGCTGTGTGACGGGGTAATTATAGACGCCGATAACCTCAAAGCGCCTCTCGAGCTTAAAGACTGTATAGGCGGCTGACACCGGAGCAATCGATGTGGTTTTGCTGCTGCTGAAGTTGGGCTCGATTTGAAGCAGGCAGACCTTCTATGCGTTACGCTTCGACTCTGGGAGCACTTGTCTCCAAAAATAGTAAGTCAAACTCGAATTTCAGCACATTCGGTATTGCCTAAATGCCGAAGCGTGCCCTGAAAATCGCTTGGATTAGTCAATCAGTCGGTGTGAAATCTAAGTTATGTCGAGGGTTGACATGATCAAAGAGCAGAAGGGCACGCATTAAGTCATCAATCATCCCCAACTAACAGATGTGTCAGTCAAGATCGTTGAAGAAGGCACGAGGACGAACAAGGCATGCCAGAATGCGGCACAGACTAATTCGGTCTCCACCATCCATGCGGTGGACTCTCGGAAGTCTAATTTTGATATGTCTAGGTGTAGTGCCACTGCGATAGCAGCTAACGCCACGCCCGCACGAATATCCGTGGCTTGCGAATACTGTAATCGCATGTGACTTATTTCAAGCCCCTGCAAGCCGTGACAATCCAAGGTCCAAGATGTGAGAGGACTCAGAACTGCAATGGTCGGCCTCGAAAGAGCTCTGGACCAGGCCAATGCGGCGAAAAGCCTAGCCGTGCGGCATATAACAGGTCTGTTCTGCTCGCGTTTCCATACACGATTGTGTTAGAACAGGACCTCTGCAAGAGTGTCGACCGCATGAGCGGTCGACCCATAGCGTATGAGTGTTCGATGCTCAGTGCTGACGTTGCCGTTGGTACAAAAACGGAATTGGCGGCTCCAGAGGGTCGATGGCGAGGGCCGAATCGAAAGCACGGCTAGTGCCAGAAAGGTAATCTCTAGTCTCGCGCCGACGAACGCTTGTGATCCAAAGTCGAAGTCAAAGCGAGAGCACTGAAGTTTCGAAGCACACCCAGTAAACAGCCCCAAAGTGAGGCTTGTAGGCGCGAGACCAAGCGCCTCCATATCAACACCACGCAGGAATATGCCTGGCGAGGCCGGACGAGCAATTACTGCTGAGGAGTCGAAGCTTCTAACGATTTTACTCGAACAGGACAAGTCATTCGGCCGGGCGTCCAATCGTCTGAGAATGATGATGCAGGCTCAGCCGCAACGCACGAGCTTTTCTCTCGCTCCCGCCGATGTGCAGGTATTGCCGGTCTCTAGCAACGTTTTGCCTCAGCTCGCATGCACAAATTCAGATTTGGTGTGCAAATTTCAGTCCAGGCCACAGCTGAGTGCAAACGTTGGCCAAAATCTCCGATCGTGTGGGTCATGGTTTTAGCCGTTGCCGACCACGGGCACTAAATGAGCGGGTGCGAGACCCATGAGAATGAGGGCTTTGGGAGAAATGTCCTCAAACCCATTTCATGATTCGCCGCACTTACAGCCAATCACGGAATGATGCGTCCACATCGACCCTGGTTCACCTTTACAAGCGAGGATGAGATCCTGATCTTCGCACTCTGCCGGAGAAATTGTTGAGCCAATTGACTGGCAGAAGTGTTCTCTCGCAGAAGCGGGTGCAGGCGACTCAATTCGTCGAGGCGAACAATGTACCCATCGACGCGGGTATGATTCGAACGCGTCATTCTGTGACACGAGCTCGGGATATTCACTTGACGGATATATATCACTACCCGAACGGTGCCGCTTGCAATTGCAACAGCGGCCATACAATCCTATCATCGGAACCAGCCGGTGATATGAAAGTATGATTTGTGGTCTACTGTGCCAACCCGTACTCCGGATTGAAGAATATCTTCTGCTGTATGATGTTATATGATCAGCCCGGTCACGAAAGCATGCATTCTTCCCGCGGAGTGTGCTTCTACACGATACGGACCCGCCACTGCTGCCAGCCGGGCGGATGTATCACAATCTGCATACAAAAAATACTGCTGATCATCTTGCGAATGTTAAAATCCAGGAATAACATCTGTTGGCAGAGGCACACCTAATCCAAGCCTCACTGTACGAACAGTTCCTTGTGACCGACGCCGACTACAGCGTCAACAACACGCAGAACACACCGGTTAAGGACGGCATACAAACTGTCGCATACGCTGGTAATTTGACGACAGTATCGCTTGGTAGGGTCATACTGTGAACGTATGTGCATGAGTGTCAAAAAAGTGGATTTGGTGCAGCCAGCCTAGCCTTGCTCGGTCTTCCAGTATCTCTGATCCATTCTGCAGGGACCCTACTCGGTTGTATGGGATCGCGAGTCTAACCCTTGTTTTCGCTGCTGCTGTGTCTATTCCGAGCAATCGTGCATGCAATGCTACTGTGCGCTTCTTTCGCGAGTTGCGGGGAATCCTTGTCTGAGCGACGCAGATCCATGTTCGTTTAGGACATCCCAGCAAGGACTTATCATGAGCCACGGACCTCTGTCCACTGAAAGAGCGTTGACCCGACCAGAAACAACGCTCTCGAGAGGGGGTGTGAGGAGCTGCGATGCGAATCTCTACCCAACATCACTTGCGGGACCGCGCAGTGCCTCCTCTCGGTATCGATCGACCCTAGCTTGAGGGGAAGTTGAAAACATTCAGCAGCTACAAGATACCCAGATGTTTCCATCTGCTCCTGCTTTGCTGAGGGTATTATCGACAGTTTAAGCTAACACCAGCTCCACCATGACTGAAGCCATGGATGACAGTATCGGCGCCCCAAATGGCAAAAACAAGGTTGAATTGACAAACCCTAAGCTGCGGACTCACTTGCATGAATATGGTCGCCGCAACCGTACTGACGGGCCGTATGCAGATGACCTTGAAATAGATGCCTTGATCGTAGGTGGCGGCTTTGCTGGCGTGTTCATGTTCTACCAACTCAAGAAGCAACTCGGACTGAATACAGTGATGTGAGTACATTGAAAGCCTGAGTCGTTCACTAAGCACATGGCAGATACGAAGCAGGTACCGATCTAGGCGGAACATGGCGGTGGAACTGCTATCGTCAGTCAGTCTATTGTCCCTACAGATCCATCTAACATATGTCAGCTGGGGCCATGGTCGATTCAGAAGTCCCAGAGTACCAATTGAATATCCCTGAAGTCATCCAAGCGTTTGTCCCTCCCCTGAATGTTGGACACTTTCAAGGCTGACACGTACCAGACACAATTGGCCAAACAACTATCCAAACTACCACGATCTGCGAGACTATTTTGATACTTGCGATAAAGTCCTCGACATCAAAAGTCAAACGGCTTTCGAGAGTGTCGTGACCGGCGCGCAGTTCGATACCGAAGAAGGACGCTGGTCAGTCGGGACAGCGGACGGAAGGACCGCCAAAGCCAAGTATCTAGTTGTCTGTGCCGGCTTCGCTGCTAAGCGATACGTCCCTGACTGGCCCGGGATCGACAACTTCAAGGGCGTCATTCATCACTCCTCTTTCTGGCCCGATGAGGAGATCTCAGTTGACGGTAAGAAGTGTGCAATCATCGGCACAGGTGCCACTGGTGTTCAGCTGACGCAGGCCTGGGGACCAAAGGCAGGCCATCTCAAGGTCTTCCAGCGGACTCCGAACTTGACAGTACCAATGCGCCAGAGGGACCTCACAGTCGAAGAGCAAGAGGTTGCCAAGAAGTGGTACCCAGAACTTCTTCGCCTTCGTGAGCATTGCTTCGGCGGCTTCCTATACACCTTCTCGGAGAAGAACACGTTCGACGACAGTCCCGAAGAACGAGAGCAGTTCTACGAAAAGCTTTGGCAGGATGGCGGCTTCAGGTTCTGGCTTGGCAACTACAAGGATTACTTGTTCAACAAGGAGGCCAACCAGGAGGCATACAACTTCTGGGCCAAGAAGCAACGAGCTCGTATTGACGACCCGGAGAAGAAAGACATACTTGCACCGCTCGACATGCCGCACTACTGGGGCATCAAACGACCTTGTCTCGAGTACGCCTACCTCGAGCAATTCAACCGACCCAACGTCGACATCGTCAACACCAAGAACAACGCCATCGTCAACTTCGATGAAACAGGCATCAACATGCAAGATGGCACGCACCACGACTTCGACGTCATTTGCATCGCTACCGGGTTTGACGTGGTCACGGGAGGCATGACGGCCATGGGTCTCCGCGACATCAAAGGTGAATCTCTGGAGGACCAGTGGAAGAAGGCAGCATACACCTACTTGGGCACGACAGTCGCTGGGTATCCAAACATGTTCCATCTGTACGGGCCGCAGGGTCCTACTCTGCTCTCTAACGGACCTACCACGGTCGAGGTGCAGGGTCGATGGATCACGGACGTGATCAAGCGATGCGAGCGCGACGGAATACGATACATCAACCCGACGGACGAGGCGAGCAAGGAGTGGAAGAAGAAG
>Ga0066648_10001028_pt1 | contig 16421 bp, 15 predicted proteins | sample CryGeyCG12114_NA_FD_59537 | JGI IMG/M metagenome (GOLD analysis project Ga0066648, IMG submission 59537) | Groundwater microbial communities from aquifer - Crystal Geyser CG19_WC_8/21/14_NA | ecosystem: Environmental > Aquatic > Deep subsurface > Groundwater | place: USA: Utah: Grand County... | reverse complement strand
GGCTTGGCTCTATCGCCACAACTTCAAGTCCAACTTGTTCGATCGCTTCACTAACAAGGCTGATGATTTTCTTTGGCGCCGCACACATCAGGACGCTAAGTTCGGTTGCTGTGCGGCCGATTACCTGGTAATCAATAATGAGCCCACTAACAGGAACGGGAATATACTGCTCAGCTTCGAGCTCAACCGCACTTTTAAGGGCACGCTCTGCTTTAACGGGTATGGTAAGTGTGCGAGTGAAGGCGAGAGCAGCCGGAATACTTACGGCAACCTTTTTAGAGCCAACGGAGCCGATTACTTTATCATGCAGGAGCGTTGTAAGGTTCTCTACGATGTAGGTAACATTGCCTTCCTTCATAGCGGCTTGCATGCGTTCTGGATCAACATCTACCGATCCAAAGCAGGATACTTCGCCACGGCGAATATCAAGGCACATGACTTTAATGGCCGTCTGCCCGATGTCGATGCCTGTAATTGTTTTTTCCCGATAAAATAATTTACTCAAAGTAGCCCACGCTGGTTATGCTTACTGTAATTATATCATGCCCACTGCTCTAACCATGCCCTTCGAGGTTAGTGAACCTGCGTTGCAAGGCTGGTGATTGGACCCATCACAGCGGCGACGATCAGACCAACCATGGCACCCATCACAACGATCATCACAGGCTCAATAATGGCGCTAAGGGAGTTGATAACTACGTCTACCTCTTCTTCGTAAAAGTCAGCCACCTTAATCAGGACGGTGTCAATCTTACCGGTTTCTTCACCGACGCTGAGCATCTGAGGAACGATAGGCGGGAATATTGGATACTGCTCAAGAACACCGGAAAGCTGCTTACCGACTTTTACCTCTTCGATGGCATGATTGAACGCCTCTTCGTATACGACGTTACCAATCGCCTTACCGGTTACATCGAGCGCTTCCACGATGCTGACACCGGCGCCAAGGAGGGCGGAGAAGGTTCGGGAAAAGCGGGCCACGGCCGTTTTCGTAATAACGTCTTTTACGACCGGAATCTTAAGGAGCGTACTATGGAATAACATGCGGCCACGCTTGGTTTTAATAAACCGCATAAATCCGAATATGGCCAAACCAAGAATGCCGAAGATCGCGTACCAGTAGGTAATAACGAAATCGCTAATCCCAAGCATGACTTCGGTGAGGAGGGGGAGCTTACCCTGGGGCCCGGCGAGGCTTTTAATAATTTTACCGATTTGTGGAATGATGAATATCATCAACCCGAAGAACGCGAGGAATACGATAACAAGGAGGACCATAGGGTAGGCCATGGCACCACGAATCTTCTTTTTCATACTCGCGGCTTTTTCTTGCTGGGTGGCAAGGCGATCAAGAATGTCATCAAGGATACCACCGGTTTCACCAGCGCGGACCATGTTTGTGTAAACGGAGTTGAACGTTTTTGGGTGTTTACCAAGGGCGTCGGCAAAAGTCATACCTCCTTGAATATCGCTGCTCACTTTTTGCAATATGGCGCTTAATGCCTTGTTGTCGGCATTTTTGGCGAGGCCCGTAAGGGCGCGAAGAAGTGGCACACCGGCCGCAACCATGGTTGAAAGCTGGCGCGTAAATAACACGAGTGCCGTTCCGTTGACGTGGCCATTAAAGAATGACAGATTAATCGTTCCACCTTTTTCTTTAATCTCAATTGGCTTGAGCGACTGCGCGCCCAGCGTACTGATGGCAGTCTGGCGGTCGGCTGCTTCAATCTGGCCGGTGACGATGTCGCGTGCCGCATTAAATGCTTGATACGTAAATTGTGGCATAGGATTATGAGCGCGTAACGCGCAGCACTTCCTCGATGCTTGTTAAACCACGAAGGGACTTAATGAGGCCGTCAAGTTGCATGATCACCATGCCTTCTTTAATTGCTTGACGTTCAATCGCATCGGCGGTGGCGTTACCAACAATAAGTTGCTGGATCGCCTCACTGTTTTCGACGACTTCATAAATTCCCATCCGGCCGCCGTAGCCGTCACCTGGCGTTAGGCTATCCGGCTTTACACCCGGGCGGTACAGTGTGTTGATGCCAGTCTCGGTTGTACTGAGCGGTAAGTCACCGCCAAGACCGGCTGCTTGTGCCTGCTTTTCGAGTTCGTGCAAGTACTTGAAATCTTCGGGCGTAGAGATGCGGAATGATCGGGAAAGTCCCTGCAGTTCGTTCTCGGTTGGAGTATAAGGTTCGCGTGTCGCTTCATCGAGCTGGCGCACAAGACGTTGACCAACGATTGCGCGAATCGTACTGGCGATCAGGAAGGGCTCGATATCCATATCAAGTAAACGAGGCAGTGCTGTGGCGGCGTTATTAGTGTGGAGCGTGCTGAGGACAAGGTGTCCTGTAAGAGCCGCCTGGACGGCTAAGTCGGCAGTTTCGGTGTCCCGGATCTCCCCGATCATAATAACGTTTGGATCTTGACGAAGAAGGGCGCGCAGGCCACTAGCGAAGGTCATGCCGGCTTTTGGATTGACCTGGGTTTGATTAACACCTCGTACGCGATACTCAACCGGGTCTTCAACGGTTGAAATATTAACGGTAGGTGTATTGAGGATATTCAGAACGCTAAAGAGGCTGGTCGACTTACCTGATCCGGTTGGACCGGTTACGAGGAGCATTCCGTTTGGCTGGACAATGGCACGATTAAGCACGTCAAGGGCGTGCCCCCAGTATCCAAGTTGGTCTGGAGTTGGTGCCTTACTCGATTCGTCGAGGATACGCATAACAACCTTTTCGCCGTCGGTAACGGGGAGGGTGGATACACGGAGGGCATACGCATGATCATTAATGATAGTTTTAAAGCGGCCGTCTTGAGGAATGCGGCGTTCGTCGATTTTGAGATTTGCCAAAATTTTAATACGGCTGACTAATGCTGCCAATACTTTCTTTGGTAGTCGGTTTGCTTCCTTGAGAACGCCATCAACGCGGTACCGCACGCGAACGCCATCTTCGTTTGGTTCAATGTGAATATCGCTGGCACCACTACGGATTGCGTATTCAATAATAAGGTTAACAGTTTGAGCAGTTGGAGAGTCTTCTTGCAGATCAGCTTCGCTAACTTTTTGATCTTCAGGGTTTTCTTCGCGCTGCGTTTTAATAACGGCATCAAGTTTTTTGTCGACTTCACCAACGCCGCCGCCTCCGCCAAGAATATTTTGGATATTGTCGTGCGTTGCAAGGTTGATTTCTGTCGCATCGCCAAGGAGCTTTTTAAGGAAGCCGACCGCTTGAATATCCTCAGGGTCCTCCATGGCCACAAAGTTAATTGTTTCTGCTGGATCGTTGTTCGTGCCGCTAATTTGTCGGTACACAACGGCGCCGTACTGGTGGGCGACTTGCTCGGGAATAAGCGATAGTAGCTCTGGCTTAACGGTGTGGGGGTCAATTTCCACAAATGGGATATCAATGAGCTCGGCGTACTTTTCGGCAAGTACCTTTTCGGTAATGAGGCCCCCCGTGAGCGCTAATTCTTGTAGGTTTTTACCGGTAGATGCCTCTTCGGTTTTGAGTTCACTTACTTGCTCAGGAGTAATAGTGCCTGTCTCATTCAACAAGCGCTCTAGGGTCCCATCCGCGATATTCATCTTTGTTTTACCTATTCGAATTTCTTATGCTTGAACTTTATCTTTATTCTACCATCTTTCCCCCGTATACTAAAGCTATGCAAGTGAGTATTAACAGTGAAGCAGAGATGAAAGCGTTTGGTGCCCAATTGGCGCGAACGATGATGGCGGCGGGTCGCGCGCGGCTCCTTGAGCTTATTGGAGACGTCGGTGCCGGTAAGACTACGCTCGTGAAAGGTTTGGCCCTTGGACTAGGTATAGAAGAAGAGGTGGCAAGCCCCAGTTTTACGATATCGCGCGTGTATGACGCCGAAGGCGGTCGACGCCTTTACCACTATGATTTTTACCGACTGACTGATGCGGGTATCCTCCGCGATGAATTGGCCGAGGTCCTGCGCGATCCCGAAGCTTTTACGGTAATTGAGTGGGCGGAAATTGTTGATGACGTATTGCCTGAGCCACACATCCGGCTCACTATTCGGGCAACAGGTGAAACAACTCGAGAGATAACGATATACGGAATCGAAGGAGACGCGGCATGATTCTCGGATTACAGACTTCAGACGCTATGTGCCATGTATGGCTTAATGACAAAGAATATACCTGGGACGCGGGCCGGACGCTCGCTCATGGACTACTTGGCTTTCTCGAAGAGTGTTTAAAGCAGGAAAATAAGGAATTCAAGGATCTGACAGGCCTTGTCGTTTTTCGGGGACCAGGCAGTTTTACTGGTTTAAGGATTGGTATTACCGTAATGAACACGATCGCCGCGAGCGAAGCATTGTCGATTGTCGGTGAGACGGGTGATAATTGGCTACTGACTGGACGACAGCGTCTCGAAGCCGGCCAAAACGACCAGATTGTTCTTCCGGAATATGGTGGTGAAGCTCATATCACCATGCCTAAAAAGTAGTCCTGTTAAACGATGCGCCAGTTTGAGCCGTTACTAACGACGTCGACTGATTTGTAGGTAGCACCTGAAGCCTGTGTGCCAACCGTTACGGTTGAGGCACCGTCAATCGTTTGACTACTTGTTGTTGCAACAGTGACAACGTTTGAACTTGATCCAGTACTGGTAACTGTATAGCGTCCAGAAAAGCCAACAGCAGTAGGAAGCGTTACGGTAAAGGCGGCACTAGTAGGATCAACAAAGACGACGCCGTCGTTAGATGCAAGCGTCGTGGCTGTCGTGACCGTTCGAGTTACTGTGGTGCTTGCGAGAATAGCGCCGTTTGTCCACTTTTGAGTCGAGGCGTCGTAAAGAAGTGCCTGGCCATTGGCTGGGTTGCTGAGGGCCGCATCTGATGCTGTTGAAATTCTGCTCGCTCCACCTGATGCTCCGCCGTAACTCATATATTTTTCCTTTACCTATTCTTTAGGGACTTAATGCTTATGATTGTAGCCTATGCCTAAAATTGTGTCTAGTGGAGCAACCGTATCAATCTATTAAACAAACGTAAAAAGCGCTACAATATTGGTAGCCTGAAATTTTGAAAAATCAACACGTAAGGCTTTTGAATATTTTGAAACATTCTGAACGGTTTTGTTAAGATCACGAAATAAATGATGCGCCAAGACGAACACTTGGCGGAACCGTTTAGAGGAAGGAAACAGACATGTTTATAGGCATAATTGCCGGTATAATCGGCGCCGCTGTAGGTGTTGGTGGTACTGTCGTAATCGAAAAACAACGGGTAGGCAGTGCAAAATCGCGTGCCGCGAAGGATATTGCAGATGCTACCAAACAGGCAAGCGGAATTGTTTTAAAGGCCAAAGACGAAGCAGTCCGCCTTGATAACGATCGTCGTAAAGAATGGAGCCGAACTGAAGCCCGACTGGCTGAGCGCGAGAAAACGCTAGACGGTAAGTTGGACCAGCTTGATAAGCGTAGTGAACGGTTGCGCAAGGATGAAGACGAACTTGATACATTAAAGAATGAAATCCGAGATATTCGTACTCGTCAGCAAGAAAAATTAGAAAAGATAGCTGGGCTTAAAAAGAAAGAAGCCGCCGAAAAATTGATGGCGATGACCGAACGCGATATCAAGAACGACCTAACAGGACTTGTGGTGAAACTACAAAGTGACGCGGCGATAGATGCTGAAGAGCGCGCCGCAACAATTTTGGTCAGTGCGATGGAACGAATGAGTTCAGAGGTAACGGCGGAGCGCACTGTAACAGCGTTGAAACTTGAAGACGAGGAGATGAAGGGCCGGATTATCGGTAAAGAAGGTCGCAACATTCAGGCCCTGCAACGCGCAACCGGTGTCGACATTTTGGTTGATGACACACCGGGTATGATTATTCTTAGTAGTTTTGATCCCATTCGCCGGCAAATTGCCCGACTAAGTCTTGAATTACTCATGAAGGACGGCCGAATTCATCCAGGTAGGATAGAAGAAGTTGTTGCCAAGGCTGAAAAGCAGATTCAAAAAGACATTCAACACACCGGTGAAGATGCAGCGCGTGAAGTTGGCGTGGTTGGTATTCCGAAGGAAATGATTACATTGCTTGGTGAGCTGAAGTACCGGACGAGTTATGGGCAGAACGTGCTGAAGCATAGCACCGAAATGGCGCATATGGCTGGAATGATTGCCGAAGAAATCGGGGCAAACGTGCGCGTCGCAAAGACGGCGACATTACTTCACGATGTCGGTAAGGCAGTCACTCATAAAGTCGAAGGCAAGCACCACCATATCGGGGCAGAGCTTGCTCGCAAATATGGCATGGATGAGCGGATTGTCCACGCTATCGAGGCGCACCATGACGACATCGAAGCCACGACACCAGAAGCCCTGGTTGTTCGTGTGGTTGACGCGGTTAGCGCCGCCCGCCCTGGCGCACGTAATATAAGCGCAGAGAACTTTGTTGAGCGGATGCGCGATCTTGAGAATGTCGCTAATAGCTTTAAGGGTATTGAAAAAGCCTACGCAATTAGCGCGGGTAGGGAAGTCCGTATTATTGTTCGTCCTGATAAGATTGATGATCTTTCGGCGATTCGACTGGCACGTGACATTGCGACGAAGATTGAGTCAACGATGCAGTATCCCGGGACCATTAAGGTAAATGTGATTCGGGAGACACGGGCGATTGAGTTCGCTAAGTAGGTCGCCGCTCACTTTCATATAAGTCGGTTCGGATACCTGTTGTTTCGGCGGATTGAATGTACGCTATGAGTAGATTATCGTCCATGCCGGCGGCACGTATGTTTTGATTAACGGCAGTCATAGTGCTTATTGTTTCTAGTTCTTCCTGGTGTATCGCACAAAGCCGGAGAGTAACCCGATGTAATTCTTTTTTGATGTAGTCGCGGCTGATTGGCACTGCTTCGTATCCGGTTGAATCCGGTGCGACAAGCATTGTAATGATGCGTGAATGAAGTGCTTGCAGTCCACTGCGCTCTCGGGCGATACGGCCGAGTTCTTTATGGAGGAGTTGGCGGTCGTCAATCAATGTTTCACGCTCGGATTGTTCTGTTCCGATGTCTGCGCCTTGAAACTGAAGCATTTCGATTGACATGACTTTTTTTGTTTTCCTTATGGATTAATGGAAGTATATACCCCCGTATGTCGCTTTGCAATAGTGCTTATTCTTTAAAGATTGAACCCGCTATTTTCGGGATTCGGCTACCAATTTACAGATGAATCTGCTAAAATAAACCAGTTGTTTCGGGGTGTAGCGCAGTTGGTAGCGCACTCGGTTTGGGACCGAGGGGTCGAAGGTTCGAGTCCTTTCACCCCGACCATAAAGCAATCTCTGTCCTGCTGTAATAGCAGGACTTTGTTTTTAACTAAATTTTTTTATTTCTTCAAGAACTGCTTGATGTATTCGCTTCTCTGCCATAATCCGAAAGTGCCCGTACGTGGAGAGCTGGATGTTTCGAGCGCCATCAAGGTGGCTGCCATAGGGAATATGGGGATCAAAGCGGCCATAGATTGAGGCGACCTTGTTATTCACGAGTAGATTGGCGTTGAGGCTGGTCAAGATCTTAGAATGAGGCGTGAATATTCGAATTGAAGGCAGGGGAACAAGATAAGCATAGAGTGAACCGGAGAAGGGGGTGTTCACGGCAACGAGGCCGCGGATTGAGCCGTTCTCGCTGTTTCGCGCGAGCAAGTATTTGCCGATTAAGCCGCCCTTGCTGTGGGCAATAATAATGCAGTCTGTTAAGGTATGTTGTTTTATGTAATCCGCTACAATAGCGGCCATCTCTTCGACGGAGCCGCGGTTATAACCAAGCCCCGAAACTATATGAAGTGGATATCCAGCTGCCACCAGAAAATCTAGCAACGGCTTCATCAAATACCAAGATTCATAAACACCCGGAATGATAACGAGGGGAGGGAGGCCATGCCGACCTTGCACATATGAGGCCGGCGGGTTGGGGTGAACAAGCGCAGCCGCCTGAACACGCAACACATATGCATAATCAAGCGCCCAATAAAATCCGTTCCGAATGCCCAATACTAGGAATCGATAAATTCTTGGCATACAGCCGCAAGCCTTTCTGGATGCTGATACTGCACGATATGCGGTTGGCCAGGAAACTCGAAAGTTTGCGAGGCAGGGATGACGCTCGCGAGCTGATTCAGCCAATCACGCGGTACGATTTTGTCTCGTTCTCCGCGCACCAAAAGTACGGGAATGTTGCATCCGGCCAGCGTCTCTTCAAGATGGTCATCAACCATATTATGCGCCGTGCGAAGGTAGCGCGGAACGCCCATGCGCAAATAATCACGGAAAACGATAACGTTTGCCGTTAGGGGTTCGTGCAGTATGTCTTGCGCCAAACGTAGACCTTGCATAAACAATGTTCGCTCGCGGGGATTAGCCGTTGGGCCAAGAAGAATGAGTTTGCTGCAAATTTCTGGTTCCTGCTGCCAGGCGTGCGCCACAATTTGGCAGCCCATAGAATGACCGACGAGGATAGGTCGCTCAATCTTTGCCTCGTGAATATACGTTCGCAGTATACGGGCAAGTTCGGGAATTGAAAGGGGACGAGCTGGCTTGGGCGTTTTACCATAGCCTGGTAGGTCGGGTACATGCACGCTGTAGTGCTGAGATAACGTATGAGCAAGTGGGGTATAGTATACACCAGAGACGCCAATTCCGTGCACGAGGATAACTGACGGTGCGCCAGCAGTAACGCGGCTTCGGACATCAAGCGTTAATCCATCAATAACCAGCCTTTTTTGAGGCAATGGAGCGTAGTTCATCCTCTTATCATAGTATAATGATGGTGATGTTACAGTTTTTACACCGAAAAAAAGAAATTCCGGCAAAAAAATTTACGCTAAAGGACTGGCTCACGATCACGGTTGGACTAGTTGTGTTTGTGGCGGTGTCGCTGCCAACAATTGCAGCTTCCTCAATTTGGTTTGACGAAGCTTTTGGCGCGTACTTAATCCGTTTTAACTATATTGATGTGGCACGCTACACAGCGAGTGATGTTCACCCCCCGGTCTACTACTGGATTTTGAAGCTTTGGAGCGGCTGGTTCGGCTACAATGAATTTGCAATGCGCTCACTCAGTATCGTGTTTGGTGCCGTTGCCTTACTCTTCGCCTGGCTTCTTGTGCGCAAATGGTTTGGCCGGCGTGTCGCTGCTACGACGCTTGCTCTTATGGTAATTACCCCATTCTTCATTCGTTACAGTCAGGAAATGCGTATGTATACATTAGTTGCGGCGATCGGATTAGCTGCTACCTATATACTAACCCTGGCCGACAAGAGTAAAAAGACGTGGCAATGGGTAGTCTATGGACTGCTGGTTGGTATCGGTATGCTTACGCACTACTACGCCGCTTTAATTTGGGTAACGCATTGGGTGTGGCGCCTGACTGTGTACCGTTCATCTGGCATCAAGGGCAAGGCATTGGCACGAGAGTTCTTTTCTCGGGGCTGGATTGTAGCGCATGCTGTTGCCTTAGTGGTGTTTGCACCATGGATCGGTGCGTTCGTGAGTCAGATACTCGACGTGCAGTCAAACGGGTTTTGGATTCCGCCATTTACACCAAGTACGCCAATCAACTTTTTGACGAGCATTGTATTTTACCTGCAGCAAACAAGCGTGCAGTCGTGGGGAGCACTGGTGTTTGGCCTATTTGTAATCGGCATTACCATTCTCATTATTAAAGTCAGCCGCCGTGCGCTGCCGGATGAGCAAAAGAAGTATTTTTTGCTTATTGCTATGCTAGCCATAGTGCCGCCACTCTTGCTCCTTCTTGCAAGTTTGCCACCGCTTCGTCCGTCCTTTGTCGATCGCTACGTTACTACAAGCGCACTTGCCGTCGTCATGTTAATTGGAGTAAGCATAGGCCTGTCTCGGGGTATACTGCGCCGACGGTTCCGTTGGGCTCTGTTCGCGGTAACGGTAGGAATTTTTGCCTATGGCGTGAGCAATGTTTATCGCCTTGGCAATTACAGTACCGATACGAATACCTCGAACAATACGCGCCAACTTGTTCAAGAAATTCGTGCCCGTAACCCAGATGCGCCTATTGTCGCCGATTCGCCGTGGATATATTACGAGGCGGCTTTTTACGCCACCAATGCCTCGCCAGTTTACTTTATTGATGCCACTATTGAGTACAAGTATGGCTCACTGATGATGCTAAAAGAAAATGACCACGGGAAGATTAAAGATCTTGCGGGATTTGAGGCAGCACACCAAACATTTTGGTACATTGGTCGGCCAGGCACTTCAGAGGAAACCCCTCCAAGCGCTAACTTAAAAGTCATCGACTCCTTCCGTATCGACGACACAAATAATGGCAAGGCCGATTACCAAGCCGTGCGCTACGAAGTATTGTAAAGCTCTACCGAGGAATAATCTTAAACAAGATCTCATAACGGATCATTAGCCAGATAAGCGCTAGCGTTGCATAACTGAGCAGAATATTAATGAGCACGGTACTCCCACCACTCGGCACGATCATCTGTACGAAAAAGACCAAAAAGGCTTGGACTGTATACACATAGAGTGAATTTGTGCCGAACGGCAGAAGAATCCAACCAAAGTATTTTTTAATAAACGGCTCAAACTTATTGAAGAGCCAGAAGCCCGAGATAAAGCACATGCTTGTGTAGATCAGACGGTAGACACTGAGGTTCTCCTTGTCGAACGGCTTACTGAGGGTATCGCGAAGTGGCGCCACGATATCATAAATGCTGTTTCCAAGGTACCCGCCAAATGCGAGGAAAATATTAGCAGCAATAACTACGACTGTTGCGCTTACGATACTACCTATAATAATTTTTCTTGTGTGCGCGCGAATCCGAAGCCAGCGTTCGCGGACATCATCCCAGTGGTAGCCCAGTGTTAACCCGCCAAAGAAGAGGAGTTGCCAGTGATACGGTTGGAGCCAAACGTTGTCAGGGTAGAGCGGTCGCGGAACGAGCGCCCAGATAAGGACGCTTGCGCCCATAACGATCCACCACTTTCCTTGACGGAGGAGCCATACGGCGAGCGGACTTACAAGAATAAATAAGACGTAAAGCCGTAGGTAATCCGCCCAGCCGTAAATGTATTGGAAGGTGAGGGTGTTCCAAAGAAGGGGTAATAACGGCGTGTCTGAAGGAGCAATTCCGAACTTTAGACCCGGGTTATTCATGAATACCCACCAGCCAAAAAAGGTAAAGAACAGCACTGAGAATACGTAGGTTACGTAAAGCTGCCAACTGCGCTTAAGAAGAAGCTTAGTTGGAACGCGCAGTGGCTTATCGATTAGCTTTCGCCCTCGGACGATCCCGAGTACGATACCAGAAATTAAAAAGAACCCCTCGGCACCACTTACGAATAACTGACCGCGGGCGCTTACCCAGTCGAGGCCGTTGGGCCAATAGTTAAGATGATTAAGAACCATGTCGAACAAGAAATACCCACGTAAAAGATCAAGGGTAAGGATACGGCGACTCGCCGGTTTAGATATGGCTGTAATCTCTTGAGACACTCTTTCTAGTATACCGCGGTGAATCTGAGATTTCTCGGAGAAAGGATAGTAAGGAGATTTTAGCGCGGCCGTCGTAGCGCAACGTCACGAGCTTTTTGTGCTAACGAGTCGTCGATCGCGGCAGGCTCGAATGAGCCATAGCGCTTGATGGCCGCTTGTTTTATAAGCTCGTCAGTAAATACAGGATTCTTTGGGAGCAGTGAACCGTGGAGGTAACTTCCGTACACATTTGCAATGCGGGCGCCTTCGGTTTGGTCTCCACCGTTATTGCCGGCGCCTTGTGTAACACGGCCGAAGGGTTTTGTGTCGCCTTGCAGGAACGTTTGACCAGAGTGATTTTCGTAGCCAATTACCTGACCGAACTCGGTATCAATGACGATATTTCCAATAAGGCGAGTAGGACCAGCGACCGTGTAGGCATCAAATAGTCCGATCCCCTCAAGTTGGGTTCCGTCGGCCGTTTTAAAATAGTGACCAAATAATTGGTAGAGGCCGCAAATCATCAACATAGGGGTGCCGTCTGCAGCCAGTTCTTTAAGGTGCTCGCCGATGGTTAAAAGATCGTCCTTAACCTTGGTTTGGCCGGAATCCTGACCACCGCCGCCAACGATAATATCGGCTTCGGGAAAGGCCTGGCCTGGTTCGTACGTAAGAATGGTAGGGGTGAAGCCGTGCCAGGCGGCGCGCTTTGCCAGCGTTAGGACGTTTCCCCAGTCTCCATAAATATTCATTTCCGCAGGGTAGAGTTGCAGGATGGTAAGTGTTTTTTCGGTCATAATACCTTCTCCACACGGGTGTAATTCTTAAGGAGGGAACGAATTTTTAACATGGCGGTATAGGTGCAGTAAATCCGCTTTGGGGCGTCGGCATTTGCCGCAATGAAGCTCGAGACCGCCTGAGTAAGATCAGGTTCAATTGTTGTGAATGGAACATCGTCATAGGTGAGTCGGAGCGCCATGTCGTAGGCCCGGACGCCGCTCACTGTACTGACGCCTTCTGGCCTGAGGCTATCGCAGTTAACGTCCCAGAGCCATGACACGTCTCGGCCGTCCGCGTAGGCGTCATTTATGGCGATCATCGTGGCATAACCAGTAGGATTAAACGAAGAGAGGGCGAGGCGAAAGCCGCCTGGATTCTTAATCAGGACGAGCTCACAAGGCTTGCCGTTCACAGTTAATGTTTCACCGCGGCCGAAGGCTGGCCTTACGGTTGAGAGTCGGGCAAAAAGTGCATCGGTGCGTAGCTCCGTACCGCAAACGACGCGGGTTAATGCAATCGCACCAGCAGCATTAAATACGTTATAGCTCCCACGAAGAATAAGACTCGCGTCATGAGTCGTGTCGCCGATGGTAAAGGAAGCGTGAGATTCTGCAACGTCTGTGAGGATTACATAGGCAGGCGGAAGCTCGGGGTGTGGCGCCTCGTCGGCGTTTGCGTACAACTCATCATCACTTGGAAACGACGTACGAACCTCGTCTGATAATCCGTAGTAAGAAACATTAGACATATTAGCGCCTATTTTTCGTAAGCGAGAATCCTCGCGGTTAATAACAACGGTTTCCGTAGTTGCCATCGCAATTGTTTCTAGCATCTTAGCGGTTGTATCGATTTCACCAAAACGATCAAGTTGGTCGCGCATAACATTTAGGAGCAACGAATACCGCGGTTTCACAAGTTTCACAAATCGAACGGCGTGAGCTTCGTCTAGCTCGAGGACGGCGATATCGGCGTTCAGTTTGCCGGTCAGTGAAACCTGGGACACGACCGATGCTAGTACGCCTCGGATAAAGTTACTGCCGCTTGGATTAGTGAACACTTTCAGGCCCTGGCTTTCGAGAAGCTCCACGACAATTTTAGTCGTGGTAGTTTTACCATTGGTGCCACTCACAAGAACAACACCACGAGGAAGCTTACCAAGGACCCACGGCAGGAATGATGGATCGAGGCGTTCAACTACCAGGCCAGGAAGGGCGCTACCACCGCCACGGAGCCGTGCAAAGACGCGAACGATTTTGCCTACAGCGATGACTGGCGATTTATGCATATCTTTTAGTATAGCAATACAACGGAGGGAGTGGGGTATAATAAACCTATGTTCGTGGGCTTCTTTAAATGGTGGTATGGCGACGGGTTAAATACTCGTTTCAAAGGTATTGCAGAGCAACTAGCGCGGGTAAGTGATTTCTTTTCAATTGGATTACTTGCTGGTACGCTTTTTTCACCGTTTCGCCAACTATCGAGTGGTGCTGTAAATAGTTCACTTGAGGCCCAGTTGCGTGCCCTTTTTGATAACATCGTCTCTCGTCTTATCGGTGCTTTTGTTCGTTCGGCAATGATCATTTTTGGATTGTGTGCTTCATTAGGTGTCGTTGTGTATGGCGTAGTGGTTATTGCAGTATGGTTACTCTTGCCCTTATTGCCGGTCGGTGGTGCTCTATTGACCGGTTTAGGAAGGACCATCTAATGGACGGCTTTGATTATCATCACTCTCGAGCGGTTCAGGCTCGTGCGGGCCTCAAGGTATTTAATAAGGCGGTACGTGCTTCGTTACTGGCAGCTGCCTTAGTATTCGTAGTATTAGGGGCAGGATTACTACTTTCCCATAGTGCACTTGGATGGCTTGTAGTATCACTCGCAGCGTGGCCACTTGCTGCGTTGCTATGGCACCGGGGTGCACTGAAGACGGTTCAGATTAGAGCAGGGAGTGTGACCGGTCGGCTTGAGAGTGATCTTGTCGCTCGTTTGCCCGAGCAAGTCTCGCCGAAAGTACTCGGCCTGCATGTTATGCAGTGCCGCGGTGGTCAATTTTTTGCCATTCGCTTTGGTATTTCACCCAACTTTTTAGGGCAATTACTCAGTGACGACACTACCCGGACCGATGCAGTGTGGAAGGCGGCCAGAGAGCTAGCTGACGAAATGAAGTCGGAGGAAATTAGCTCTGCGATGGTGACGGCAGCATTAATTAAAACCGAGCCGGCCGTCCTGAACTTATTGCCGCACCTCAATCTTGACTATAGTGACATTGAGTCCGGTGTGCGCTGGAATAAGCATACCGCCGAGCTTATTCAGTCATTTAGCGAACCAAAGCGCACGGGCGGCATCGCGCGAGACTGGTCATTCGGCTATATTCCACTACTCACTCGCTTTGCGCGCAATATTAGTGAACAGGTTGAGGGGACGCTGGGGAATGTAAAGCTTGAGGCGCACGAGTCTGCCCTTGCAACAATGATGAGCACGTTTAGCTCGGGTGGCCGCCAGAACGTGGCGCTCGTTGGTAGCACGGGTGTCGGCAAGAACACGATTGTGCAAGCCTTCGCCCGAACGCTAATGGACCCTAAAGCTCAGGTTCCCCATTCGTTACAGTTCCGACAAGTCTTTATGCTTGATCCGTCGGCGCTCCTCAGTGCAGCACCAGGGCGCGGTGAACTGGAGGGACTCCTAACGCGCATTTTAAATGAGGCCTTTCGTGCAAAAAATGTAATTCTTTGGCTTGATAATGCAGAGCGTTTCCTTGAAGAGGGGATTGGCTCGGTCGATATTTCAAATGTCCTTAATCAAGTGCTTGAAGGTGGTGGCCTCCGGCTTATTTTAACGATGGACGAACAGCGATGGCTGCAAATTGCGGCGCGCCGTCCCGATCTTGTCACGCTCCTTAACCGCATTTCCGTTACTCCGGCCAGTGAGGCCGAAACGATGCTCGTGATGCAAGACGCGCTCATTAATTTAGAATATCGATACAAGGTAACCTATATGTGCCAAACACTGGTTGAAGCCTATCGCCTGAGCGAGCGCTATGTTGGTAACCTTGCCCAGCCTGCTCGGAGCATTAAGTTACTGAGTGACGCCGCCGGGCAGGCGAGAGATGGTTTTGTTATTGTAAAAAGTCTTGAGGCGGCAATTGAACAAACAACAGGCGTGAAAGTGGGTGTGGCCCGCGGCGCCGACGAGCGCGAAAAGTTATTAAATCTTGAATCGCTTATCCATGAACGAATGATCAACCAAACCCACGCCGTGAGTGTGGTGAGCGACGCCCTTCGCCGCGCCAGGAGCGGTGTTCGTAACGCAAACCGTCCCGTCGGTACGTTTTTATTCTTAGGACCAACAGGTGTGGGAAAAACCGAGCTCGCTAAGGCGTTGGCCGAGGTGTACTTTGGCGGTGAGCAAAATCTTATTCGGCTTGACCTTAATGAATATTCACAGGCGAGCGACGTAACGCGCTTCCTCCAAGCCGGTAGCACAAGCTCGACGAGCTTAACGGCACAGGTAACGAAGCAACCGTTTAGCGTTGTTCTGCTTGATGAAATCGAAAAGGCGCACCCGAGCGTTCTCGCAACACTTCTTCAGCTCCTTGACGAAGGAATCCTACGTGACGAAACAAATCGCTCAGTGAGCTTTAGAGACGCCATAATCATCGCAACGAGTAATGCAGGAGCAGAAGATATCCGCGCTCATATTGACAAGGGTGAGGCGTTAGAGCAGTTTGAGGCATCTATTGTTGAGAACTTAATTAACAGCAATCAGTTCCGCCCCGAGTTTTTAAACCGCTTTGATGAAATCGTCACCTTCCGGCCGCTCACTCGTGAAGAACTCCTTCAGGTGGTAAATCTGATTTTAGTTGGCATCAACAAGACGCTGGCTGTGCAAAAGCTTTCGGTAAGTGTTGACGACGATGCGAAGCTTTTGATTGTCGAGAAGGGCTATGATCCTCGCCTTGGTGCTCGGCCAATGCGTCGGATGGTCCAGCGTACAGTTGAAAACATATTGGCTCGCCGTATGCTGGCTGGTGAAGCGCAGGCGGGGCAGGCGATTCTTATTACGCGCGCCGATATTGAAACGATAGTAAACACTCTCTAAGCGTGACTAAAATTACAACGGAATAATACCTCAAGACT
>Ga0066648_10001020_pt1 | contig 16535 bp, 16 predicted proteins | sample CryGeyCG12114_NA_FD_59537 | JGI IMG/M metagenome (GOLD analysis project Ga0066648, IMG submission 59537) | Groundwater microbial communities from aquifer - Crystal Geyser CG19_WC_8/21/14_NA | ecosystem: Environmental > Aquatic > Deep subsurface > Groundwater | place: USA: Utah: Grand County... | reverse complement strand
CCGCGACGGCCGAGCCATGTGCCTCGACTGCGTTCACGTACTCGCCCGCCCGGTGCCGACTCACTGGGCGGGCTCCTTCTCACCCAACCAGAAGCAACCTGTGTTACCGTTGCCCGCTAAAAAGCAAACACCGGGTGGAAATTGGGACCGAAACGGGACATACCGGCCACGTTCACTGATGCCGGCAGGTTCCCCCCTTATCCTGGCCATCAGTGAGCACGTGATTGCCGCACCGCAGCCCGGCTACACGTCAGGAACTCCCCTGCCTGGAGCCGACCTCTCCGGGCGGGGCTTCCGCCCGACCTGCTTCTTAGTACGCCGCGAGCAGGCTTGGTGCTAACGCACTACGTATTTGTACGCTACTTCGGGCGCTGCGTTGCAACAATTGCCACAATTTGCCAGCATCGTATCCATGACTGCTGAGTCGTGTGGCTCAGTTGCACAGCCTACTAGCCCGCCCGGTGCCGACTCACCGGGCGGCCTTCTATTTGGGAAGCGTGCAGCTCGGCCCGAGGTTGATCGACGTACCTGGCCCAGCCACCTTCAGCTTGGTCCCGACCGGGGCTTTGCCGGTGAACTCGCATGCTGGCACGGTAAGGCTGGCGCTCTTGGTCGTGCCCTTCTCGGCGCTGAACACGGTGATCGGGCGCGTCATGCCGTTGAAGTCGTACCGAAAGAGATCCACGACCGCGTCGTTGCCCTTTACCTCGATGCCACTGGCGCGGGTGTCGCCGCAGTCGAGCACTGCGATATGCACATTCACCGCCCCTGACTTCAGGCAGCGCGCGACCTGCCGGCCGTACGCCCGGCCAACGGTGAGGCCATGGCCTTTGAGGAAGTCGAGCAGGCTGTCCGAGGCGCCGATCCCGACCAGGTCGTCTATATAGACCGGCCCCACGCCTGACTCGATCGCGACGATGTCGCCGTTCCGAGGGTAGGCGAAGTTGGGCGAACCCCCAGCCTTGTCGGTCATGTAGAACCCGTCGCACCGGATATGCTCTAGGCGGACGTCGATGCCGTTTCGGATCGCAACACACTCGGGCAGGTCGGGGCTGACATTCGGTGTTGCAGCGTGCCGGATCGTGACGTTCCGGATCGTGACCCGCTCCACCTTGCCTTGCAGCCTGATGCCATCGCGGGTGGTGTCCGCGTCGAGTCCGTCGATGATCAGGTCCTTGTAGACGCCGTCTTTGTACGTCTCGATCACGCGAAAGGCTGGGCCGGTGACCCGATAACGGCCCTTGGCTGCATCAGCCAGCTTGAGCGCGCCGTTCTTCTTCGGCGCGGCAACCGTGACGAACGAGGCTTCCGGAGCCGGGGATGCCAGCACTGGACGTTTCGTCGTCGTTGGAATGACGGGGCACGGCGCCCCGTTCACGGCATAGGTGTACGCCGTCCCAGCGCAGAGGGTCAGGACGGACCTGGCCGGGACCCCAAGCGCCTTCGCTTGGGCCGAGACGGTCACCTTGCCGTCCCGGTTGCTGTCGACCAGCGGGGCGCTCAGGGTAACGGTCTGAACAGCCTTAGCCTGGGCGAAAGCTGGCGTGCACGCGAAGGTGCACACCAAGGCGACAAGGGCGAGAAGCCAGCGCATCACTTGATCCCCAGGCTGAAGGAGAAGGCGGTCTCAGCCCCGGCAGCGAGCGTGCCTAGCTCGAAGACGAGGTGGAGCGTGTCATCGCCCTTGTGGCTGTACCCGGCCGCCTTCAGCGCTGCCACGAGGTCGAGCGATGGCATAGACGGCATGGGCATCACGTTTGCCTTGGCGCGCGGATCATTGGTCTCCAAGGTCAGCGTCAGCCCGGAGGCGCTCGCCGTGGCCGTGTTGCCGTCCGCCAACTTGTTCGTGGTGCCGAACACGTCCTGAGACACGTCCAAGTCCGGATCGATCACCCGCATATAGCGCAGACCGGTTAGGGTCGTCTTGCCGACGTTCCGCAGGGCAACGTCGAACGCGAGCGCGTCCCCGTCAGCAGCCAGCCGCACCAGCTGCTCGACCGCGATCGCGCCCTTGGTGCCCGTGAAGACAGCGGCCCCGTCGCGGATCTCGGTCTTACCCGGGATGCCGAGAAGGCCGATCCGCTCAAAGCTGCTCAGCTTGTTGCCGTTGTAGCTGATGGCGTAGCCCTCGACGGGCAGGCCCTTCAGCATGGCCTCACCGCTGATCACCTTCCCGTCGCGAAGAGCGACCATGCCCAACCGCACATAGCCGGCGTCCTTGGCCGTCAGCACGCCAGCAGGCGCGTCACCCTCGGTGCCGAGCGTTCCGGAGCCGTTGAGTCCTGCCGCCAGCTTGGACGATTGCAGGAACACCTCGCCGCCCTGCTGGATCATGGTCGCCGTCACCGGCGCTGGCGCGGGGTCCGAAGGTTTCGGAGCTGAGTCCGAAGGTGCCGGGCTTGGAGCCGGAGAGGGCGCTGGCACCGGAACCGGAGCAGGCGACGGAGCCGGAGCAGGAGCAGGATCAGGAGCGGCGACGGGCGGGGCGTAGCCCTTGCGCCAGTACAGCCAGGCACCATCAGCCTGCTGGCCCTTGTCGATCCAGATCGTGCCCTTGGGGCCGAGACCAGGGTCATACTTGCCGCTGGATGTAATCTGGCCAGTCACCTTCCCGGTCAGGTGCGTCGGGCTCGAAAAGACGTCAGGGGTCTTCATAGTCACCTCCAATTTGAAAATGTCGTAGGTTTACGGTGTGGGTGGCGCGTGCGATGACGGCCCGAGGCCAAGAGCGGCACGGGACGGGGCAGGGTATGAGCGAGCGCGTCGAGATTCTCGGGTTGATGCGCTTCAATGTCGTCCTAAGCAGCGCAGCGAAGTGGGGCTGGAAAGCCACGCAGGGGCGGTCAGTCGAAGAGATCGCTGCGCTTATTTTAGATCCGAAAAGGATCGAGACGCGGCTCAGGCTTGCGCGCGCGCTTCCGATCGCATCTCTGGCTCAGCAAACCGACCGAGACTTTACTCTTTACATGATGGTTTCGTCGTTGCTGCCTGCAACGTTGAAGGCCCAGCTCGCTGAACTAGAAGCAGAGTTTCCCTTCATCCGGGTTGTGGAACTTGATCCCTCCGCAAGCCTGCGGGGTACCATTTCGAGCCTTATCCCCGCCGGACGGCCGTGCATCACGTTCCGCCTTGATGATGACGACGCTGTAGGCCCCCACCACGTTGCCGATCTCCGGAGCATGGCTGTTACCGACAACGAGGAAAGCGTTTTGAGCTTTCCGGAGGGGGTCTACATGGCCCGCGAGGGAGGGAAGCTCACATTCCAGCAAGTGCACTATCCAACCAACGCCTACGGGATAGCCTTCTACTCACGCGTTGGGGCGAGCATCTTCGATCAACGCAATCACGCAAAACTCTCAGAGGGAAAGATGCGGACCAATCCAAGGCCGAACGCCTGGATCCGATCTCTTCACGCGGACTCGGACAGCGATACGAGGCTGCGGTCCGGAGTGCGCACGTGGTCAGTAGTTCCTGCTCGCATTGTGCCCGGTCTGCCGGAATACGACGGGCTCGACTTCGTAACGGTCGCAAACGACTTGGCCCCGTTCACCCGCACGGGCAACGTCGGCCAAGCCTTCATGCGCGTGGTCAGACGAGTGCTCCGCTAGCTGCTTCCCAGCATCAGCCTGCAAGGTATGTTGCTGTGAAACGGCTCACGCCAACACCAGTCGTGTCAGTGGACGTGATGGACTCAGAGCCGAACATCAGAGACAAGCTTTCCGGAGAAAATCTACAGCGGTGTTATTGGACCAATGCTTAGAGGTTATCAGCACGTTATTCTTGCAGCTTTCGGGCTTTTCATGGGAGCCGGACAACCCCAGGAACGAGGCACCACGGAGCATCGACGTCTGACCGACAACCAAGTGGCCGAGCAGAAAAGTAGTCCACTCCCTCCGTTGCGAACAATCAGCGCCGATAAACCAGATGTGGGTTGCAAGGCCGATCAGGAAGATCGCCGATCCAATCTTTGCGCTCAATGGAAAGCGGCGGATGCTGCCTACGACAGCGCTCTTTGGGCTTTGTGGCAGGTGATCTTTGGCGGCATCGGTCTGCTGGTCGGTGCTGCTACCCTGGCCGCAGCCATCATGGCTGCGCGTTATGCGCGCGATGCAGCGAATGAGACTAAGCGCGGGGCCGATGCTGCTCTGGCTTCCTTGCAGCAAGCGAGAGAAGAATCGCAAGCTACGCTTGTTGTGCACCTTTCGCCTCAAAGCATCATCTTATTCGAAGATGATGTTCACCTCTCCTACCTCATTAGTATTACGAATGTTGGAAGAGCTTCAGCGCAGAACGTTGATATAATGGATCAACCTTTTAACCGTTTAAATACGGAGCGTACTGATCTTCGACGTCAGATAAACTCTTGGTCGTCGGATCAGCATGTTTCCGATCTGGTCATTATACCTGGTGAGACCTACTCCGTTAGACGGATGCACGTCTGCGCTAGCGGGGACTTCATAAATCAGACACCCGCTGGTAGCGGCAATCTAAGGATCATAGCCCTGACCTATGTCCAGTACCGTTCACTCTACGAGACCCGTATCAAAAATGTCGTTCGAGTGTTTTCAATTCTGCCAAAAGACGTTCTCGACCCGCGTGACGCCGTCCGCCGGTACGGGCCGGTACTGCCTTTTCTGCCAATCAAAATGCTCCCGCTCGGCGCAAATAACCTGATTGCCGATAATTGCGGAGGCACGGCCGACTATCAGCATGGCGACACTTAAACAAACAGACACGCCAAACCGTTTCTTGCTCGGCCGTATCGCAAACAGTGGCAGCCGGGGCGTACGAGGTGGCATGCGCCATTGCCTTCGTGCATCTGCTGTTTAGTGCCGGAAACTGGCGGCTCCGATCGTAAGCGTGATCTGACGCAACAACGTCTTCAGGCTATGGTGACGTTGAACCGACGAGGGATAAACCGGCCTAGTTTCGGCCCGTAAATCCCGGCAAGCTGCGCGTGCTTTGCGGCGGTCGGGTGGAGGCCATCATAGAAGCTTGCCCAAGTGGGCACCCCTACGGTCGGCGATTCCGTCAGCCCCGCCGCGCCGGCCGCGCCACCCTCGATCAGCACGGCATTCGTATCGCCAGCCGCGACAAACGCGTTGTATCCACCGATCGTGCCCGGCCAGCTCGAAGTCTGCACGGGGTGCGTAATGCAAATAAGGGTCGCGTTTGGAGCGGCGGCGCGCAGTTTGTTGAGAAGGTCGAGGTAGGTCGAGGCCGTATTGCTGTCACCATTGCTACCGTAGACTACGAAGATGTAATCCGGGTTACTCGCGAACTTTCCGTTCACCAGCCGCGACGCGCCGCTGTAATATGAGCTATAGGCAGTGGTTGCGCCGGGTACACCGGCTCCAGAGGTGCTAGCCACGCCTTGCCCGCCGTGGCCGCACATGCCCAGCTCCGCGTTGAGGCCGCGAGCCAATGCCCTCACAAACGATACTGTAGCATCATTGCCCGAGTCGACGCCGGCTCCCGCTGCGAACACGCCCATTGAGGATGACGAACCGAACAGCAGCGCTGTGTGTGGAAGGCGTGTGGGGGCTAGCACCGTCCTGCCGGCGTCTACCTCATAGCTGGTAATCCGCAGACTGAACCCACTGCCCGACGTCCAGGCGCTTGAGCCCCGGAACATGCTGACAATGTCCATCTCAGTTTCATGCTCTGCGTCCGCAAGGCCGGAGGCCAGCACTATTCTTGAGCTGGAAGCGTTAAGTTGGATATCCTGATAAGGCAGGTCGTCCGTCTGGACGCGCAGCTTCTGATATCCCGCCCATCCCGCAATCTGGGAAACGTTGATAGCGAGAGAAGTGCCGGTGAACCGCCGCCTGAAGTACGCGCCTTCGTCCACGGCGCGGGCAATGCCGCCAGACACTCGCCAATTCTCCGGAGAGTAGAAGACGGCGGGATCATCGACCGCAATCGTCGCGTAACTCACGCCCGACGTCGCAACGAAGCTCTGCGCGGGCGCGTTTGTCAGACCCTGGTCGTTCGTCGTGGTGATTGACTTCGTACCGGCCGAGGCGGGCGTGTAGGTGAAGCTCGCAGTCGGGCTAGCGTTGGTGAGCGTAACCGTAGCCGGAGTGAATTGGCCGCCGCCAGAACCTGCCGTCGGGGTGACTACTATAGGCGTCGTGATGATTTCGTCAGCGGCCACCGTGAACGCGGTCGAGGCTGCGCCCACATTGCCCGAGGTCGGCGCACTGGTGATCGTCAGCGCGGCGGGGCTGTACTCAGTTACCGTGACGTTATCGATATGAACGCCAGTCGTGTCAGTTGCAGCGGTATCGCCGCTCGAGAAGCCAACGAAGCCCTGCTTCGAAACAGCAGTATCGGTGTACGTCGAGACTAGCGTGTCATCGACGTATAGCTGCATCAGATCATTGGTGACTTCGCAGCGCAGGATATGCGTGCTGCCGATGGCGGGGGGCCAGTTCACCGTGCTGGGGGTGGGCGCACCGCTGTTTCCATTGTTGCTCGCGCTACCACCAGCCGCCCTAAAGAACGACCATCCGGGGGCACTACCCGACGCTTTCGAGTACGCGAATGTGTAGTGGTTGTTTATATCCTGACCGCCAAAGAAGACTGACGTGGTCAGGTCGCTTTTGACTTCGAATGACGCTTGGACAGTGTAGCGGCGCTTCGTGGTCTTGAACGCCGACGCGATCCGCATAGGTGACACGGACGAGCGGACCTTGCCCGCCGCCGTGATGACGCCGTTGCCCGCCGCCAAGTTGGTATAGGTCGAGCCGCTGTCGGACGTGTGCGCCGTAATCAGCGAGCCCGCCGTGCCGATGGCGGTTTCATTGAACGAGGTGACTGCGTTGGGCATTATGCGGGCTCCGCGATCGGGCTGGTGACGGTGAACTGGGCGGTTGCGGCGCCAGCAGGAAAGACGACGCTGCCGGTCGGGAAGCTGCCGCCGAAGTCGGCCGCTTTCGCCGGGCTGGTGTCGGCATCCCCGCTTACGGCGAACGTGCGCGTTTCAGCGCTGGACAGGTTGCCGGCCCGGCGCGCTGTGAAGGTGTAGACGTTGCCGGAACGGGAGACCGTCGGATCGACGCTGTAGGTATTCAGGGCCGATGACGTGTCGTCATTCAGAATGGTGCCGGTCGCGCTTGTAGCCGCGCCCGCGACATACCCCGACGGCGTCGAGATCATGACCGTGAAGGTCTCGTCAGGCTCGAAAGCCGTGTCTCCGTTCACGCTGATGGTGAACGTGCCCGAGAGCACGCCATCGGCCATGCTGACCGTGCCGCCCGCCGGGTACGCGCCTCCCGCGTAATCGTCCGCGCTCGTGCCGCCCGCACTGAAGCTCCAGGGCACAGCGACCGCTCCATCAGCGGCCGAGCGGGTCACGGTATATGTGAAGGCCGTGGTCCCGCTATTGCCCTCGTTCTTGCTCTGGGCTGCGGAGATGGTGACCGAAGGCGTCACCGCTGCGGCCGCAACCGTTACAGCAGTGCTGGTGCGCGTCGTTGAACCGCCAGGGCCAGCCGCAGTGTTTTCCAGCGTGAGGGAGCCGCCGGTCGGCGCGACAACTGTCGGACCAGTGCCGATCGACGTGGTGCCGAGCAGCCAGCGCCGGCCGATCGAGGTCGCGTTCGTCGCCTCGCCGTCGTTCGCCGCGAAGACGGTCGTGCCGGCCGTGCCGCTGGTCGGGCTGATCGACGGAAGCGACGTGAACACCGGCGCGGGCGGGGCGTCGTCGTTCAGGATCGTGCCGGTGGCACTGGTCGCCGCGCCTGCGATGTATCCAGCGGGCGTCGAGATCAGGAACGTGAAGGTCTCGTCGCCTTCGAGGCTGGTGTCCCCGTTGACGTTGATCGTCACTGTGCCGCTCAGCTGGGCTTGCGCGATCGTCAGGGTCCCGCTGGTCGCCTGCCCCGACGCGAAGTCATTTGCGTCAGTGCTGCCGTAGGCCAGCGCCCATGGCACCGCCGTGCCGCCTGCCGGGGCGGCCTGAGACAAGGTGACGACGTAGGTATAGGCGACCGTGCCGCTGTTGCCTTCCGACTTGGAGAGGGCGCCAGAGATGGAAACGGTCGGCAGTACGATGGCCCCGATCGCCGCGACCTTCACGATCTTGGTGCAGATTTCTATCGTGGGCGTCACGGTCAGCAGCGCATCAGCGCTGTCAACCGTCTCGGGAGAGCCGAACACTCGGCCCTGGAAGAAGCGCTTCGCTCCCGTCGGGTAGACAACCCGGAATGAGAACAGGTCTGGACTGTCCGCAGCTGCGCGCAGGATCGCTTGTCCCGGGTCGCCTTCATCATGAGCAAGCGAGGGCGTCAGAGCGCCGTAATCTGCCGAGCCCTTGTACTTCTGCTTCGGCCCGAAGAGCGGCTGGAACTCCGTCTTCGCGTAGCTAGCGCCCATCGTCCCGATCTTCTCGACCTGGCCGATCTCGGTAAACGTCAGGGCGCTGTAGCCCGCCTCGGTTTCAGCCGAGGGAAGCGTAGCGCAGATGGCGATAGTCGAGCCGGCGCCGGTCGTGGTGGACATGTGGATTTCTCCGGGACTGTTTGGAGCGCGCGAGACTCAGCGCTGTTCAGGTGTGCCGTTCCGAGACGGATGGCAGACGAACAAGCATGGCGGGCACTGGCCGACGCCATGCCGCTGTGTTCAGTTGCTCAGGCTCGACCGCATCGAGTCCCTTGGCCCTGCCGCCTTCCAGGCAGGAACGGCAGGGCCATTTGGATCAGCGGCGCTCGGCAGCCGCGAGGCTGGCGTCGAGGTTGTCCGCTGCGGCGAGCGCCTGGGCGTGGATGGCGTCGAGCTCGGCCCGGTCCCCGTCCGACAGCACGTGCTTGGCGCGATCAGCGTTGGCCTTCACCTCGGCCATGAAGGCGAGGCCCTGTCCGACCAGGCCCGGCACGTTCAGCTGGGCGGCGATGGTGAGCAGCTTGGCGATGTCCACGGTCACTTACCTCCGATCAGGGCGTTGAGCTTGTCGGCGAACCCGAACAGGGCAGCGGCATCTCGGGCCTTCTCGGCCGTGTCCGCGGTCGCCTTGCCGCGGACCAGCAAGGCGCGGGCCTGCGCGTTCCAGCCGCGTACAGTGGTGGCCGTCGCACCCCGGATCACGCCAGCATCGGCCAGCTTGGCCACGCCATCGGCTGCGGTGATGTAGGCCAGCTCGGCCGCGGCGAACCCGCGCTCGCCGGTCAGGATGACGATGTCTGCCTTGGCGATCACGCCCGTGGTGGTCGGGCTGGGCGCCGAGGCCGGGTCGGTGCCGATCATACCGGCGCACGCCGACAGCGCGAGCGCCAGGCTCGCGGCGAGAAGTCGCTTCATGGCGTCATTGCTCCATTAACTATTTGGTAAGGGTTTCTCGGCAGGGCGCCGCAGCGCACCGGCGAGCCTTGGTTCGACGCGTACGGTGCGCAGCGTCAGCCGAGGGGAAACGGCTTGACGGGTGCGGCCCTGCCGATCGCAGCATTCTGCGCGGGGCAGGGCCGCATTCTACGCCGGGTCGGCAGGCGGGTTGGGCGCCTGCGTCGGGGTCGAGTTGGACAGCGCCGTCGTCAGGTCGCTGCGGTCTGCATGTTCCCAGATCGACTTGATCACGCCGATCACCTCGCGGAATGACAGCAGCAGCGCCGTGAACAGCCCGGCATCGGCCAGCGGCACCTTCCCGTCTGGGGTCACCTTGGCCATCGCACCGTCGAAAGTGTGCATGATCAGATAGAGGATCGCGATGGCGAGCACGGTCATGGCGATGATGCCTGCCAGCTGAATAGCGCGGCTCACGCGACACGCCCCAGCCAGCCGAACAGAAACGTCCGGTTGGTCGAGCGCGCTTCGGTGAGCTCCAAGTACCGGACGCCCTGCTCAGCGTTGAGCAGGGCCACCAGTCGACGCTCGCCCTCTGCACCTCGCTTAGCAAGGAAGGCCTTCAGAGCAGCCAGGGTCGCGGGACCCATCATGCCGTCAACGACGAGCGAGCCGTCGCCCAGGCCGTTCAGCGCCCGCTGCAGGAACCGAGTTGCCGCTGCCGGCCCCATGTTCACGCCCGTGTCGACCAGCTCGGCCGCGATCGGCATGGACATGTTGCCGACCAGCCCAAAGCCGGGAGCGACGATGTACTTGGCCCGGTAGATCTCAAGCGCGGTTGCCTTGGGCAGATCGCGCATTGGCCCCTTGTAGCCGTTCGCCCGCGCGACCGCCTTGGTGATGCCGAACTTGGTTTCGCCGCCTGCGTCGAGAGGGTCGTTCACATACCCGCCCTCGTTGGCAAGCACGCCAGCTAGGATGCTGTCGAACGTGATGGCGAGCGGGGTCGGCACCGCGCCCATCTGGGGCGGCTTGCTGTCTGCCATGGATGCTTCCTTGCTGGTTAGACTGGGGGCGCTGCCGGCAGGACAGCGTCTTTGATTGCGGCAGCCGCCATGCGCGCCCGATCGAAAGCAGATCGCTCTTCGCGCTCAGCTGCCTCTTGCTCGGAAAGCATCGTCTCGATCTGGTTGAGAGCTTCCGTGACCTTGTCGGGGTTGACGCGCAGCATCATCACGATCGCCTTCAGCGTTGCACGGCTGTTAGCGACCCGATGACGCATGATGGCCATCAGGGCGTCATGCTCGGCTCGCTCCTGGTCGATTTTTGCGTGCAGCTTCTCGACCATTTTCTCCAAGGTCTCGACGCGTGCTGACAGCCGGGCCGCTTCACTTTCTTCCCGTTGGGTCTGGATCTCGGCCATCTTAGGCCGCGTCTTAATCCAGGCGACCAAGCCACCCCCGACCAGGACGTTGAGCACGGTGACCATGATCGTGGTCCACGACCACCCGGCGACTGCCACGTGCGGCACGCTGCTGGGATCAGCGCTCATCGAGCTGGTACCAGGCGGCGAAGCCGGCCACCCCGAAGGCGACGAGCAGGGCGGTCAGGTGCGACAGCAGCGGCGAGATATGAAGCAAGTAGGTTAGGCGATTGGAGATGCCGAGGAAGCTCAGGCCCCAGATCGCATCGGTGTGCCGGCCTTGGCCGCGCAACAGACGCCAGATCGCCGGCAGTAATACCAAGAGGGTAATGCACCAGGCTGGCACCAACAGGCGCGAGACGAGTGGGTCCAGCCCGGCTGCCAGCTGGCCGAGCACGTCAGTGTCAATCATGGATCCTCCCGTCAGGAAGTAGGAGCTTGGCCGAGGATGGCGGTCTCAACATTGCGCCGGCAGTGCCAGGGCTCTTCGCTGAGCAGGACGAACGGGCGATCAATCAAGGTCGTTACTTCCACGGGCTCTCGTCGACCCAGATTGCATTGCTGTCACCAGCAAGCATGGTGGCGTGAACCACCTTGCGCTTGCCAGCAGCGACACCGGTCATGTCGAGTGCGATACCTGCGACGGTGATTCCCGCTGGCGTCGCCGCGCCAGACTTCAGCATCAGCGTTACCGTCTGGCCATCTCGCATGTTGGTGAAAGTGAATGCCTCCCCCCCTGTCACGATCTGGTAGAACACACCTTCTTTTCGGAGAGCGTTGATCGCCAGTCCTGCACCAACCGCCACATCGTCGAAGCCGTTCGCTACAGTTCTCATGATGTAGCTGCCCGGGCCTGAGCCTTGGATGACGTAGGCTCCAAAGCTGCCATCCCAGCCGATGTCGCCGGGCTCCTGCGCCCCGCCCAAGCGGCGGGCTATGTGGATGCCAGTTGTTGTGCCGACCTGAAGGTTGTCTGATGCAGTGCGCGAAATCTCCGCGCGGCAGTAGCTGTTTGAGCTGTCGAAATCGAAGAGCCCGATTGTGCGGTCACCTTGCAGGACGATATTGTTCGCCTGCCCGCCCGCCGTTCCGCGACCCTGAAGGCATACACGACCACCCGTAGAACTGTGATAGCTACGCTGGATAATGGGCATGATCGCGCCGGACCACGAGATGTCAGCGTCAGTACATTCCTCGAAGTAGGTGCCATCAATCGAGGTGGACCGGCCTTTGTCGAGTACACCGACCGGACCGGCTTGAATGTATCCACCGATAATGTTGTGCCCTACCGTGGGCAGAGGCCCCGTGCCGGGCAAAATCGTGATGCCGGTAGAGGCGAACCCGCTGATACCAGGGTGATCGATGGTGACGGCGTTGGAGCCCTCGCCGATTACGAAGCCGTCAACCACGCTGACCATGAAGTTAGATCGGAACGCCGTATCCCAGCACAGGGAGCGAGCGTAGATGCCCACGTTTACCTGCTCCATCCAGGTATGGGCAATTTCAGCAGCATGCCGGAAGCCGACCAAGTCGAAGCAGGTAATCTTGCTCAAGCCGTTGCCGAAGAATTTGCCTCCCTGCCACTGTGTCCCGAAGGTGCTCGCCGTCGTTGCAAACATGGTCAGGTTGGCGACACCTGCTCGAAACAGCGCGCCGGCACAGGCGATGATCTTGGTTTCAGGGGGGATCGTGATTGTAGAGGTGATCAGGTAGTCACCCTCGGGGATCATGATCAGCTTCTTGCCGCTGGAAAACAGCGCCTTAAGCTGTGCAGTGTCGTCCCCGCCTGAGAAGTTCACCGGGGTGGCGTAGGCTGCGGCGTGGGCCGCCAGCGTTCCCGGCTCATTCGCCCCGCTCTGAGCGAAGCCAATTTTCCTGGCTCCATCAGGCGCCGCGAGAACGTCCGCAGACACGCCTTCGCTCAGTATTTTGGCCAGTGAGGGGCGCAGCACGGTTGCGCCGTTTGGCGTCGTAACCGGGTAGAGTCCGCTGCCATTCGGGCCGCCGTCCGCTGGCCCGGAGAGCAACTGCTCCATTTCGTCACGTGTCAGACCATAAGTCGCGATCAGCTTCGTGATGGCGTCGGTAGCGGCTGACATGTCTGAGGCGTTTGCCATGGTCTAAGTTAGACCTTTCTGAGTTGTAGGTTCTGTCGCCGCTCGGAGTCTACTGGCGAGGACTTACCTGCCGAAGGCGAGCCAGTTCACCCCATCAAGATGCTGCTGGTTGTGAGTCGCTGCTTGGGTAGCGATTGTAGCGCTCAGGCGCGTTGGCTCGCCGACCACCTGCAACCAAAGGTCCTTCAAGTTGCTAAATTGGTAGATGAACGGAGTGGGGACGAAGCTGTCACAGGAAATTGGAAACGGCTTCTCGAACGTGATCGTGATCTCGGCCTCGTCGTCGATCGGTGTCCGCAGGCGACCCCATTTCATGATCACGCCGCCCGGCAGTTCCTGCGTGCCCTCCCTGCCATTGAACGGCGTCTGAGCGGCGATGAACTCCGGGTCCATGGCCCCGATCGCGAGCGTATCGACCTCCACGTGGTGCATCTTCACACCCTGGTCGTCAGCGTAGAACAGCTGCTCGCCGTCGGGCGTCTCGATCGTGAACGTGTCGGTGACGAAGGTCCACGTGCCCGTCTTGCCGTCATTCGTTGCGGTGTTGCCGATGGCACGACCGTTCACGTCAAGGATCGTGAGCGCCCTGGCGTACGCTCCGCCGGGGCCGACCAGAACTTGCCGAACGTCTTCGATGGTGGCCTTGTTCTTGTTCAGGGCCGCGGACACGGAAACGTAGTTGGTGCCGCCCGCTTGGTCGTCTTGAGCAAAAACCGCGCCATCGCTGAAAATGAAAGCGGTGCCGTACCGGCCAACTGCACCCAGTAGGTCGAACGTTTCGGCAACCGCCTTGAAGCCCTCAACCCGTGACGTTTCCTCGCGTCGGTGAAGAGTATAGACGCTCGCGCCATCCGGACTCGGAAAGCTGAGGGCACGATTGCGGATGCGGCCGAGCTCGGCATTGGCCGCGTTGATCAGCGCGGCATTTGCCTCGGCGTCGGTCATGCCAACGGTTGCGCCATCAGCTGGCTTAGTGCCGGCCGGGTCGGTGATTGACGGCCAATCGACCTCTACCTTCAGCGGCTCGATCTTTGCCGCCCGGCTCAGCCCCTCGATCGACAGCGCGAGCTTGCTGACATTCTCGCCAGCCTCGATCGCGAAGTCCTTGAAAAAGCCGTAGACCGTCAGAGTGTCGACCCCGGCAGCGCCGATCCACAGTGAAGGTCGCGCCCTCACCGTTGCAATCCGGCTGGCCACCAGATCAAGCGCGTCGGTTCGGATCAGCGCATTCGCTGTCATACGCTTCGCAAAGGCTCGTTCGACCACGGTCACTTCGCCGAAATCGTCGGTTGCCTTCCGGCTGAAGTCCGTGATGCCCGCCGTCGGAGCGGCCTCGGTCAGGCCAAGGCCAACCACTTGCCCGATGAGCAAGGTGCCCACGGAGACTGGCCCTTGGCCGCTGATGGTGACGGTAACCGTTCCGGTTGTACCGGGGAGATCGAGAAAGGTGACCGCGCCCGCGCTGGCTGGAGTGGTCCTGTCATAGCCCGTACCACGAACCCGCACCGAAGAGGCGATCACATCCAGCAGCGCCACGCCTGTGACGGCTCCGGCGTTCAAAGTAACTGTGATCGAACTGCCAGCCGTGGTCGTGGTCCCAAGCGCCTGGTCGAACATGGCCCAGCGGTTGGTCGGGCCCACGTCCAGCCACTTGCCACTCTCTCCGGCAGGATCATTGCCGAGGTTTCCTGCCACCACGCTCTCGTAAGCACGATGCGTGGCAGCTTTGATCACCTGCGCGCCGACCGGGTAGATCGTCAGCGCTGACCACTCTGGGCGGCTATCCTCTGCAACCGTGCTGGAGGCTAGCACCGCACCTTCGACGGCCACTGGCTGAAGAAGCCGCAAGGTCGACACTTGGTCATCCGGCGCCGGGTCGCCGCCTGGATCGCTGTATGCCCCGTTTTCCGCCAAGCCCTCCACGGTCAGCGTGCAATAGCTGATCGGTGGGGTGTTGAGGTCGATCGAGAAGTCTTTGTAGTAGCCCTGGACGTTGAGCCAGGCGAAGCGTTCGTCCGCGATCCACTGCGCTGCGGTCGCGCGCAGAGCGGCGAGCCGCTGCTGCAACCCGTCGACGTTGGCGAAGGGCAGGGCCAGTCGGACCGACAGTCGGCGCGAGAAGTCCCGCTCCACCACCGTGGTGACGCCGAAGTCGTCCGTCACGCGCCGGCTGAAGTCGGTGATGCCGATAGTCGGCGTCGTCTCGGTCGTGCCGAGATCAACGCTCTCGCCAGAGGCCGTTATGACCCTCAAGCTGCACCGCTCTGGTTGCGGGTCGTGAGGGTCGTTTGGAAGAAGTTGAGCGCTTTACGGCCGAGGGCGCGAATGGTCGCCGCTACACCGTCGTGCTGTGGGCAAACATCACGGGGTTCCGCGACCTCGACGGCAAGGTCACTCGCCACCGGGGCGGGACGGCCTACCAGCTTCTCGACGGCCGCCACGTAAACATGAAGGACGCCCGCACGTTCGAGATCTTCGACACCGATGAAATCATTCGGAAGGTCGAGTAGCGGCACCTTCTGCAGGTAGAGCGCTCCACCTCTGGTGTACTGGCCTACGGCGATGTGCGTTGCCGAATACGGCCGGATCTGCACCTCATCCCGTGGCAAACGGATAGGCAGGTTGCCGATCCCGAGCTTGTAGGGCGGCACGTGAAAGGTCGAGCAAACCACCTCCGCGGTCCACTTCAGCTGGCCGACCAGTTCCGAGTCCCTGGCGTTGACCGCCATGGCTTCGTACTTCAGCCCGTCGCCAAGCACGGCCACTTTGCCGGAGTTCTTGCCGCCATAGTAGGCGTACCAGTTCTTCTTCAGTTCCTCGGCCGACGTCTCGCTGATCTTGCCCGGCGCGGAGAGAATGCCACCCGGGCGAGCCTGATTGCCGAACAGGACGGCCGAAGTGTCCTGAATGCGGAGGCCCTGCGTTGCAGCCAAGCCGGCCGCGTAAATCGGAGACAAGCCAACAAGAGGGTGAAACAAGCAATTGAAACGATCGTGGATTATCTCGCGGGCGGGCACCAGGAACGGGCCATCGATCCCGGAGAGGTAATCCTCCTGAAGTTCGTAGAACACGCTGCCATCGTCGGCGACCATGGGCCTGACCCGGTTGGGGTCGAGCACATGGAGCCCGACCACAACGTTGCGCGCGTCACGGCGCTTGAGCACGTAGGTGTTGCCGTTGCTGAGCTTGGACAGGAACCAAGATTCGAAGAACTGGATGCGGTTCTGATAGCCGTTCGGCTTGCGCAGAACCGGCGAGTATGCCGGATTGGTCGTCTCCGCCCAGATCCCACGCTGGCTCATCTGCACCAACTTGACCCGCAGCTTCGCAATGTCGGACGCAATGAGTGTCATGCACCCGAAAACGGCATGGTGCGCCAGCACCACTTTTGGGCTGACTTCGACGTTCTGCTGCCATGCTCCGGCGAAGCTCTCGCGGACGATGGGCAGCCACGTGCCCGTGGCCTCGGTCAGGCGGTGGTCCGCTCGGCAACGCGCAGGCGCTCGAGGTGCTTGTCGACGGCCTCGATGTCGGCTGCGTGGCCGTCATACTCTTCCGACTGTGCCGCATCGAGGGTTGCGCCCTCTGCGGCTGCCTTGGCCATGATCGTGTCCATGGCGCTCACGGTCGAGGCACGCTTCGCCTCGTACGCTGTAATCTGTTCGGCGAACTTCGACATTTCAGATCCTTCGAATGGTGTTGATGACGAATGGCTT
>Ga0066648_10001016_pt1 | contig 16569 bp, 12 predicted proteins | sample CryGeyCG12114_NA_FD_59537 | JGI IMG/M metagenome (GOLD analysis project Ga0066648, IMG submission 59537) | Groundwater microbial communities from aquifer - Crystal Geyser CG19_WC_8/21/14_NA | ecosystem: Environmental > Aquatic > Deep subsurface > Groundwater | place: USA: Utah: Grand County... | reverse complement strand
GGTCTTGGACCGGTTCGACGTGTTCGTCGTCCTATCCAGACTCGAAACAGTAACTTCATCATCAGTCTCGCTGATGAGGGCTCTGTGATCCATGTGAACTCCGCTCTTACGGCGTCGGGGGTCATTCCGCTTGATGGGGCTCAACCCTTTCCGCTAGGTTACGAGATTGAGCTTGCCCAGATCGGGGATGGTGGTCTCTGCATGGGTGCCGCTGTTGGGGTCTTCCTCAATGGGATCGAAGCAGGGAAATCTTGTTTCATTGGTAAGTATACCTCTGCGATCCTTAGGAAGATTGGTCTCAACAACTGGATCATGGTGGGTTCGATCCATCCTGTTACCAGTGCGATTGTTACACCGACCAATCCTACCACTCCGACGACTCCCACCAATCCTCCGGTTATTCCTCCCGGTGCGTTGGATACGTTCTACTGGGACGACATCTTTGCCGATAAGACGGCTCAAGGTGGAGCCAACTGGAGTGGTTGGGGTACTACCGCAGCTCGTCCGGCAGAAGTGCCGCTTGAATGGTTCATGAACAACGAGATGGTCCAGAAGGTGCCGGTTGGTGCCACTATCAGTCTGGTCTCGCCTCTGAATGACACGATCTACCTGACCAACCGCATGACTCCTCCCCCGACCTCCAAGGCTCGTGGATGGACGCTTGACCTTACTGGTCAGACGATCATGCGTGGTGGTGCTGGTACTCTCTGGGGCAATCTCATGCTCTGGGGTGTTCTGCCTCGTAACCCGGCTGTGGTCAGTGATGGTCAGGTGGGTGTGAGTGCATCTGAAGGTGCTACTAGCATCGTGGTATCTAGCGGTTCTGCTAGCTGGCTTGCTAACGTTGCTCCTGGCTCCATCATTGAAGTCCGGACCAATACGACCTCTGCTGCCTACCACCCGCCCGAGAGTCGGACGACGGTTTACGTCAAGAGCGTGGACCTCGCTACTCGGACGATTAATCTTGAGCGTCCTCTTGAGATTGCTGCTCCGGCTAGCAATCCTATTGGTAGCTTTGAGACTAGCGACCCGACGAGCCTCACCCTTCTCATTGGTTCGCTACTTGCAGTGGACGGACAGAAGAGTGCCAACACCATCGAACTGATGGATGCCTCGGCATTCCAGATTGGTGATTGGGTCCACCTATCCACGTCTGAGAAGCCCAAGCCTATGGGCAACCAGTTCATGGATGGTATGGGTTCTTCGGACTTCGAGATCACTGATACCCCTGCCAACTTCGATGGTGGAGAAATCGAGTGCAACGAAGAACTGCATGAGATCATCGCCAAGGACGGTAACGTCCTGACTCTGCGGGGGACCCTCGGCAAGAACAAACTGACGACTTGGAACGCTGCTTGCGTTAAGGTCGATCCGATTGTCGATGCTACGGTTCGTGGTGGTAACTGGCGTGGATACACCTCCAACGCTGGTGTTCAGCCTTGGCAGCACCAGTATATCTGGGGACGCTACTGCGTTCGCTGCGTGGTTCAAGATGGGGAGTTCGATACCTTCACTCTTACCCAAGAGCCGCTGTCTCAGCGTCGTATGGGACAAGCTATCCGGTTCGATACTGGTGACTCTAACCTCGTCATTGGTAACAAGATCGGTGCTGGTGGTTCTATTGCTGCTGGGTACGCCTACGGTATCTCGCTGCGACTGGGTGAGCGTAACACGTCTGTTCGGGACAACTTCGTCACGGGTTGCCGTCACTCCATCGAGATGTGGTCCACGTCTGGTGGGTGTATCGTCGAAGATAACCTCTGCACCGAGGATACTTCTTCGAGCATCGACACTCACGGGTCTTGGAATGTTGGTGTCACTATCCGCAACAACACGATCAAGCGGACCAGTGCTGCTCTCGTAAGTCCTGATGCTGGTGGGGATACGGATGCCATTCGTATCGGCAATCCCAAGTTTATCTGGGATGAAGATATCAAGGTCATCAACAACCACATCATCGACTATGTGGGTACTGCTCTGGCGATTATCCCTGCTGCTCGGGATATCAACATCAACGGGAACGACGTTAAGAACGTCGATACAGTCCTGAAGATTCAAAGGAACAGTCGCCACCCGAACCTCCATGCTGATCGCATCTTCATCCGGAAGCTCACTGCTGATGGTGTTCGTGGTCGGATTGTGGATATCTCTCACGGAGATGTTCTGACTGCTGCTGACCAAATCCTCTTCGAAGATTGGGATATCGGTCTGTCTGGTGTGGGTGCGATGGGCGGAAAGTCTGTCCCGTGGCTCCTGAAGAACTCGGAGAAGGTCACGGTGCGTCGTGTTAAAATCCGGAACTCCGCGTCCTCGCAAGCTGGCTCGACCAACAACTTCATCATGGACTTCCAAGATATCAAACTGCTTACGTTTGATGGCGTGGATATCAAGGGTGGGGAACGTGGTATCCATCTGGCTGGTTGTTCCAACGTCTCCGGTACGGCGACGATCAATGGTCTGACTAGTGTGCCTGTGGTGCTGGTTGACCCTGATACGCTCAGTGGTGGTCCGGCTCAGTCGGGTGCCATGACGATTACTACCGCCCATGCGGTTGCTAGCTTCATTGAGGCTAACACTGTAATTACGGTAGTGAACGCTCCCGCTCCGGTCTAATTGGAGCTGCAACCAGGAGCTGCAAACAAGACTGGACCCCAGTCCCCACTATATGGGATACTAGGTCTAGTCTTGATCTGGGATCAAAACCCTTCGCTGGGTCATCGCAGTAAGCCTGCCTTGATAACGTATAAGAGGGGAGATGATCCATGGGCTACCGGTCGGTAGAGTTTTACATTGCGCTCATCGCAGCTGCTCTGTTCGTTTACGAGACTAACAAAGAGAAGACTTTTAGGTCTCGTTTTCTTATCACCCTTACGTCCGCTGGACTGGGTTTCTCGGTGGCTCCTGAACTGAGCCACTGGGTAGGAGGGTCCCTAGTTATCACCGGGATTCTGGTGACTGCTTTGGGATTCTTGGCTTTGGAGGTAGCTTCGGCTATTGTATCTGACAGAAACTTCATCAAAGAGTTGGTGAAGAATCGCTTTGGGGGAAAGGGGCCTACGCAATGAGTCTGCCGCACACTAGTGCTGTGGTTAAGCGAATGGCCACCCCCTTCACTTGGCTCGTTCTGTTTGCATCGTTCCTTTACTTCGTTCCCTCAGTCATGATGTCCCACATCTGGCTTGAACTGAAGTCGGTGGATGTAGTCCATGCAGATAATGGTTTGAATATGATTGTGGACCGGACGATCCATAGGGATTTCCGGGGGAGCTTCAGGGTTACTGTTCGAACCAAAGAGGGAGATATCGTTTGCTACGGGGCTCCTGAGGAGCCTTTCCAGTATCACAAGAATGCTGTCCTTCCTCAGCCTTTGCTGCTTAGCTGGTGGCTTGGTTCAAAGAAGGAACTGGAAGACTGCGTAGCCGCAGGTATGGGTTCAGGAGATTACTACTTGGATACTTGCCAGTCGGTTAGATTCACCGAACTTAACATAGTCCTAGCCCGCCGTTGCGTTCGATCGAATGTCTTCACGGTCTATAGGACTGAGGAACTGATATGAACTGGGTTGGTGCTGCAAAGCCTCTGGACGATATCGACCTTCCCCGCATTGGGCACCGGATCGGTGTAGGGGAAGACGAGATTCATGCTGTGCTTGATGTAGAGGCTGGCAAGTCTGGCTTTGACTCCCTGAAGCGAGTGAAGCCTCTGTTTGAGCCTCACATCTTCTACCGTCAGCTTGGGCCGGGGACTCTTCGAGATAAAGCTGTGGCTCAAGGTCTGGCTTATCCTACTTGGCGTCTTAACTACCCTGCGGATTCGTATCCTCGCATTGAGGCTGCGATGAAGATTCATCCTGTTGCAGCTCTACACTCGGCCTCTTGGGGTCGTGGTCAGATCATGGGCTACAACCATGGTGCTGCTGGGTATGCTGACGTCATGGCGATGATCGAGGCGTTCAAGGCTGACGAAGAGAACCATGTGGATGCCATGGTCAGCTTTATCGCTACGAACCAGATCGACGACAACCTGCGAGCCCATGACTGGGCTGGGTTTGCCAAGGTCTATAATGGTCCGTCCTACGCAGTGAACAAGTACGATATCAAGCTGCGGGATGCGTTCGCCAAGTGGCAGAAGATCAGGGATACAGCTTGGCTGCCGAACCTTGAGCTTAGCCCGGTTACAGCTCCGAAACCTATCGAGGTTGTGGCTACGCTGGAGCACGATGCCCTCGCTCGTGCCTTGGATCGAGAAGCGCGTATCCGAGCGATTCTGGATGAAGTGTAAGCTAGTTGCTTAACTTCTAGAATTGAGCGATATATCTACTGAATACAAAGAGGAAACCAGATGACTGATCTTCCCCCCAACCCTGAAGAACCTGTTGTGGTCCCGGCCCAATCTGTTGGTCCTGTTCCGCCTGTGACTGCTACTGTCAACAACACTCAGCAAGACTCTATCCTTGCTCCGGCCATTCGTAACGGCATCCGCTACCTCGTAGGTGCGGGCCTGACTTTGGGCGGTTCCTACCTCGTAGCCCGTGGCCTCATTAGTGCTGATCTGGTGGAGCCTGAGGATATCCAGACTCTCGTAGACAGCCCGACTGTGGCTGGTCTGATTCTGGCCATCTCTACTGGTGCTGGTGTTCTGGTCGAACGTATCTGGCTGAATGCTCGAAAGCTCGGCAAGTCCACCTAACCATGGTAAGGGGGCTCATACCTTGGGTCCCCTTATCCCCCTTATATCCGGAAAGAGATGATGGCTGAGCTAGACGAACGACTCGATCGAGCCCCAGAAGTTCGGCCTACTCGGCTGACCGATTGGAAAAAAGAGCCCAGCCTCCTTGATCTCAAGGCGGATTTTGAACTTGCACGCTCTCCGCACGATGACCACTCCTCCAACATCAAGCGTTGGGATCAGCTCCGTAAAGGTCGCCATCTGAAGGCGAGCCAACGCAAGAAGAATGCCAATCGCTCCGAGGTTGAGCCAAAGCTCATCCGTCGTCAGAACGAATGGCGTTACGCTGCTCTGTCAGAACCGTTCCTCTCCAGCGATAAGATCGCAAAGGTTAGTCCCCGCACTTGGGAGGACGAAGAAGGCTCGCGTCAGAATGAGATCATTCTCAACTGGCAATGGGATACCAAGATCGACAAGCAGAAGTTCATCGACGAGTACGTCAGGACCGACGTAGACGAAGGCTCGGTGATCGTTAAGCTTGGCTGGTATCGTAAAGGTGAGATGCGTCAGAAGGAGGTCCCTGTCTGGGGATATTCCCCGATCCAGTCTGAGGAAGAGCTTCAGATTCTCCAACAAGCCTCGGAGATGAAGAGTGCTAATCCGCTAGAGTTCAGCACCCTACCTCCGGAAATCCAAGAGGCTGTGAACTACAGCGAGGAATCTGGTCAGCCCGTTGTGGCTATGCAGATGGGTGTGGAAGTAATCGAGGAAGAGATTATCCTCGAAAATCACCCTACTCTAGAGACTGTCCATCCGGACAACATCTACATCGACCCGTCTTGTGGTGGGAACTACAAGAAGGCCGGTTTCATCATCAATAGCTTTGAGACTTCTAAAGCGGCTCTCATTGAGGATGGTCGCTACAAGAACCTCGAAAAGGTCATGTGGTCTACAAACTCTGTTCTAGCCACGCCCGATCACACGTCCCAAACTCCCTTGGATTACTACACTAAGGATGACCTTCGTCGTAAGGTCGTGGCCTATGAATACTGGGGTCTTTGGGACATCAACGGAGATGACAAGCTAGTCCCGATCCTCGCCACTTGGATCGGAGATGTGCTCATTCGTCTGGAGAAGAATCCCTTCCCGGATGAGAAGCCTCCCTTCGTCATTGTCACGTATATGCCCATCAAACGTGAAGTGATGGGTGAGCCTGACGCTGAGCTTCTGGAAGACAACCAGCGGATTCTAGGAGCAGTAACCCGTGGCATCATTGACCTCATGGGTCGAAGTGCAAACTCCCAGCAGGGCTTTGCTAAGGGCTTCCTAGACGTCACCAACAGGCGTCGTTTCGAGCAAGGTTTGGACTACGAGTTTAATCCTGGCCTCGATCCCCGGATGGGTGTGTTCCAACATACTTACCCTGAGATTCCTAACAGTGCTCTGACGGTTCTCCAGATGCAGAACCAAGACGCCGAGGCTATGACCGGCGTTAAGAGCTTTACAGGGGGTATGAGCGGCGAAGCCTATGGAGATGTGGCTGCTGGTATTCGGGGCGTCCTAGATGCCTCTGCCAAGCGGGAAATGAACATCCTGAGACGTCTCGCTGATGGTATCAAGGAAATCTGCAAGAAGATGATCGCCATGAACCAAGTGTTCCTGAGCGATAAGGAAGTCATTCGTATCACCAACTCGGAGAAGAAAATCTCCTTCGTCACGATCACTCGTGAGGAATTGGTTGGTAACTTCGACCTCAAGGTAGATATCGCCACTGCCGAGATGGACGAGAAGAAGGCTGCCGATCTTGGCTTTATGCTTCAGACCATGGGTCCAAACCTCGACTTCAATATGGTGAAGATCATCCTCGCTGAGATCGCTGAGCTGAAGCGGATGCCTCATCTGGCTCACCAGATTCGGAACTTCGTGGCTCCAGTCGATCCGATGGTCGAGGAAATGAAGAAGCTAGAATTGGCGAAGCTACAAGCTGAAGTTCAGAAACTCCAAGCTGATGCTGAACTCGCTATGGCTAAGGCTAAAGAATCTCAGACCAACGCTCAGGCGAAGATGGTTGAGGTTCAAGAAGAAGTTTCCGGGGTGAACCACAACCGGAAGATGGCTGAGATGAGGGCTCAGAGCGAGGGCAACCAAAACTCTGACATCATCAAGGGGATCATGCAGCCCAAGAAAGAGGGTGAAGGTAAGCCCGACATTAAGGGTGCTGTAGGATTCAAAGAACTAGCTAAGCTTATGGATGGACAATCTAGCGTCCCAGCCTTAGTTTAGAGAATGTAGACAGAACTGAAGCTCCGAACCAAAGGGACCCCGTGGTGGGGTCCCTAGTTCAAGAGAACCTGAGGGACTATGGCCAGCATCCAAGATATTGAAGAGCTTGAGGTTAGCCTCGAACTCGCCCGTACCATGATCGCCAAGCGTGAAATGGTCCGTAAGCTCCAGTCGAACCGGGAGTTTAAGAAGCTAATCACTGAGGGTCTTCTCAAGGAAGAAGCTGCCCGTAGTGCGATTCTCTACAGTGATCCAGGTATCTCTGAGACGACTCGTGCCCACGTCCTTCGGGATATTGGTGGTTACGGTCTCATCGAGCGGTATTTCAGGACGATCGTCCGAATCGCTGATGAACTTGAAGCTGAGATCGAGCGTAACGAAGATACTCTCGACGAGCTTCGTTCTGAAGAAGACGGCGTGGTTCAGGAAACTGAACTCGACATGGAAGACGACGAAGGGGATGACGAGTAATGCCCCGTACAGACTATGAAAACATGAGTGATGAGGAGCTGATGAACGCTCCTCCTCCGCCCATTCCTAGTCTGGAAGAGCGGACTAGTGATGATGACAACACTCCTGATGTGATTGAACCGGGGACTGCCAATGCGTCTTCTGAAGCTCCTGTTGTCGCTGATCCTGCTCCTAACGAGCCGGAAACTCCAGAAGGAGACGACGACGAAGGAGACGAAGGCCAGACCCAAGAAGGTGGTGAAGGTTCTGGGGCCGACCTTCTTGGAGCATCGGATGATGACCTTGAATCAATCGCTAAGGCTCTGCGAGACAAGAAGCAGCCAGAAGGACCTGCTGATGGAAAGCCGAAGCCTCCCGAAGGGACCCAACCTAAGCCGGAAGGCGATAAGCCTACCACGCCAGAGACTCCCCCGGCGAGCATAAGTGCTGAGGACGCTGCCAAGTATAAGGCCGTCCATGATGCAATTATGGCTCCTATCAAAGCCAATGGTAAGGACATCCAACTCAAGAGTGTGGATGAAGCCGTCCAGCTTATTCAGATGGGTGCCAACTATACCAAGAAGCTTCAGGAGCTGAAGCCGCATCTTCGTCTCGTTAGGATGCTTCAGGATAATAACCTGTTGGACGAGACTAAACTTTCCTATCTTATCGACCTAGATAAGAAGGACCCTGAGGCAGTTAAGAAGCTGCTAAAAGAGGGTAATATCGACCCGATGGACGTGGATACGTCCGTTGACCACGACTACAAGCCTAAGTCATATGCGCCCTCAGAAGCGCAGATGACGTTCGAAGAAACCCTCTCTGAAGTTGCTTCTAGTGATGATGGTAAAAAAGTCATTGTCACGATTAACAAAGAGTGGGATAAGGCCAGTAAGGAAGCTATTTCTAGGGAACCACAGCTCCTTCGTGTCATCACCGCTCAAAAGAAATCTGGTCTGTATGACCTGATCTCCGCTGAAGTAGATAGACAGAAGGTACTGGGCAACTTCCGGGATGTTCCGTACATCAACGCATACTACGATGTTGGTATGCAGTTGCAGGCGCAAGGTGTTATTCCGTCGGCTCCGACGACTCAGCAACAGGCAACCCCGGCTCAAGCTCCAGTAGCTCCCGTGGTTCAACCTCAGCAGGAACGTCCGGTGATCGCAACTAGGGTTGCTACTCCTAAGCCCGCTGCCACAAACAGCGAAGCCGCAAGAGCAGCAGCACCGAATCGGACTAACCCGTCCAAGGAAGTGAAACCGGACTTCAACCCGCTCGCAATGAGCGATGAGGAGTTCGCCAAAGTGGACCGACTGGGCCGAAGGCTCTAGGCCACTCAACCAGTACCTGATGAGGAACGACAATGCCGTTTGACGGTCAAAAATACAACGCCCCCGCTGACGGTGTGCCGTCCAGCATTGGCGAACAGTTCAATACCTTCTACTGGCACAAGAAGGCGCTGGTCGAAGCGAAGAAGGAAATGTACTTCATGCCGCTGGCTGATGTGCTTTCCATGCCGAAGCACATGGGTAAGGCCATCAAGGTCTACCACTACATCCCGATCCTCGACGATCGCAACGTCAACGACCAAGGCATTGACGCCAACGGCGTGGCGACTGCGAACGGGAACCTCTATGGTTCGAGCAAGGATGTGGGCACCATCGCTGGCAAGCTCCCGCTTGTTGGTGAGACCGGTGGCCGTGTGAACCGTGTGGGCTTCACCCGTCTTGAGCGGGAAGGCACCATCACTAAGTTCGGCTTCTTCCATGAGTTCACGCAGGATATGTTCGACTTCGACTCGGACGAAGACCTGTACGGACACATGAGCCGTGAAGTCGTGACGGCTGCGACCCAGATCACTGAAGCGGTGCTTCAGGCCGACCTTCTGGCCGCTGCTGGTACGGTTCTCTTTGCCGGTGCTGCGACGAACAACGGCAGCGTCACTGGTGAAGGTGCTACTCCTTCGGTCGTCGAATATGACGACTTCCTGCGGCTGAGCATCATGCTCGATGACAACCGCACTCCGAAGCAGACGACCTACATTTCTGGGTCCCGTATGCAGGATACTCGCACCATCGCTGGTGGGCGTGTCATGTATATCGGCTCGGAACTCCAGATGACTCTGGAGAAGATGGAAGACAACTTCGGGAACGCTGCCTTCATCCACGTTCACCAGTACGCTGCTGCTGGCGAACCGATGAACGGCGAGATCGGCTCCATTGGTCGCTTCCGGATCATCGTGGTCCCGGAGATGCTCCACTGGGAAGGTGCTGGTGCTGCGGCTACGGTTGCAAACCCCGGCTACCAGACGACTGTTGTGGGCGGCACCGAGAAGTACGACATCTTCCCGATGCTGGTTGTTGGTGCTGAGAGCTTCACCACCATCGGTTTCCAAACCGACGGTAAGACCACGAAGTTCAAGATCATCACCAAGATGCCGGGTGAGAAGACTGCTGACCGGAACGAGCCCTACGGTGAACTGGGCTTCGCGTCGATCAAGTGGTGGTACGGCTTCATGACGATGCGTCCCGAGCGGATCGCCCTCATCAAGACCGTTGCAGGCCGCTAAGCCTAAGGTCTAGGAAAGGGGGGAGGGAAACCTCCCCCTCTTCGCTTGTGTAGAAATCAAACATCTAGGAACGATCATGGCCTCGCAAGAGCAACCCAATGAACGGCAATCGGAAGAATACCTTCTCCTGAAGGAGCGGGCCAAGACGATTGGCCTAAAGGTCTCCCCCAATATCGGGCTCGACGCGCTCCGTCTCAAAGTCAACGGTGCCCTTACGGGTCAGGCCCCCTCCGATGAAGAGGATGTTGACAATGAGGAAGATCAAGACGACGGCGACGACGAGAACGAAGACGCTGGTGAGGATCAGGACGACGTAGCGGGGGATGAACCTGAGCAAGGTGAACGCTCCTTCTTTGGGATGGACGATGAGGATGAGCCAACGGAAGAAGTTCCGGAAGCTCGTAAGCCTAGTGCTCGTGAGCGTAAGCAGACCGAGAAAACCCTCCGTCGGCAAGGTGCTCAGATGCGGGCTCGTGGGGAGACCCGTCATGAGTTGACTCAGCGTCTTCGTAATGAAGCTCTGAAGCTCGTGCGTGTTAGGATTCACAATCTGAATCCGGGCAAGCGTGACCTCCACGGCGAGTTCATCACGATCGGGAACAAGTATATCGGTACAGTTCGGAAGCTTATCCCCTTCGGTGAGGAGAGCGAGAACGGATACCATATTCCCCAGATCATCCTTGATGACCTCCGCCAGCGGAAGTATCAGGCCATCACTACCAAGAGGGTGGACGGCCAGATCAAGATCACTTCCCGTTTGGCTCCGGAATACAACATCGAGATTCTGGAACCACTCACTCCGGAAGAGCTTCGTGAGCTGGCGATGAAGCAGGCTGCTGCTCAACGGATGCAAGGCTCGTAAGAGCCGAGGAGACCTAGGTGCCTAATCCCATCACCCCAAATGGTACGTCGAACTGTGGTGCAGACGGCGTTGCTCAGAACATCTTTGATGTTCTAGTTTCTGACTATACATTCGACCTTCCTACAGTTGATCTGAATGGTCCGGAGTTTCAGCTTCCCCCTAAGACGGGAGAGCTGTTTGACCCTCCGCCGAGGATCACCAACGAAGAGCTTACCACTGGGGTGGTGGGTGGTACTGGTACATTCGACATTGTTATGTCGTCGATGTACGAGCATATCAGGACCGAGTTCGATCAAGGTCGGATCACCGGCGATCAGTATGCCAAAGCTTACATCGAGCTTACTACTGCTGGTCTAGGTAACTCTGTTCAGTTCCTGTTGGGTAAGGATGCAGCCTATTGGTCTGCGGTCACTGCTCAGCTTGCGGCTCGTACTGCTGAGATTCAGGCGGTTCTTGCTGGTGTTCAGCTTGAAGTCACTAAGGCTGAGCTGGCTATTCGTCTTGCTGAACTGCAAGGCAAGGAAGCTGAATACGCTCTGACTAAGATGCGGCTGGCTAGCGAAGATGCTCAGTTCTGCCAGATCAAGGCTCAAACGCTGAACATTCAGACTGAAGGTCTGAAGTCTGAGTATGAGCTTGCGAACCTGATGCCTCTTCAGAAGCAACAAGGTGAGAGCGAATTGGCTGTGGCTCAATTCAATCTGACCCAGATGCTTCCCACTCAGAAGCTTCAGCTCATTGCTGAGACTGAGATCAAAGAGTTTACTCTTACTCAAATCATGCCTCAGCAACTGCTAGAATCTAAGGCTGAAGTGGAGATCAAGGAGTACACCGTTGGCTCTATGATGCCTGCCCAGCGTGCTGGTCTGGTGGCTGACTCGATGCTCAAAGAGTACAACCTTCTCCAGCTTATGCCTCTTCAGAAAGCTGGTCTTATCGTTGATAACTCTATGAAGAGTTACAACCTGACGGCTATGCTACCGGCTCAGAAAGAGTCTGTGGATCGGGATAACGATATCAAGCAATACCAGCGGGATAACCTCCTGCCCTCGGAGTTCAAGATCAAGGAAGAGCAGTATCAGACGCAGCGTGCCCAGACGGTGAACTCCCGGTCTGACGGTACGGCTGTGAATGGTCTGGTGGGTATGCAGAAGCTTCTCTACACCCAGCAGATCGACAGCTACATTAAGGATGGTCAATACAAGGCTGCCAAGATGTTCCTTGATGGCTGGATCGTTCAGAAGACTGCGGATGAGCTTCTCAATGCTCCCGAGCAGCTTCAGAACACCACGGTCAATGAAGTGCTAAACAAGATGCAGACTGTCCATAACCTGAGGTAAAGTTCAGCTTATGGGTCTCTTCTCCGGAAGCTCTGAAACCGTAGTGGCCTCGTCAGTGTATAATCTGGCGGGGCCTGAAGACGAGCGGAACAAGTTCGTTCAGACAGTAGTCGTTGGGACTGTTCTCAAGGATGACAAAAGGTCGATCGCTGATAACCTGACCAGTGCTCTACTGGCTGGTCCCGGTATCAAGCAGCGTAACCTCTTCAACTGGGCGAAAAGGGACTACGACTATGGAATGCCTGACTTCAAGATCGCTGGGCTTCAAAACGTCAATGCCAATACAGTTGAGACTTATATCAATACCCCCACGGGAACCCATGCTGATGGAACCAAGGCTTGGGTGACTGACGCTAACATCACCTACTGGGGTGAGAAGTATATCCGTAGGAACCATCCTGATCGGCTTGGTGATCTGTGGACGGTAACTTGGCTTGAAGCTACAGATGAGATTCGTATTCAGTATGAGAACCACCCTAGTGAGGTGATTCCTACCCCTAGCCCGAACTATGTTCCGGGGGATGAATACATCTTCTGCGAGTATCAGGAAGTCAATGATAACAATGGGAATCGTAGTGATACGCTTCTCTACATCTACAAGATTGGTGGGTCTGAACCTGCTCTCAACCAGCTAGGTCGTGGTGCAGGTAACGGTGCCAAGGAGTTCTATCCGTTCATCCCTTTGAGGTTCAACGGCAAGAACATCACGCACCAAGACTACAAAAACACCGTACACTATGAGAAGCCTTCGGTGGCCTACAAGAAGGCTACGGGCCAAGACGTCAAGACGGTGATCGAAGAGATCAATGATACGCCAGATGCTGACGACATCGACTACATTTGGATGGTCTATGGCATCCCCCTTAACGTCGTGGATCAGACGGCTCGGAAGTATCTCTACGAGTTCTTCAAATACATGATGCCCCAGTCCTCTTGGACTATGGATCAATACGATGACTGGAGAGCTGGTTCTATGACCAGCAACCCAGTCCATACGACTCTCACTCTGAAGTCCTCAGAGGTCGTGAACTACAACCAGCAGATAAGCTGGGTAGCGATCGAGGAACGCTTTGTGAATGGGGAGTGGAAGCCCGGAGCCAAAGCTGGGAAGTATGTCTTTGAGAAGGGTTCTGTCCATCGGTGGACGAATGTCTTCGGCTTCGAGCAACGCTCTGAGGTACTCTATCTTTACCACCAGATCGACAGAGACAGATATCGTAGGCTGAAGATCGTTGGTCTATGGTTCCAGAACCACGTCTATGACGGCGAGTTCGTTGAGATCACCGGCCATGAAGCTCTAGATGATAACGAAGAGACTGGCTTCATCATCCCGATGCACAACCCTACCCTAAGGGGTATGGGTCTAGTTGACCATACTCAGCTTACGACTGCCAATACATTTTTGGTCTTTAACAGCTACACTGTGGTCAAGAAGAAGTGGTGGCAGAGTGGATTCTTCCAAGTGATCCTTGTGATCGCTGTGGCTGTTATCAGCGTCTACTTCGCTCCGGCTGGAGCGGTGACTGGAGGTATCCTTGGAACGAACTTGGCTGTCGGCACTGCTGTGGGTCTCTCTGGGACTGCTGCTGTTTTGGCTGGCGCGGCAATCAACGCCCTCGCTGCACTGGTACTGGCCCGTGTAGTGACGGCTGGTGCCACGGCTCTCTTTGGAGAGAAGTGGGGTGCTGTGATTGCTGCTGTAGTGACCTTCGTGCTTATGAATGGGCTGACGGCTGCCAATACTAATGGGGCTCTGGGTATCCAGTGGGGCTCCATGATGCGTATCGACAACCTGATGAAACTAACGAATGTACTAGGCGATGCCTATGTAGGGTGGATGCAAGGTGATATCGCGGAGCTACAGGCTGATAGCCTCGAAGCCCAAGAGGACTACGAGACTAAGCTTGGTGAGATTAGGGAGATGCAGCAAGAGTTTGGACTACTAGAAGGTGGGATTGCAGTTGATCCCAACTGGTTCATTGGCTCTGCTAATAACTCCAATCTTACTGAGACCCCCAGTCAGTTCGTTTCACGAACGACCATGGTGGGTTCGGATATGATCGACCTCAGCCTATCTATGATCTATGACTTCGTGGAGATGACCACGACCTTGCCTAAGATTGGGGACTAACGATGGCCGGATTCGATCCCCTCACGGGGCAACCGTATGGCATTCAAGCCGGACAATCTGCCTTTCCGGGTATGAGTGCTACTGGATTCTCTATGGGTTTGGGTCAGCCCAGCGTTGGGGCTGTTGCTCCTCCGTCTCCTGCTACTGTGCCTACGAGTGCAGCTATTGGAGCTATCTCTCCTGCTACGCCCGCAGCTCCTACAGTGATGGGTGCTCTAGGGAATATCCTTGCGGGTGATCCAAGTGCTGGGGTTCCTCAACCCCAGGGAATAGGTCAGGCCCTTGGTGGTATGGTTCGAAATGCTGATGGCTCCTTCAATATGCAGGGCCTTGGTATGCTGGCAGGTGGTCTCCAGACTCTTGGTTCGATGTGGCAGACTTGGCAGGCTGGTAAGGCTACCAGAGATGCTATGAACTTCCAGAAGGAAGCCTACCAGACGAATCTGGAGAACAGTGAGCAGACCTACAATACTAATCTGGAAGCTTCGACCCATACGCGCTATGCTACTGAGGGTCGATCCAAGCAAGCGGCCAACGACTACATCCGTCGTCACAGCCTGTAATCGGGGAATCTAATGCCTTTGCTCCAATGGAATGAGGTGGCTGCCCCGAATATGACGGGCGTGGCTCAGATGCTTCAACAGCGTCAAGCCTCGTGGGATGCTGCCTTCAGCAACCTTCAGGGTGTGCTTGGTCAGGGTCTGGCGATGCAACAAACCCGTGGAACGGGTCTGGCTGCGAATGCCATTGGAGGTATGGCTGGTCAGGGAGACGTGGCTTCCACCTTGGCTCAGCTTCAGGCTATCCCGCTGAACCAACGGACTCCTGAGGTGAACGCTCAGATCGCTTCCCTTATGGATACGGGTATTGCCCGTGACCAAGGGCGTGCGGACATTGGGCTCACCGGTGGTCAAACGGCTCTGGCCTATTCCTCGGCTGGTCTGAATGACCAGAACGCACGCCTCGTTGATGCCAACCGGCTCAGCGTGCTGGGTGGTGAACGTCGTACTGACGAACTCCATACTCGGGCAATCGGTCAGGAAGACTCTGCCATCGCTCTCAACGGTATCGTTGGGAATGCTATCATCAGTGGTGGTAACAACACTCTGGTTGGTGGTGGTGGAGCTGCGGCAGCTCCCCAAGCTGGTGGGCTTGGTTCGCTCTCCGGGAAGTATGAAGGGTCCTATGATACTGTCGGTGGTGACGGTGGTCGGGCTTACGGACGCTACCAGTTCGATGGTCCTGCTGGTGGGCTCAATACGTTCTTCCAAGCTGCTCCCCAGTATGCTCAGCAATTCGCTGGACTGGAGCCGGGGACTGCTGAGTTCAACAGCCGGTGGCAACAGCTTAGCCGTACCGATCCCGGCTTTAACGCTGCTCAAGATGCGGCTGCTAGCCAGCGTTGGTATGCTCCGGCTGCTGAGACTGCGACTGGTCTTGGGTTCCAGATGAATAACCGTGGGGTACAGGAAGCTGTATTCTCCGGTTCTATTCAGCATGGTGGTATCGACAAGATTCTCCAAGCTGCTGCTCAAACTCCGGGCTTTGCTCAGATGAGCCCGCAGCAACAGATCGAGGCATTCTACAATGCCCGAGGCAACTACGTCGTAAACGAGGGTGGTCTCTCGGGTGATAGGCTTTCGGGTGTTATCAACCGGTACGATTCTGAGCGTCGTGATGCACTGAGCCTGTCGAGTGGTGCTGCTGTATCTCCTGAGCAAGGTGGTGGTACTGGCGTTGCTCAGAACGGTGCTCCTACTTCTACCGGTCCTCGTATCAATGCTCCCATGGACCTTGACTATGGGACGATGACTCCTGCCCAGATCGCAGAGATGTGGGGCTCCGTGGGTGCGGAATCCGATCTCGCTATGGATCAGTCCATCGAGAACCAAGCGGCTTCTAATCTGGATCGACAGACGGACCAAGACTTCCTTGAACAGAGTTTGGACTTCGGTCGGACCCAGACTGAACAAGCTAGCATCGACGCTGGTACTCGTGCAGGTGCCTCTATCCCGCAACGTGCTGATGTTCTCAGTCCGGCTGATGCCGAGCGTGCGGTCATGGAGCAATTCCCTGATGACCCGATTGCTCAACAAGCTGCTCTTCAGCAGATCGGCATAGCTCCGAGTTCGGTCTATGAGGCTCCGTTCGATCCTAGCAGGAGCAGTCCTGTTCCGGGGGCTGAAGGCACTGTGGCTGCTTATGCTCAACAAGCAGAAGTCGCCCTAAGTGCTGATCCTATGGTTCAACGGTTTGACCAAGT
>Ga0066648_10000996_pt1 | contig 16745 bp, 8 predicted proteins | sample CryGeyCG12114_NA_FD_59537 | JGI IMG/M metagenome (GOLD analysis project Ga0066648, IMG submission 59537) | Groundwater microbial communities from aquifer - Crystal Geyser CG19_WC_8/21/14_NA | ecosystem: Environmental > Aquatic > Deep subsurface > Groundwater | place: USA: Utah: Grand County... | reverse complement strand
CCACATCTTGCGGCGCACATATTGTGCATACTGCTCATCGTCCATAGTCTCGAGCTCGCCCGTCTCAGCATCGGCATACGTTCTCGGATAGTTATGTATAGGCTGCCCATAGACGCCTTGCCAGAAGTCCGCGCCTTCGTCGTCGCCTAGCGCATCGAATAGTGACTCACGAAAAGCAGCGTCCGGGGGCAACGATGATGGGTGGTTAGTTGGCGCGCTAGGAGGACTACGCTCGTCAGAGAGCCGCCGCCTCTTGTGCTTGCCGTGATGGTGTCGGCGCCGGTGGTGACGGTGACGCCGCTCATCGCCTGTTCTAGTGCTAGAATGTTCATCCACTAAGTCGGAATCGTGCTTTCTCTTGAAGCGAAATGCCCTTGGTGCTGCACGCTCACTATCCTGTACAGCCTCAGAGTCATTGTCACTCGCGGTCACAGGCATATTGCCACATTGTCTGCAAAAGGCTCGAAGCTTTGTGTCGAAGGAGTGCTGGTAGTTGAAAAAAGAGCTTGGAGGACCGTAGTGCAGCCGGTGTGTTCGGGGGTGTTCGTAGCTAGCAGGCGAGGGACTTGGACAGCAGGTTTTCCGACTGGACAAGATGTAGCTTTGCGGTTGATGGTGAGTCAATCATGGCTAATTTTCATTGATTATGACTCTTGAAACTAGACAGTAATGCGCCCGCGCCTTTCCCTCAAATTTCTGTTTCCTTCTCGACCGCCTCTCAAGCCGGACTTGAGACTTGTGCAAACCAGAGCAAATCAAACGTTGGTGCCTCATCACGTCTCGCGCAGGACCCATACACAAGAGTTCTCCAAATTTTATGATCAGCACTCAAACAAAATCTACCAACTGCTGCACTTTTTCCCTGCCAAGACGACAGGTAGAACAACCAACATGGTTGAAAACGCGCTGACAAACTCGTTGAGCACCATGACTACACAAGATGCGCAGAACCCAGTCGAGTTCTACCGTCAGCACATCGCAGAGAAGTTGTCGCCCCTCGTCAACAAGCCTGCCGAAGACCTCGTCAAGCTGTTGGCATGGACTCAATCCCTAGACAAGGGTGACCTGATGCTGCCTGTAGCAGCGCTACGAGAAAAGGGAGTCAAGCCACCAGAGCGAGCACTAGAAATTGCTGCCGCATTTCCGACTGACGACGATGTACTTGTCACGTCCACGGCGAACGCTGGCTATGTTCAATTCTATTACAAGCCTCAAGATGTGATCAAGAGGATTGTTCCACTGATCCTCTCGACGAAACATGTATATGGCTCCAACCCTATCCCAGGGCTTCGAGACCCGCAGCACCCTGAGCAGGGTAAGAAGAAGATTATAGTCGAATTCTCCTCGCCGAACATCGCGAAAGAGTTTCATCAGGGTCACTTGCGAAGTACAATCATCGGAGGCTTCATTTCAAAACTCTATGCTCTCAATGGATGGGATGTTATTCGGATGAACTACCTTGGCGATTGGGGAAAGCAATACGGACTGCTGGCTAACGGCTTTCGACAATTTGGTAGCCAGGAAGAACTCGACAAGAACTCGATTGCTCATCTATTCGAGGTTTACGTCAAGATCAGCAAGATCAAGGCTGAGCAAGACGTCCCCATCAACGAGCTAAAGAAACAAATCCGTGAAAAAACCCAGAAGGGTGAGGACGTGACAGAGCTGCAGAAACAGCTGGATCCCCTTGTTGCAGAGAGCGAGGATGAGAAGGCCCGCCAGTACTTCAAGAAAATGGAGGACCAGGACGAAGAAGCACTCGCACTGTGGAAGCAATTCCGTGATCTCAGTATCGACAAGTACAAGAAGACGTACGCTCGATTAAACATTGAATTCGATGTGTATGCAGGCGAGTCATTAGTGAGTCGCAAGAAGATTGAAGAGGTGTTGAAGAGCTTGGAGGAGCAGAACATTTCCGAACGATCGGAAGGCGCGATTATGATAGATTTCGCCAAGCACGGGGCAAAGAAGCTCAACAAAGCCATCATCCAGCGAAAAGACGGCACGCCGCTTTACCTGACACGAGACCTGGCTGGTATTCACGAGCGACACGAGAAGTACAACTTCGACAAGATGATATATGTGGTAGCTGATCAACAGAACGAACACAATGCTCAGCTATTCAAGACGACTGAGATCAGTGGACACAAGAACATCTCAGACAAATGCTCCCATATCAGTTTTGGCATGGTCAAAGGCATGAGCACACGGCGGGGAACCGTAAAGTTCTTGGACGATGTGATTCAGCATGTCAAGGACACCATGATGGACGTCATGCGCAAGAACGACAAGAAATACTCGCAGCTAGAAGACCCTGAGAAGACGGCTGACATCCTCGCAATCACTGCAATCATGGTACAGGATCTGACAGGCAAGGTCCGCAACGGATATGAGTTCGACTTTGAGCGGATGACTTCCTTCGAGGGTGATACTGGACCATACCTGCAGTATGCCCATGCTCGTCTATGCTCAATAGAGCGAAAAGCCGGCGCTGACCTAGAATCTCTGAGCTCAGCAGACCTATCCCTGCTGAAAGAGCCGCATGCGATCGATCTTGCTCGTTCGCTAGCGCAGTACCCTGAGGTGGTTTCCAACACACTCAAGACACAGGAGCCAGCGACTATATTGACGTATCTGTTCAAGATGTCGCATGCGCTGAGCTCGAGTTACGATGTGCTGCAAGTCGTTGGCAGTGAGCCTGAGTTGAGGCAAGCACGTCTAGCTCTGTACGAGGCAGCCCGGCAAGTTTTGTGGAACGGCATGACGCTGCTGGGGTTGACACCTGTGGAGCGAATGTAACGAAGGTCATCGTTGTATCGTACAGGCTGCAGAACATTGCAGCATATTCTACGAGTGGGAGCCTCTATCGGTAGGGAAGACTCTGGCGGATTGTCTCATTATGCAGTGTTCGTCCTGAAACAGCTTTAGAGTTTTGACTCGCATATGCTAGCACGCAAGCTTGGGCAGAAATGACTTGCTTAAGGAGGCTTCTAGTTCTTCTACCATGCGGGACAGGAGTGCTGATCCTACTAGTTCCGATGTCAACAAGTGCTGGTCCTATCTCGGTCGTCCGTTGCCGGCATGGCTGTGTCCGCTTGCAGAGTGGAGTTTCGTGGCTCATCAGACTCGGACCAGATCACCGGCTACCTCAAGACCCAGTCAGAGAGAAGAGTTTTGATGGAGCAATATGTGGGTCAGACTTTGAGGTTAGAAGTCCGTCGAAAAGTGGCAGCCCTTGCTTCAAAGTCGGTTTCATGTAACAACGTAGCTGGATGCCCGCTACGCAGAGGGGAGGGCAGCAGTACGCAGAAGATGCATAAGCGGACGTTGCGGCCAGGTACGAGCGGGGTTTCATTTCCGCGATAGCCCTTCCGTATCATCATAACAACCACACGTTCTTGTGATAGCGTCGGACAGCGACCTTTGTAGAACTGCTCGTCTTCATCGTGGTAAGGATGGCGACAGCCCGTATTCTATGGTTTTCAGCTTACATGTTAATTTCCCGCTCTTCATGTCCGCGTTGGTCATGGGAGCACACTGTACTATGAACGAACGATGCATGCCTATTGCGGGAAAGATCCTGTGGTTACATTTGGGCTGCATGAATGACTGGAGCTTGGGTATTACGAGTACTGTCGGCTACTACTGCGGTGCATCGATCATGGCGCGACAAAACGCTAAGATCTGCAAGCTATAGTGGTGCTCTCACTAAAGAATTGCTCTCGCTCTCTCGTGCTTTACTTTGTACAGCTACTAAGGAATGAACATTCACAGCTTGGTTTACCAAACTCCATGATCAAGCTTGGCGTAGTTCAGCCGCCTAGTATGTATGATCCGGCCACTTATTATCGTGTAGATTGGCTATAGGCCGCTCGTGAGAGATGTTAGTAATGATGGCGCTATATATTGTAAACTCTAACAGTATCTGAGGATGACTTTATCCTCCGGACAGCACACACAGTACGGATTACAGAACAGTACTGAGCACGACGGATTTTCGGTACGTAATGATTGTTCGGTTCTGGCCAGGTATGCATCAGCGTAATCGACGCGTGCTCATAGATTGCAATGGCTCCTAGAGACCTTTTCACCAAAGAGGTAACAGTACCGATCCCGCACGGATACACGACTTAGCATTCGTCTACGGATGTGCCTCCGAGGCTTGGGAGCCCCGCGTTGATTTGATTTGAATCGTTATCAGTAAGAGCGCTACCGAGGCAGGCTATTATGGATCGTTTGAAGGGCGCCACTCTTGCAACGCGGCAGTACTACAAAGAGTACAAAACGTCGTTGTGAAGACGTGCCCTCGACTGACTGGGACAACTAAACCGACAAGTCCAACGCTCGTTCACATTCCACAAACCGTGAGACTACTTCAGCGCTTATCTTCGCAACTCACCAAGCATGCGTATCGCCCGGAAATTCGATGTCGTCGGCGTTCACTGCGCCGGCGAGGTCGGCGATGTGGTCACAGGTGGTGTCCTCGACGTGCCCGGCAAGACTATGTTCGAGAAGCTGATGCACTTCTGGACAAAGCAAGATGACATCCGACAAATCATCATGCAGGAGCCTCGGGGTCGAGCTGCCATGTGCTCCAACATTATTGTCCCTCCATGCAACCCTGCTGCCGATGCCGGCTTCATTACGATGGAGAGTGAAGAGTACCCGCCGATGTCTGGCGCCAATACGATATGCACAACGACAGTACTGTTGGAAACGGGTATGGTGCCAATGAAGGAGCCCGTCAGCAAGCTCACACTTGACACCGCTGCTGGGCTAGTCACGTGCACCGCCCAGTGTGAAAACGGCAAATGCAAGAGCGTGGCCTTCAACAATGTGCCAGCTTTCGTGTTCGAGCTGGACTACGAGGTTGATGTGCCGGAAGTAGGCAAAGTGAAGGTTGATATTGCTTGGGGTGGCATGATCTATGCGATTGTTGATGCAGCGTCTGTGGGCCTCAAGATCAACAGCGAGTCAGGAGCAAAGCTGGTCAACATGGGCGAGCGGATCAAAACAGCTGTGCAGAAGGCAATAGAGCCTGTGCATCCCGAGAACCCAGAAATCAAAGGTGTCAGTATTGTGCAACTTACGGAGCCACTCAAGCAGAGCGGCGAGGACAAGACAGCTGTAAACACCGTTGTGGTATCGCCTGGCCGACTTGACAGAAGTCCCTGTGGTACAGGCACTTGTGCTCGTATGGCCGTTCTTCATGCCAGAGGTCAGCTCAAAGAGGGCGAGAAATTCCACCACTACAGCGTTATTGGCTCCGAGTTCATTGGTCACGTTCGAGGGACAACCAAGGTCGGCAAGTACGATGCTGTTCTGCCCACTGTGCAAGGCAGTGCGTGGCTCACGAGCTTCAAGCAGGTTCTTGTCGACTCAACAGATCCTTATCCGTTGGGCTTCAGGGTAGGAGATTCGTGGCACACATCGGAGCCAGGTACAATCTAAAGCTTCGCTGAGAGGGCCCAACGATATGGCAATCCTCCACTACCATGTCTCTGAAAGATGCCTTCGTTACTGTCGTGGATATTGTTGTGTCTACCTCAATTTGTGACCGCGGCCTCGCAAAATTTACTACTCTCACGGACCCAGAGCAACGTGGCTGGTGATACGATTACATTCACAGAAAAAAGTGCTGGCCACGTCGCTCTCGCGGGGCGTGCACCCCCACAGCCTTTACGTCATTCCTATCTCAGACATCATATCCCGAGGTCGGCTTAGCCGCACTTCAGCACAAAGTTGCCCGAAGTAGCCTAGCGCGAAGCGAGATCCGGCTCGGAATGCCCTCCGCGCTCGGAAATCAGCTCGCTGAGCATGTTACCGGTACAGTAGGTTGTAGACAGCAAGGGGCGGAGGACGGAAACAAGTACGGTACACGCTCACTTGCAGCCTGAAACCTACCAGTCTTACCAGGTCGTGTACGAAGCTGCTGAGACATTTCATAGTATTATAGACAATAGACAATCGGTACGATACATGATTGTTATATCCTCATTGTCTGCACACCGTAAGATCCTGTCTCTAATACCCGTTCGCTGCTTACCCTTGTCTAAGTTGCTTACCATGCAGAACTACTGTGGTCGTACTCATGCCGTTACTGCTCACGTAAAGACACAAGCCTTATAGTAGGTGAATGTGGCTGTAAGAAGCGCTTCCACTGTTTTACTCCGAGATAGATTGTACAAAGCGATGTTGTAGTAATTCCCCAATAACCTTCTTAGGCAAACAACGCGGTGAGGGGGGTATAAAAGCGCGAGTCTTAGTAATAACTAAGGTAAGCAGATAAACAGTCGGGTAAACTTTGCGAGTAGTGCCTCAGCCTGCCGTCGTTTTTGATTAGCTTGACTTGTCAACCCTGGGCACGACAAGCTGCATGGACCCGCCAGCAGACAGAAGTTACGCTAGCTGCTTGTTGTGCGATGACATTTTGTCTCATTCCTGTGTGCCGTCCGTTGCCGCTACCCCGATTTCCCAGTGGTGTTGATTGCACTTTACATAACCGTCGAGCGAGCGTGCCTAGAGAGAACCCACCATGGTCAAGACATCGTCATTGTGCGTTGCTTCCTCGCTGGATGGGCATCTTGAGTAGTGGGAAGAAGTATCGCCAGATACCTGCCTAACATGCACCTAAGAAGCAGGCTGCAACCCTACGAGAGGACTTTGCTAAGCTCAAGAGGATATCACTTGCCTGACAACGACTGCGGGAAGGCATGACTTGCATTGATCCTCGACCAGTGATCTCATGGCTACCTGCAGCAAGACACATCTTGCAGGCTCTTTTGTGGTTGACTCTGCCACCACCTGCCAGAGCGTCCCTCGGTCAACCCTTGACAGCTAGCCAGTCCAGTTTTTGAACGTATTTCTCGTGTTACGCACAGCACAACCACCAAGCAACCCCTCGTCGTTACCTCCTCAACATCTCAAACCAAGCAGGAGCTTGTCCAGTGCCCCTCTCACAGTAATCTTGTTCCTCAACCAGCGTGCAGCTTCCAGAATAACAGCAAGTGCTATATCTGCGCTAGGCCGCGTCGAATTTGTCCCTCGTTGGCCTAGCTTACTCTAAAAGCAGACTACAACTTGCTGTATTCCTGCCACAAGACTAATCTTGACAAGCACCACCAGCAGGCTCAATCTCCATCGATAGCTTTTGGCTGCTTACCACGTTTGGCGGCGCGGCCCTCGTAGCCAGAAGTACAGTATTACTCAGAAGCGATCCACTGTTCGCTAGCCCTAACCAAGACCCCCGGCTACACTTATCGTGGTTGGACGCCTGGGTCTTTCCGAAGCCGAGCCCACTTGCTTGCCCCACTGATTGACACAAGCCTGAGCAGCACAAGTCCAACTCTGTCAATGGTGATCCACCTTCTCTCCCCGAATACTATACCTCGACTCTGAAACTGCCGCACCGGCGAAATCAAATGTCAGGCCTTGACCTGAAGCGGTACGAGCCAGTCAGCGTGGAGGACTGGGATGATGAGGCCCAGACATCAGTGCCCGGCACGCGCACCACTGCCAACGTCGCGGTGAAAAGAGACTTGTCTCCCGAGTCCGAGGACTTCCCTCATACTCTGATCCAACACCAACATGCCGGCACGGATTCTGGTTACGCATCCAAGGCACCGACAGTCTCAAGCATGACTTCCACTAGTCGTCGGCTCAAGTCCGACCTCAAGGTCGACACCGTCCAGATCGAGCGCGAACGCAAACCGTATGCGATGACTGCTGCTCCACGAGACACGAAAGAGAAGGATAGAAAAGAAGAGCCAAAGCCAGTTAAGAAACCCTTCTGCCACAAAGAAGGCATCTGCTGGGTTTGTGACAGATACGGCTTCCACTTCGACCCCAAAGATCCTCCGAAAGACCTTCAACAACAGCGGGCTCAGTCAAAAGCGAAGACCACAGCTCCACAAATCACCTCGCAGCCACCCATGGCAGTCGCCCCGAAAGCGAAAGCAGAAAACATGTCGCGACCACAACCACGTCGTACGTCTACGAGTCAGACACGGCCGACAAGCATGTATGTGACAGCTCCAATGCAGGGCGCGTATCATCAGCATCCCGCAATGCACACCGGATGGCCGACTGCGGCTCCTCTGCAGGGTGTCGCGTACAGCTCATACCCGTACATGACACCCGTTACGCCCGTCGCGTATATGCCTCAACAACCTCAGCAGTTCTATTTCGATCCTCGACCAACCTTCGACGATTACCCTCCGAGTCAACCAAGGCCGTCACGACGAACGAGCATGATCAGCCAGGAGAGGCCGACATTGGAAAGAAGGCCTTCAAGAACGCACACTGTGCTCGAAAGGCCGGTATCACGCGAACAACGACCTCAGATAGTTTCACACAAATCGAGCAAAAGCATTGATGTTGACAAGTTAGCAATGCCGCCGCCACCGAAACCCCAACCCGCTACGACCGTAAATGCCGCACGACCACGCGCCGGAAGAGCCAACACATACCAATATCACCCGAACCACTCTTCACGTAGAAGATCTCGACAAGAAGAAAGCGAGGACGAAAGCGAGGAGGAGTTTGACCCAAGGATCTTGATGACTCAAAAGCTAGCTCCACCATCGCCACGCCGTCCACCTTCCTCATACAAGCAAGTTACCCATCCAGACGGCTCGGAGCGACCTCAGCTGATGCAAAAGTCCAAGTCCTACCAAGATGGCTCGAACGCAGTGCACGTTGTGAGCGCAGCTCGCGCCGACTCCATGATACGGCGTCGCACAACGGAGTCCGTGCCTTCTGCTTTGGACGAGCAGAAGGAGGAGGCAGCTGAAACATACATGAGGAAACGTGGTAGCATGCCTGTCAATAACCTGACAGCCGAGAACCTGAAGGAACTGAGCAGTATACCGACACGGCAAGTGAACGACCAAAGGTCCGTAAGTGGCAGCACGAACAGCCACATCACTCACCAGTCGTCGTCGAAAGATTCTTCAAGCGGCCGAGGCCGCAAGATGTCTAGTGCTGCTGCACTGAGCCATTCTAAGGGCACAAGCATGAACATCAACATCAACGGTCTTAATCTCAACATCACGGATGATGGTGTCGCCAATGGCGACGGAACCCCTGTCAGACTTGACGTTGCTGGCGTCCAGATCTCGATGAACAATCGTGACAAGGAGAACATCGACCACTACAAGAGGCCTCAGAAACAGCTCGAACGCGCGCCTAGTATGTCAAGCCGACTGTCTCGGCGGAGTCTGACGCAAGGCACTCTTGTATCGGCTGCTATCGACGGTCAGAGGCGCGAAAGGGATGAATTGCTCGCTATTGAAGCGGCTCGTGACCCTCGAGACTCCTCTCGTCGTTACTCGTATTTTGACGAAGACGAACGAGACCATCTACGAGAGGTCAGTTCAAGGTCATCGCGGCAGCCTAGCCGGAATGCAAGCAGCGCACGACAGCCGGCCGAGGATCTACCAGTTCGGCCAAGAATACAAAGTCACGGGTCAAGCGTCGACTATTCCCGACGTGATGAACCCATCATGACGTGAGCACCATGATCTTTACAGCCTCATACGTTACCATCTACGACCAACTCGAACGGTGCATCTCGATTAGTCATGTTTGCTTAGCACTTGACATAGCATTCGATTCGAAGAGCGTTCCGGCGGGAAGCATGTTTAGTGTCCTTATTCTTTCTTTCCAAAAGCAGGCAGGTCCTTTGCTTCAATTTGTTTGATTTCTATGTTGGCTGCTAGGGTCTATGAAAAGCGGTGAAAAGTTCTATGATACCCCAAGTTGTTCATGTACCTGTGAAGAGGAAAATGTAGCAGCGTTGTTTTGGTTTCGGCATCTTGTCTTCGATACGATTTCTAGGAGTTAGTGATGAAGAGACGGTGAGATGGTCATGGATGATACTACAAGTGGAGGAGTGAGATGAAGAGGCGGATGCTGGTATTTTGGCATGGGAGGAAGCAGCAAGCAGGAAGCAGTGAATCTGCAACCAAGATCATGAGAGTCAGGAGGTAGGCAGATACCCCTTTTGTTGAATGCTACGAAACTGTTCTTCTCTATTGAACCTTGAGTGATGTCTCATAATGCAGTCGATCCCATAATTTAATCGAGGCTTACACCGTTCTCCATCAGCGGATCACATTACACCGGTGTATCTGCCTGTGCGCCGAGATATATCAGGAATCGAGCAGTGGTACCCGACGCGCTGGGATGCTGTGTATTGGGTATCATATTAATCGATGCTAACTCCTGCCTTCTATCGTAGACCTCGTAACTCATCACTCACATGCATGCACACACACATAGAAGTTTTAGCGGCTCAGGTGAAATGTATGCCTTCCTGGTTGAACAGGTACAACAGTTTCAGAAAATCGCCCTCGTCGCACAGTCGTGCTCGCTTGTCCGCGAGCTGCGTCTTGTCCTCGAGGACGGAGCGGACTTTCTCGCGGACGAGTTCGTGGACTCGTCCTTTTCTTTTTCTGTTGGCGCCCTTGGGCAGTTTGAGTGTGGACTCTTCCTTGAAGAAGGCGGGCAGATCGTCTTCGTCGTCGAGGTCCATGATGCCGTCGTCGGGCTCTTCCTCTTCGGCTTGGTCGTCGAGACCAGTCCATGGATCGTCGGCGTGGTTCTCGATCTCCATTAGTGCGTCTGGGCCGGTTGTGCCGTTTGTTCCTGCCGGCCCGTCCTCGAGCGAGATGTCGTTCTGCGCACAATATGTGCGGTAGTTGTTTTCCAGCAGGTTCAGGACACTCGTCGTGCCGAGGAAGTTCGAACGTAACATCTTGTTTTTACGCACAAAGCATATTCTTAGCAGACCATCCCATTCATCATACGAGATGTTGGGTCGTGGGTTCTTGGGCACCATGCGAATAACACTCGACTCGACAGCTGGCGGGGGCTTGAAGTTGTTCTTGCCCACCTTCATGATGTGATCTATCTTGGCCCACATCTGGGCGTTCACACTAAGCCTGCTGTAGAGCTTGTCTCCGGGTTTGGCGAACAATCTCAGGGCAAACTCGCGCTGAAACATAAGTATACAGACCCTCGGCGCAGGGGTGGTGGCGAGCAGCTTGAAGGTCAAGGGACTAGAGATCTGATAGGGCGTATTCGATATACACACGTCGAAGTAGGGCAGGTCGGTTTTTATAACATCGCCCAGCAACACATCCAGTCTCTTGCCCGCCGGTGTGCCCTGCACACGTTTTGTGACTTCAGCAGCCATACGCGGATCGAGCTCGACGGCGATGCATTTCTTCGCTTTCTCGAGGATGCGCACTGTCAGGTTACCAGAACCGGGCCCAACTTCGAGGACGATGTCTGACTGTTTGAGGTCTGCTTTGTCGACGATTGCTTGGGCAACACCGGGGTTCTTGAGCACGTGCTGGCCGAGATCTGTGTTCATTTTGAAGATTGCATTGCTGGCGCCGGCTTTTGAGCTGGGCTTGGAATAGGGCGATGCTGCGCTCGATGCGCGCTTATGGGAACTCGCTTTCGGCATGATGATAGTGATGTTAGTGGTGGGGCTGGGAGCAGTCTTTATATGTTCACCATTCCAGTCTGTGATCGCGGCTGTTTTGTGCTGCACAGCGAAATGTAACTGCTACTGAGGAAATCGCGACACGCAGGTCGAGCAGCGCAACTTCCCGACTCAGAGCCCGCAACTTTTGCTTATCGATAGCAGATCTCAAGTGGGTACATCAGTAGCGCGGGCGTTAGCGTTGCAGATCATCTGGCTCGAAATTCACCTTTTTGTCCTGTTTGCCTGATCTCGACATATGGCCTGAACGGCGACCGTGTATTGATCTTCGACTGAGTGACTGAGTGGCGCAACATGTCGCGACTCGATTTCTTGAAGCAGAAGGCGCCGGACAACTATGTCGCAGGTCTTGGCCGTGGTGCGACAGGGTTTACCACACGATCAGATCTTGGGCCTGCGAGAGCTGGGCCGAGCAATGAACAGATCCAGGAAGAACTTGCCAAACGAGCCGCTGCACTCGGCGCTGCTCCGCCCACGGCTTATGGTGTCGCCGACAAGAAGAAGGAGGAAGAGAATGACGACGATGACAGGTTTCAGGATCCCGACAACGAGACTGGCCTGTTCGCCAGTGGACTCTTCGACCGTGAAGACGACGAGGCCGACCGTATCTATCAGGATGTAGACGAGAAGATGGACAGACGGCGGAAGCAGAGAAGGTTAGTACGCTCATTCCTTACACCCCTCTCCCTTCTCCAGAGGTGATTGTGTTTATCAATACAATTCGTATCGAACAGATTACCGACGTTTTCCATCTTCGACATATAGGGAAGCACGAGAACAACAAGAACGAGAAGAGTACGATCGAAACAATCCCAAAATCTCGGCTCAATTCGCCGACCTCAAGCGATCCCTAGCCGGTCTGAGCGAGGACGACTGGGCCAACCTGCCGGACCCAGGAGATCTGACTGGCAAGAATCGTCGCACGAAACAGAACCAGAAGGCCAACCAGAAGTTCTACGCCGTTCCAGATAGCGTATTGGCCGGTGCAAGAGACTCCTCGCAATTCGAGACGAGCGTGCAGGAAGACGGAGCAGACCAGAAGGATGGCACAGTGACCAATTTTGCCGATATCGGTGCCGCCAGGAATAAGGTGCTGCAAGTGAGGATGGACCAAGCTGCTCAAGCCGACGCCGCCTCGGGCACAGCCACAAACATTGATCCCAAAGGCTACTTGACGAGCCTCGTAAGCACCGAACTCAAGGCGAGCGAGATCGAGATTGGAGATATCAAGCGTGTCAAAACTTTGCTAGAGTCCGTCGTCAAGACGAACCCCAAACACGCGCCAGGTTGGATTGCAATAGCCAGAGTGGAAGAGCTTGCTGGTAAGATAGTCGCCGCTCGCAAACTCATCGCCCAGGGATGCGACCAATGTCCCAAGAGTGAGGATGCCTGGCTGGAGAACATTCGCATGAACGAGGGCAACAATGCAAAGATCATCGCCGCCAACGCCATCAAGAACAACGACAAATCGACGCGCTTGTGGATTGAAGCTATGAAGCTGGAAGACGATCCAAGGAAGAAGAAGAACGTGCTGCGCCAGGCCATCGATCATATCCCTCAATCCGTGGCAATTTGGAAAGAGGCAGTCAACCTGGAGGAGGATCTTGCCAATGCTCGGCTGATGCTAGCTAAAGCAACAGAGACCATACCTCTTTCTGTTGAGCTGTGGCTAGCCTTAGCACGTCTCGAAACACCAGAGAATGCCCAAGCAGTGCTGAATAAGGCTCGGAAAGCGAACCCCACCAGTTACGAGATCTGGATTGCCGCTGCGCGACTGCAGGAGCAGATGGGTCAGATGAGCAAGGTCAATGTCATGAATCGTGCCGTGAAGGCCTTGGCCAAAGAGAACGCCATGCTGAACCGCGAAGAGTGGATAGCGCAGGCCGAAAAGTGCGAAGAAGAAGGTGCAGTGCTGACTTGCGGCGCTATCATCCGCGAGACCCTTGGCTGGTCACTTGACGAAGACGATGACAGGAAAGAGATCTTCAAAGACGACGCGAAATCAAGTATTGCTCGCGGCAGGTACGAGACTGCGAGAGCAATCTACGCTTACGCGCTACGTGTGTTTCCCACGAGCAGAGCGCTCTGGCTCGCAGCTGCTGATCTTGAGCGATCACATGGCAGCAAAGATGCCTTGTGGAGATTGCTCGAGAAAGCTGTGGAAGCGTGTCCGCAGTCAGAAGTGCTTTGGTTGCAACTTGCACGTGAGAAGTGGCATGCTGGGGAGAAAGAGGACGCACGAAGAGTGCTGGGTAATGCTTTCAACCAAAATCCCGGCAACGAAGAGATTTGGCTGGCTGCTGTCAAGCTCGAAGCCGACGACCAGCAAGTCGACAAAGCAAGAGAGCTGCTCAAAGCGGCGAGGGAAGAGGCGCCTACGGAAAGAGTCTGGTACAAATCGGCAGCATACGAGAGGCAACTGGGTAACATTGATGTCGCTCTTGATCTCGTCTTACAGGGCTTGACCTCGACGCCTGTCAACGGAAGGGAGACAAGATTTCCGCGAAGTGCCAAGTTGTGGATGATGAAAGGTCAAATCTACGAAGACAAAGGAATGATCCCACAAGCTCGAGAAGCATTCGCGCAAGGCACAAGGGCATGTCCGAAGTCGGTCCCGATATGGCTGCTTGCCGCGCGCCTGGAAGAGAAAGCGGGCGTCATTGTTCGAGCAAGATCTGTACTCGATCGCGCCCGCCTGCAAAACCCCAAGAATCCCGAACTGTGGCTCGAAAGCATACGGATTGAACGAAGAGCAAGCCCGAACAACCCCGCCCAAGCCAAGACGCTGATGGCCAAAGCCAAACAAGAGTGTCCCAAATCGGGCTTGCTCTGGTCCGAGGATATCTGGTACCTGCAGCCAAGGACACAGCGGAAGCCGCTCTCATTAGAAGCCATCAAACAAGTCGACAATGATCCCGTGCTGTTCAATACCGTCGCAAGAATCTTCTGGGGCGAGCGGAAATTGGACAAGGCGGCGTCGTGGTTCGAGAAGGCCATCGTGCTGGACTCGGATCTCGGCGACACGTGGGCGTGGTACCTGAAGTTCTTAGGCCAGCACGGCACGGACGAGAAGAGACAAGAGGTCGTTTCGAGGTGCGCTGCTGTCGAGCCTAAGCATGGGGAGGTGTGGCAGAGGATTAGGAAGGATCCGAGGAATGCACAGCTTAACACCGAGGAGGTATTGAGGAGGGTTGCTGAGGAGCTGCAGTGAGCTTGTGCGGCTCATCGGGTGCCCCGATGAGACTGGAACCTATCCGGTGTTGCTCTACTGACAGGATGGCTCCATTATGGCAGTTTTGGGCTCTAGATCAGACCACTTTCTTATGACTAATCATGTCATTGTAGCTATGCTGATTGTAGTATTGAAGCGATCAACTCAGGAGCCGTCTTCATGCCTGGACGGACAAAATATCCGCTGTGCAACGACGTATCTCAATGGGCCCAGGGATCCATCACCGACCGCTCAGTCGCAGCCCTTGTCTGTGTTGTGCGAATGTGGTCCACTGGTGGTTTGTCTTTGTCATCCGATCACGTGACTGTCACGCACCAGTCCTAAATGGATTTTGCCGTTGCCTGATCCCGCATGCGGTTTAAACGTCGTCCTCGTTCCTCAGACTCTTCCATTCTTTCCATCTTGTTCCCTCATCATTGTACTTCACCAAATTTCTTCGCAACGTCTCTTGTGATCTTGCCTCTTACTCTGTATACGGCTAATTCACGACCCTCGATCTAACAAGTCACAGCTCAAGTTGGTGAAAGTGATTCTGTGTTGGGAAGTGCGCAGATACTGGCGGTTGCGACTTCTTCGTTTACACTCAAATTCTGTCAGACTCACTGGGCGGTCATCTCAGGGCCACTGCTACTACACCCTAGGGTGTCACTAGTACGCAATCAAGGTGACTCGTAGCGAAGAGGTGGAACGTCTCTGGGGACACTTGAGAATATTGAAAGATTCTGGTTGTATTGCTTCGACCTTGCTGCTTGCAGCTGGCTGGTGTTGAAGTCCTTGCTTCTTCAAATACTCAATTGAACCTACATCTTGACCACCTTGCGCTTGTATCCTTGCCCAAGTACTAATCGAAGTCTACTGTAACGATCCGCGACTTCAGATCTGATCGGCTGATTTCGAATTACCAACTCTTCACAACCACGACAGACGATCGTTCTTCCAAAGAACCAGCTCTCGGCTGCCTGTTCTAGAGACAGCTCTAGTGGTGATTGATCTGCAGCCAGACAAGTTTTCATCCATCCATCATGTCTTCCTTCGTGTACTTCAAGTTCAAGTCACAGAAAGACCCCACCCGAGTCACCATCGATGGGCCGCATACCGATGTCTGGAACCTTAAGCGTGAAATCATCAGCATATCTCGTCTAGGAGATGGCACCGACTTTGACCTCAAGATCTACAAGGAGAACACAGACGAGGGTAAGCACCAACCGCCGTACTGGCTCGTCACTTGCAGCGCTAACACGTAGTAGAGTATACCGATGATACAGAGATTATCCCGAAAGATTCGACAGTGCTCGCCCGGCGGCTCCCAGCAGCAGTTCCGGGCAAAGGTCGTGCCGCTAGGTATGTCTCAGGCAAACCACCAGCGACGGCCAAGCCTACCACATCGGCGGCCGCCTCCAAGATGTCTGCGGCTATCGATAGCGCCATGTCAGAAGAAGAGAAGATCAAAGCCATGATGAAGATGCAAGATGTGCAATGGCAGAATCAGCAGGAGAACATGTCTCACGACCAGCGAATCAACATTGCCGGTCAGAAGAATTTCCCCAAAAAAGCAAATGTCCCTGAGGGAGAACCACCACACGGGTATGTTTGCTACCGATGCGGACAGAAAGGTAAGCTTGCAACCCCAGCAAATTGCGACATCATGGTCTAACGTGTACAGGTCACTGGATTCAAGCGTGCCCAACCAACGATGACGCTTCCTTCGATGGGAACAAACGCATCAGGAAGACCACCGGCATACCTCGATCAATGTTGCAGAAGGTGGACAAGGCAGAAATTGAGAACCTCGACGAGGACATCCGACAAAATGTCATGATCACGTCGGAAGGAGAGTACGTCTTGGCGCAAGCAGACAAAAAAACGTGGCAGAAGTTCCAAGAGCAGAAGAATGCGACAGACAAGGCACAGAAGAACGTGCAGTCTGGAGACAAAGAGCTTCAGGAGCTCGGCCTGGAATGCCCGATTGACAAACGAATGTTTGTAGATCCAATGAAGACA
>Ga0066648_10000995_pt1 | contig 16767 bp, 5 predicted proteins | sample CryGeyCG12114_NA_FD_59537 | JGI IMG/M metagenome (GOLD analysis project Ga0066648, IMG submission 59537) | Groundwater microbial communities from aquifer - Crystal Geyser CG19_WC_8/21/14_NA | ecosystem: Environmental > Aquatic > Deep subsurface > Groundwater | place: USA: Utah: Grand County... | reverse complement strand
GTGTGATACACTCGCGTCATCAACGCAACGCAATCGAACTTCAGACGAGCCCATAACTACCCTCCCGCCCCCCCCCCACCCGTTCTATCTCGACACGCTCGCCCCGGCCTCGCGCCTCATGCTCGCGGCGAGCCTTCCGTCTATACTCGTCGGCTCCGGGCCGCGTCTGCTGGACTTGCGCGGGATGGGCGGAGGTGGAAATGGACCGTTCGCCACGAGTGTTCGGCCGTCGTCGCCAATGGTGCGGGTCGAGTACTCGGCGTCGGTGTAGTGGGGTTTCACCCTTGGAGATATGTTGCGGGTTGGCGCGGCCGGGTCATCGTTTAATGCTGGTGCTGGTGATGGTGTTGATGCGTTACTGTTGGACGTACCAAGTTGGCTGTATACTCGTGCGTTAGAGCTAGCTGAGACCGCGTTGGAGAGGGCTTCTGGTCTGACAGGGTATACGCTGGAGGGGCCGGCGTTCTGTTGCGGCTGCGTTGGGTGCTGGCTATGGCGACATTGCTCGCTTTGTTGTGCTTCCAAGTCCGACAGGTCTTGTTTCCAAGACTCTGTTGTCGGGATCGAGCTGTGCCGTCTTGAGCTTTCGGGTGTCGTGCTCAAGAATATGTGCTTGATGCATGGTTGCGGCGATCGTGATATATTGTTGCACTGTTGAAGCTGCTTATAATCACCTTTGCTAGAGGTGCGTATCTGCTGCAGACGTCTGTAGCGGCGGTAAAGCCATATGCTGAGGAGTAGGGAGAAGACAGCGACTGCTGCGCATGAGGCAGAGATGATGGTAATTGTGGTTGTCGTGGAGATGGTACTTGCTCTCTTCCTCCGCGTGTGATTCTGAACCATGTTTTCCATTGTATTCCCGCAGTTGACCATGGCGTTTGTCAAGTCCGTGTCCCCGAGCCTGGGCCAGCAAGTAGATGACCTTGATCTCTGGATGTCTTGAGGCGGATTTAATGGATGCCTCTGTCAGGTTCATACACACACTCCTACTCGTTCCTGGTCACGGTCGCAGAAGCGAGGTTTGTCGGAATAGTCACGGTGATGCATAGCTAGGTAGCGGCGATTTACCATTTAGACTCACCTCTTATGAGCTTGTAGTGTGAGGCTTCTCGTACATCAGCCTGGTAAGCCCTGTGAAGGCACTTGTGGGCTGGCGCAGCACGGTGGTGGATGCCTGAAGACTCCCGAGAGATGGTGGCAGTGGCCGTCCATCTCGTCGATATAGTAAGAGTGGAAGTATCAAAGCTCGGGAGGCACTCAGCAGGAAACATTTCAACGGAACTCCCCGTTACCTGGAAAGATCAAGCAGTCTAGCGCAAACATGGAACGTCGCGCGTGAAGCCTGCATCGTCAAGCTCAGGATATGTCAGGGGCAATGTTCCAGTATGGACGCCGGAAATAGACACAGGAAGGAAAATGTGGTGTTGAGGCAGTGCGCTTAAGGCTTTAGCGTTGCCGTAAGCCTTCGCGGTCATACGTGCGCCAGAATTGCGGAGAAGCTGAGGCTTGTAGAGTGCCTAAAAGCTTGGTATTCTTAGATAGATACGGTTGAGTGGGTGATGTATGTCGTGACAGGTAACAATTGGTATTCAGGTGGTACGTAGCTAGCTAAGTTCTGGTATGACCGAAAACGCAAATAAGTGGCTACCTAGTCGCACTTGCCGTTATAGGCCTAACACTATCCCCGGGTCTCTTGTCGTAGACTAAGCTAGTCTAGTTATACTAAAGCTCTGTAATGCTAACTCTAGAATGTTAAGCTATAAATTTTAAAGCTATAAATAGAGATAGTACTTATTAACGCCCGAGCCTTATACTTTTTTATATTTTCGTAGAAAGCTATTATTAAATATATCGTTAAATCATATAGGTATATATATAAGCTAATATAGTGCGTATATAAAGCAACTTACTATCTTCTACTATAAGGAGAAGCTTATTATCCGGAGCGCTAGATAGTGCTAATAAACTTATCGAGGAGACTATTTATAAGTAGAGGTTGCTCTCGTATATACCGTAAGAGAAAGGTTATATAGTAAACGACTAATAACCGTCTCTTACTATAACGATTATAGCTTCTCTATATTTTAAGTCGAGTCGGGTTCTCTAGCTCCTTAAGCCTAACTTAGTAGCGTAGATTCGTCTTCTCTAGGCTTAATCTTAATAGTCTTTATAATATAGCAGAAAATACTAATTTAACGCTCTTAACTCTTTCTCGACCTAATCTAGTAACGAGGTAGCTCCCTAAAGCTATTAATAGGTATTTAGCTAATATAGTACTCCGCAGCTTCGCCGATAAGATATACGATCTATTTTAGAGATATATCGTCGGCATTTCCCTCGAGATCGTTAAAGTTATTAAAATCGATATTAATATAATCCTTAAAGGCCGAAGACTGCTCTTCCTTAATCTCGATATATATCTATATAACCGCTTCTAATTAACTTCGTAGCTCGGCCGAGTCTTAGTTTAATACTATCTCTTAATATCGTCTTACTACGAGACTCGCTAAATTATCGAACTTCTAAGCTATACCTCGCTAGTAGTAAGCCTTAGATTTATATATAGCCGCCTAAGTCTTAGTATATTCTAACTCCTAACTTAGTTCTATAACCTAATATTATAGTGCTATATTCTATTCCTATATATTTCTTATTATTCGAGCATGCTCCTTATTCTTATTTTCTAAGATTCTTCGGTTAAGCATACGCTCCTATAAGTTATTATATACCTATTAACTTAGCAATCTCTTTTCTTAACTGATCCTTATTAGTTTATCTTTAGCCGTCTTCTCAATCTTCTATACACTAGGGTCGGACAGCTAGTTATATATAATTTTATCGAGAGTAGCCTAGGTAAGAGGCCTTTAGTTAACGGCTAAGAACTTGCCTATATCTAGATCGTAGATATTCTTCGTCTTCTTCTATCTTCGTTGCCGAGGCTTACTATATTTATTAACCCCGCTACCTAGTATATAGTTATCGATCGTATACTAACCTTTATAGCATAGGCTTACTATTTATCTATAGCTCTATATTCCCTCGGGCTAGTCTTTAGTATCGTAGCCTATAGTTCGTCGAATCTATTCTTCTAAGACTACTTTTTCTAAGCTCCCTATCGTGCTTAAGAAGCCTTTATTATTAAAATATTATAGGTATTCTTAGTATCGTAATATCTTACGCTCTACGCCCTTATATTATTCGAAGTGTTTATTAATATAAGTAAATAATAATTTTATATCTAGGAAAGTCTTCGACTAAGCTAGGTAATCTTTTAGCAATATTAGATATCGTTCTATATCGGATATACAAGGCTTCTTGCTTATAGGCTAACTCCGTTTAAAGCTCGAGACTACCTTATCTATAGCTACTCTCTTCTACCCTTAAACTAGTACCGAAGTAGTATCGTCCCTAGTTATACTCGTAGTAGATATTATAACTCTTTTATTTATTAATTTTACGGCTTCTCTAGCCGATCGCTCGTTTTCTTCTTCTTCTCTTTACTCCGATTTAGACGTATCCTCTATTTAGCCTTTATTCTCGTTAAGCTCTCTTTCGTCCTTTAGAGAGACTAGTCTCCTACTATAGATTAACTTCTACTATTATTCTCGTAGTTATTCGATTAATAGCCTTTAATAAGCTTCTATCTCTAGCAGTTCGTTCGCCTTCTTATAGTATTCTTCCTAGAAGCCTATCGTCCCCTATTTACGCCTAGTATTCTAGACTACTACGGCTATAGCCTATAGAAATAATTCTCTTCTATTATTATTTACTAGGTAATCCTAATCGATACTTGCTACCTTTAATTTATATTAATAACCTTTAATTAAGAAGATTAAGAAGATATCGCGTTCTTTTAAAATCTTAATTAAAGTTACGTCCTTACTATCTACCTTAGACTTACTACAGCTGCCTTTCTCGCCGATAGCCTTTATCGCTGGCTTCCGTTTCTTAGCTTCTTTAGATTTAGCTATCTTCTTTATATTAACTATTTTATATCTTTTAGTTCTCCTACTAGCTAGTTTTACTCGTGGTTTCGTCTAGGGTCTAAAGCCGTCGCTAAATATATCTTCCTTAGAATCTTCTATTATAGCGAGTTACTTTAAGACCGTTCGAGTTTAGTTTCTTAACGGTAGTATTTTAGGTACTAATAGCTTCGGTATACTCCTCGCGAAATCGTCTACTATATTAGTTTTCGCCTTGCTTTACTACTATTCGTCTCGCTATCGATACGTATATACTAGTCGTTTCTTTAAACTAGCTTCGGATTTCTACTTCCTTTCGGTATTATTTACTACTTAAGTAGTACCTCATAAGCTAACTTTATTATTTACTTATAGTTATTTGCCGCTATCTCTTTAGGGGGAGATAGATTCGAGTATACTAAGATTCTATAGCTTCCCTAAACTCTTTATAAGTCTTAATACCTTCGTAATCGCGATCGAATATATATTTAAGAGGTTTTCAAAGTATTATATACTCGACTTAAACGACTTAATAGCAAGTTAAATAGCCGTCTACCGATTAGCAGCGTCGTTATAGGAACGAATTCTTTACTAGTTAACTTCGTCGTCTCTTAAGTTACTAGAATCTCTATCGTAGCCGTCGCTAGGAGACTTATACTTTATAAAGTCTTCTATCGATCGTAGTTTATCGATTAGTATCGCTATATCGATCTAAGTAAGCGGTAATAGAGTAGTTAAGGTATTAAGTATAGAATATAGTCGTAGATCGAAGTTATAAGAGATAAAGTAGTAGATCGCTCGCCTATCTCGCTTACTAAATCCTGCTGCTTGCGCTCTTATTTTCCCTTAATATCTTACCTGTATCGTTATATAATCCTTAGGCTTTCTTAAGTATCGAGTTAAAAAACTAGCGATAATTTATTATAGTAGACGATCGTCGATTAAATCGTAATAACTCCCTTTAACTTTTCCTTAGCTCTTATACTCTTACTAATACTATCACTATTATTAAATCTATTCGTTATTTATATTCTTATATATCTTATTCCTACCTTTCGTCCCGTAACTTTCTATACTATACCGCTATACTAGACGCTATTCCCGTTAATTAATATCCCTAAACGCTAATTCTCTATAATACTCTCTTTATAGCTCCTTCTCGTAATCCTACTTCTCGAGTAGGTTTAGTATTAACTCTATATTTATTTCCTTATCTTCCTATTTTAGCAATTATTGCTAGTTAATCTCTCGGTATCGCTAAAATATCTAGTCTTCGTCTTCGTAGATATCGAGGTAGCGTACTTTTAAGGTATCCTTAAATTCTAACTCGTCTATAAAGTTAACGTCTATATTTAATAGCTTGCTAATTAATAGACTACCCTCGGTTTTATTCGCTATCTTTCTAGTCTTACGAATTTCTCTCGCTCGATCTAGCATAGTCTAACGAATAACCTTATTATTCTTAGCGATCCGAGTATATTCATCTATACTAGGTATTCGAAGTCTATCCTTACGTAGGATAAACTTCTTTATATAGTTAATATAATATCTGCTAATAAGCTCGTCGCTATAGATTGTTCTTAGCTATTCTAACTTTCTATTTTAAGAAACTTTCGCTAGCTTATATAGGCCTTCCTACTTAGCTTTCTATTTATGCGACTTTTATTTATCCTACTATAGTCGCCGTAGCAGCACTATATCTCTTGCTATAGGCGAACGTTCGCTAGCGACCGCGTCTTTAAATCGGTTTACGACTCTCTTCTATTCGAGTAGTAATCGTCGCACAGCTCGATCTCTTATATTATTAACTTAGCCTAAATATACCGCGTATTAATCCTCTTTATAAATTTAAGCTAAGTCGCCTTTATCTACTACTAAGGCCTTATTTAAGGCTTCGTCTCGTAAAACGTTCTTAAATTCTTTATAGGCGTTTAAGAAGCGTAGCGACTAGCTAAATATTAGCTATATAGGAGTATAATTATATACCTATATAAATCTTATATTATATTAGCTAACCGTAGTCGATACTACTTTATCCTAGTTAAAAATAAGGTCCCTAGAATCCTAGAGCATCTTGCGTATCTATCCTAATAGCAGGCGAATAGATGCCTTCGCTATATCGACGCTTAATAGGGACGTTATAGGCGTAGTTATATACCGGATATTTCGCTCCTTTAAATAGTTTAGTAAAACCCCTTTTATAAAGTAGCTGCCGTTATCCGAATATAGTATACGTAAGTAGCTAAAAATAGCGATAACTAAATATTTTAGGAACCACTAGGAGTTTGCTATCGTCGCCGCCTTTATCGGTAGCGCTACTATATATCTTAAGAAATAGTCTACTAGGATTAGGATATATCATGCTCTAGACTTCGCTACGAGTATAAACGGCCCTAGATAATCAAGGCCTACGTAGTCTATCGATTATAGATATAGTATCGGTAATATTCTCGTTATACTTCTTAGAGGTCCTAGAAACTAGCACTAAGGGTATAACCTATAGAATTTATATATATTCGCTAATCGTCCGAGCTACTAGACTTTTCCTATAGTAAACGACTCTATTATACGGTAAGCCTAATATCTATAGAAATTATATAGGTATATAAGCTAATATAGCACCTGCTGTTTTATAATATACTTTAAGACTTTGCCGTTTCGCTTAATATATCCTAGTTAGCAATCCTACAGCGAGACAGCGTAAGATATATCGATAAGTATAATCCTATATGCTGCCTTCTTAACGATAGCTAATATATATTATTCTAGTTCTATTAAGTAGGATACCTTCTTAATCTTCTTAAACTTAATTATAGGTTCGTACTATTTATCGTTTATAAATCGTTCCTATTTAGGGCCGATTATATCGATAAGCTTAGCTTCCTCGGATATTATACCTACGTCTTCTATTTCGACGTCTTCTGCTATAGTTATTCGCGCGAGTGCTCTTCTAGGCTAAGCGGTTATATATATTACGGCCGGTGAAGTAATTAACGCCTTCGCCTTTATCGCCCTTAAAGTAACTACCGAGTTATCTTATATTAAGTCTAGTAACGTAAATTCTTCGTTTAGTTATATTAGTAGTTTAGTTTCTATACTAGAACGAATTTAAAATAGCTTATTAATAATCGCGAGCTGCTTTCTAGAAACGTACTTAATATTTATCTAGTACTCTCCGAACTTTATCTACTATTATATAAAACGGCTATATATATCGTTCGACTTTAGGATATATACTAAGGCTATATAATTAGTATAAACTTAGAGTAGCAACTCTCGTTCTACTACTAACTAGCGGTATTTAATTAATAACCTTAATAACGCTAGAGCCTCGCGCTTCGTAATCGAGTATCTGCTTTCGATAGGCAACTAGGTAAAAGATATAAATATAATAAACTTAGCTTTCGGCTAGTCTCGCTCTATTATAAATTCTCTCGACTTTAATAACGGGTATTAAAACAATACGCTACCGCCTCTAGTCTTCGAAGCATCTATAGCTAGGTAGAATTGCAAATCGGAATCTCTACTATATAATATTTATTCTATAACAGCCCGCTTATAATATTTAAAAGCTTGCTAATATTTCTCTATCTATTAGAAGCCTATTACTCGCATATCTTACCGTTTCTTCCCCTTCTCTTTATATTCGAGGACTTCTATAATTACAGCCGATCTTAATATACGATCTAACTTAGCTTATCTTATAATAAAGTTACGGACGAACGGCAGTTAATATAAGAATATATATAACTCTTTCTCGTCTATAGGCGCAGGCTATAATCTAAACGCATTTAATCTATTTAGTTTCGGTCGCAGCCCTTCTCTAGTAACTATATAGCCTAGAATCTCGATATTAGATATAAAGAACTTGCACTTCTTCGGGTTTAACGATACTTAAGCCTAAGCAACTCTCGAGAAGTAGTGCTCTTATAGAAAGTTAAATTATTCTTTAAAGCTTACCGCTGCTAAGAAGTCGTCGTCCTAGAAATAACTAAACTTAACCGATGCTATTATATATATTAGACTGTTTTTAGGTTATAGCTCTAGAATATAACCTATAAGCAAGTCTTTAAACTATACGTACGTGCTAATCGCTTCGAAAAGCCCTTATCTTATCCTTACGTATACGTATTAACCTAGCTATAATAAGAAAGCTAATTTATATCTATAAGGCTCGTATATTAGTATGCTCTAATATCTATTCGTATCGTCTATCTAATATATATATCGGCTCCTCGCTCTTATAATTCGATTAACGACCGACTTCGATCGACGTAGTAGATAATTCGATTTTAGCGTAGTATCGTTTAGCACTCGATAGTCGTATACTATTCTAATATTTCTATTTGCCTTTCTAGGATGTATCGTTATAGATATTTAGAGTAATATATACCTCTCGATAATGCCGTACTTCTCTAGTAGAGGTAAATTCTTATTCTACTATTCTACTTCCTCTTCGGTATATAATAGTAGTCTCGCTAACTTCGGGGCTATTAGCGGGTTTATAGGTATTCTATATTCTATTAAATCGGTTTATAGCATATAGGCGATATCTATTATAAACTAATCTCTCTAGGTCTATAGTAGTATATAAACTCGGTCTTATTGCTTCTTAGTTAAGTTATTAATCTCGATTATAATCCCCTTCGATTTATACTACGCCTTCGCCTTATTCGCTGCCGTAATCGATATTACGTTTCGGCGATATGCCGCAAGGCGTCGTATTATAGAAAAGCCGCTTTTAATTAACCTAAAGGCATATTCCTCCTACGCGTAGCCTTCTTTCGTTAATAGCCTTAATAATTTCTTCGTATTAAGCGTCTTAGTTGCTTTTAAAGTTTTGCTAGTCTTTATTATTACTGCGTAAGCTTTAACCTTATTAAATAAGCCGTATATTAAATCCGCTAACTTAGTCGCCGACGGTAAAGATTATAAAGGTAGTAAAAGCAATAGACCTTATTATCGTAGAATAAGTTAAGCCTATGCTTCTTTGCGTAATAATTATATCTATTCTCGATTTACCTATAATAGCATTATAACTCCCTTAAGCTTAGCTCTAGTTCTTATATACGAGCGACCTACTATAGCAGACGACGTCTAAGCTATAGCTATTATCTTTAGCTCGTTATGCCCTTATTTAAGCCTAGCTATTATATAATCTTACGTCGCGTTCTAAGTATTACTTATAGACTTAGGTATCTTAGAAGTTAACGCGTACGATGAATCTATATGTATTACTAGGCTTATAACTGCTCTTCTTAATCTTCTTAATAACTTAGTATCTATAGGTAGAACGGTGCGTATAGTATATCTCTCTAACTCTTAAAGAGACGTATATAGCATATACTAATTATAACGCTGCTCGTTTCTATAACTTATACTTTCTCTTACTAACTATTTTTCCTAGTGCTTTTCTCTCTCTAGCTTCCTACCGGCAGTAACTAGGGCAACTACCGGCTCTATACTTTTCTCTATTCGTCGTTAGTATCTTCCTCCTCTTTAAACTTCTCTAGTTAACATTTACGAGCCTCCGTAATAACTATATCTAGCATAGTATCGATATCGTCGGCGATAACCTCGTCCTTTAAATATAGTATACCGTCCTCGATATTATAAAGATACTAGAGATACCTCTCTAATTCGCCGGTCGTAATTAATATCTTAATTACCTTCTTGCTTAGTCGCTTAGCATCGCTAAATATCACCTCGAGACTTCGCTTTAAATAAAGATTTAGAGTGCCTTTGCGTTCGACTTATCGCTATTATTTATTACTATTGCTCTAAATAAAATAAGAGTCTATTAAGTATAAGCCGATAGTATTAACGTCTTTTAGCTACGATCGACTAAGTAGCAATAAGTAGCCTATATTCGAGCCTAGTACTATATATATCGTTAGTTTCTTAGTTACCTCTATAACCTCTACTATTAAGTTATAATAACTAAGCATTTACCTACGGTTATTATTATAGCCTTATAGGTATATACTAGTATTCTAAACTATTTTTAGGTTCGCTTTGCGAACTATATATTCTAGCAGTAAATTAACTATCGCGCTAGCATCTACAAGAACTTTATTTAGGTTTAACTTATAGCCTTTGCTGCGTATATTTTAATCGGATATAGTAGCTACGGTATAGTAGTTTACGACGATATCGTATAGTTTTCTTTTCGTCTCTCTATCTAGATTATTTAGTAATATAGTTTAGGCTGCGGCCTAAACCTTAATATACCCTAATCGAATAGGGTCGCCGAAGTATAGGCTGCTCTCTACTAGGACGGTATAGGCGTCTAGAGTATTAATGCTATCGTTTAAATTATTAACTATATTAACGGTATTAATTTTCGCTCGCTTGCCGTTACCGTATATAATTGCTTTTCTAGTCTTATCGCGGCCTTTAGCGTTAGGTAGCGATGCTAATTTTAGATTTTATACTATCTATTCTCGATAGCGAGGATTTATTAATGCTAGTTATACTTAAGAAATAGCAATATTTGCTTTATTAAAGTCGTCGACTGCTTAGGTGTATATCTAGCCCCTTAGGCCTTATACGTATCTTAGCGGCTTTAGCTCTTTCTTTTTAGTCGAATTATTACTTATAGCAGATAATCGGTCTTAATCTTTAAACTATAGCAGTTTATTATAGATAACTTCTTCGTCTAAATCGGTATCGCTAGTATTACGCTTAGCCGCCGCTATCTAGATATCCTCGTTATTCGGGTCTAAAACCGACCTTAATACTACCTTAATATTATTTACGTTAGCAGCCTAATATATAGATATAGCCTAAACCTAGCTATTACGTTTATTTATTTATAGATCTTCGTTACTGCTATATATAGCATACTGCTTATACCTATCTATATCCGCCTAAATAAAGTTCTATTAAGCCTCTCGAGGTCTAAGTTAACTAGCCTCGCCTCTCGCAGCGGTAGTCGATCTCGATACCTACGAGGTATTTAACGCTCCGAAAGCCGCGTATCCCTTATTATTATTTTATATTATACCTTACTAGCGGGTAGCACGTCTTTCCTTTAACTCTCGATAAATCTCGTCTCGCTTATTCTTTAATAATAAGGCTGCTATATATATTAACGATATATATCCCTAGTATCTACAGTTAAAGCATTAGACTATACTTCTTTAGATTAGGTCTTCTACTACAGCTAGGTTCCCGTTACGAGGCGCCTACCGGGCTATAGAAGCACCCTCGGAGTTTATATCGCTAATATTAAGGTTAGATATATTATTTGCTAAATCCGCTACGGCATTATTATTATTGCGTAGAGGGCGTCTTAGCCCTTTATTTCGCGATAGTAGTAGTGCCTAAAACTGCATATTATTTCGGCTTACTATCTCGCTAGCCTTTATAATAGCTTTAACTAAGGCTCGCTCTCGCGGCTCGAGATCGGCAAGTTTATCTTTTATCTGTAGTTTCTTCTTAGCTTATAATATTTCCTCGCTAAATATAGTACTCTTATAAATATCGACTAGCCGTAGAAAGTTTATCGATAGGTCGTATCCTTAAAATAACCCTAAGGTTATTCGAATATATAGATCGTTTAGTTTATAAATTATAAAAGTTATAAGCTCCTTCTCGAATATCTCTCGATAGGTATTAAGCTTATTATATATCGAGTATACCCTATTTTAGTACTCTCGGTGTAATATATTCTTTTATTTAAGGTTATATAACTCTATAACGATGCTTACGTTTTTTCGCACGACCTAGCGGCGAGAAAACTACAGCTTTAAGCGCTTAGCTAGCAGCTAGAAGTTATCTCGGACCCTATTATCTTATTTATTCGCCTATACTTTAGCATAACTTCGCAGGTTGTAGATGATCTCGGTAGCTATAGCTATTAAGTATTCTGCTTCTCCCGTAGAGCCGGCGAGAAACGCCTATTAATTACCGATCTATCTATTCCTAATAACCTAATAGAATATTTTAGCATTAATCGTATTCGAGTCGGTGCCCTTAAATATCGAGATCTACTAGGTAGCTATCGTAAGATTTATTATAGCAGATAACTCTATTTTATAAATTTAATATACCTAGTTTACTAACTATAATAATATATAGCCGAGAGTCGTATACGGTACCGTAGTACTATTAACTCGCGGTATTTATATCGTTAAGTTAGATCGGTAATTAGCACGTCTTAGCTTTTTACTACTCTACGCTTTCTACGAGGATATATAATAAGAGCTATCTTATACTACGTTTATCGATAGCAACGGTAGCCGGTTAGGATAAGTAGTAGTTAATATAGGCTATATCGATCGATTCTATAGTAGCGTAGTATTACCGTTTTCTTAAGCGTATTCTTAAGCAACGGTAATTAGCTCTAGATTATTTATAAATAGGTCTTAGATATAGCTATCGTTAACCGTATTATATTACCTAATAGTAGTATAGACTAGTATAGTTAAGATATATCGCTTAAGGCGTTCGAAGTCTTCTAAGTCGGCTATATCGATACTCTAGGGACTAGGAATCTAAGTAGCTATAGTAAAAAGATTATAATCTTCCTAATCGTCTTAAACGAGTAACCGATAGCTTATAAACGAGCTGCTTCGGAATTCGTTAAGATTTAAGTTAACTTCTCTATAGCCTCATATAGCCTAAGGGGCTTATATAAAAGCGATAATTCGGTACTAAATAATATAACCTATAGTCGCTAACGATAATATCTAGTACGAAAGTTTTCGGTAATTCTAGGTAAATTAATTAGCCGACGACGATTTAACGGTGCTAACGTACGCCGGCGTTTTTACTTATATAAGTGTTCTATTTTCGGTATTAACTCTTAATATCGGCTTTTAGTTTTAGCGATATAATAGCATTATATTTAATGCTACGGATAGTCTTCGGTAGGGATCTATTAAATAGAGGGGATTAGTCTTAGAATAGCGTAAACTTATAATATTAATTTTAGTAAGTAGTAAGCACTATTCGTAAGCTCGACGAGGTTAGTCTTTCCTTAGGTTCCGAGATTAGATTAGCTACGACTCGGTTAGAGTTTAGAGCTCTTAAAGTCGTCGAGGCTAGGTTTACTTATATAGTAGTATCTTTCCTATATTAATCGTTGCCCTTAAATATACTTTTTATAGCTAACTTATTTCGCTTCGTAAAGACTCGATTAGGCCGTTCTATCGCCGCTTATAAGCCGGGGACTAGATATATACTATAGCTTCGATCGTCGGGATACGTAAATAAAGATTTAATAGTTCGTAGAGTGTTCTATTCGCTTAGCGAGACGAACTCTTTCTAAATAGAGGCACTATATATATCGTAATAGGTAATAATTAGTATTTAGGTGGTACGTAGCTAGCTAAGTTCTAGTATAACCGAAAACGCAAATAAGTGGCTACCTGGTCGCACTTGCCGTTATAGGCCTAACAGTGATTTAAACCCCTACCTAATCCCTAAGTATCTAACCATACGTAGAAATAAGGACTGTTTGCAGACCCGATCTCGGGGTGTATACGAGTGTAGTCAATGTAGTTCCAAACTTCAACTTGCGTGCTAGCAATTTGAGAAGCCGTTGAGATCCCGAACACACTGATCGTATTTAATGGGGGCGAACGTTGGTAAGTGAGCCGCCATAATGTAGGCACGAAAAGGTGAGATACTGCCGCTGCGTGAAAAGTCTCTATTCGTGACATGCCATATTTCCATCAACGCTCAACATACAGAAGGTCAAAGTGCTTGCTCTTTACCGAATGCTGCCAAAAGAGGGGTCTTTGACACTCCCACCAGCATCGCCGAACCCTGCCACAGGTCGATTGTATGACCACCCAGCGAATTGTTGTTGCATTGTCTCGGATAACATAGGTCCCTCCACATATGAATCTTTGGGCACTTCAGAGGTGAACTCCCGATCGAAGTTGGCAGTGTCCCGAGCATCGGCCTGTTTCTCGTGTTAGCATTGCTACGACAACGGTCATGCTGCTGGTACTTACCACATTGGGTTTGAAGCTTGGCTCATACTTCCGCTGCAGCAATTTCCTCCAATCGATGTTAGCGAAAAAGTGATGCGCTTTGATCTCGGCGGCGCCATTAGCACCTAATCTTCGTTCCGGGTTTCTGTCGAGCAATCTCTGCAGTAGATCCTTAGCAGCCGCAGGTACGATTTCAGGGCCTGGGAACTGTAGAGGGTCCTGAAGGATCTTCCGGTACATCTCATTTGTGTTCTCGTCATAGAATGGTGGCAGACCGGTCAACATCTCGTAAAGCAAGACGCCAAGAGTCCACCAATCCACGGATTTTGTGTAGCCCTGACCAAGCAGCAATTCTGGTGCAAGATATTCCGGAGTTCCGCAGAAGGTGTTTGTGCGATCTTCGTCCTTCATATCCAGTTTGCAAAGGCCGAAGTCACAGAGAGCGATGTGACCGGTGTAATCCAGAAGGATGTTCTCGGGTTTCAGGTCACGATATATGACCTTGAAACCGTGCAAGCATTCCAACGCGCATAGCAGTTCCGCCGTATAGAACCTGGATCTGTTGATATCAAATCTCTGCTCTTTTTGAAGGTGGTGGAACAGCTCGCCGCCGTTGACAAAGGCCAGCACGAAGTACAGTTTGTCGGGTGACTGGAATGAGAATTTCAGGGGCGTGATAAAGGGGTTGTTGATTTGCGCCAGCACAGACCGCTCTGCCAGGGTGTGGGCGACTTCTGACCTCGAGATGATGTGGGCTTTTCGAATGACCTTTAGAGCGTATATCCGGCCAGTGTCTTTCTTCAAGACTTGCATGACCTTACCAAAGCTACCACGACCAACGACCTTGAGCAGATCGAAGTCCTCAATCTTCAGGGTGGACTGCTTGGTCTCGACATAGTTTACGCCGAGTTTGATTGAGCCAGTGCCGAACTGTATGTCGGTCCATTCGGCGCCCAGCTGACCGGCTTGCTTCTCGGACGAGTTGAACGCAGCTTCAGCTTTCTCGTTGTCTTTCTTGCTCTTCTTCGGGTCAGGTACAAATGTCTTGCTCTCTTCCAGCCTAGGCGTAATCCTCGCACCACCCAAGAAGATGTCTTCGCTTCTGCCGACACCCGGCCGGGCCGCTGGGTTGCGAAGGTATAGTTGCACGCTCAATTCCGTCACTCTTGAAACATCGAATTTGAAGGCAGTGTTGTCTCCAGCCCAGAGGGGATTCTCGGGCGTACCTGACACAGCGTCGACGAAGACCTGGTTCTTGTCGAAGTCGAGCAGTGCGTAAGGCAGATACTTGCTAATGTATCTGCCATGATTCGTCGGAGCGGCATTTATGCCAGCATGAGTCGACACTGGTCTGTTCGACTGAGAATATGACCCTACTGCGGAGCTCGGGGCGTAGGACGAAGTCGGGCGTACTGAACCAGGTTGGCCGCCCTGGCCGTAATAGGAATTGAAGACTGAGTTGTATTGCTGGGGTAAGGAGAAACTGCGTCCTTCGTGGAGGGTGACTATGAGGATACCAGGTTTGACAGGGGCCACGGGAGGGTTGATGAGATGTTCAGAGGCAGCTGCAGGGTCATTGTCAGCACAGGTTGACGGGCGAGGCTGCGTGGGGGCATACCTATGCCGTTGCCAGAGGCCGAACTTGGTGCTGTGGCACCATCCGAGGGATTCGAAGGGATCGAGGAGACGGAGGAGGCAGGAGTATCATCCTCATGCTTAATGGTAGATGTCGAGGTCGACCTGCTGCTGAAGCCACTGGTCAGTGGTGCCAAGTGCGTCTCCTTCAGCTCTAGCCATCAATCAGCAAGTGCAACAGGTGCTAGCGACCCATACTCACTCTTCGTCAATTTCCACGACATGATGTATCAATCGGACCGAGACAATTGTTGTCGCGTAGTGTGCGTCGAGAACGTCTGAACCAGCAGACTTTCAATCCAGGAGTGACGGTCAAGCACGGTGGTGGGATGCGAGTGACAGTGAGCCAAGGTTGACAGTGCAAGGGTCCAACATCAAACAGAAACACACTATCACCCGACGATCGGACAATAACAGGTTATACCGACGGTATGGTAAAGGAATGGATCTTGCTTGACGTGAGCGGGTACCGAGTAGGGGCGCAGACAGTCACGTACTGTACAAGTAACTTCAGCGGGCAATAAGCGACGCATAAGTTAAACTCTAGACGGGCACACCGAGCCACCACTGATGCGGCGGAGCATTCGCCCTGGCACTGAGCCTGGCACTCGAGGTAAGTCGTGCTGTGCTGGCTGTGGCAGGTCGAGCGAGCAACTGCCAGCGCGGGGAACTCTCGGTGGGTCTGTTCCTAATCACGTGCTCTAGGCGCAACTCACGTCGCCGCAGATGTCGCCCACGGCGGCAGTACTTCTGACCCCAACATTGCAATACACACACCTCAAAGACACGTACAGCCACGTCGCTCAGCTAGACTCACCGCCAGACACTCTACACGCCCGGACGGAGAAACTGAACACAAGCCGGGTCTTGGTGAAAGTGAAGACGACAGAACGATCAGTGGTGTCCATACCCCAAGCACCTCCACGTCCAGGCGCCTGATTACCACCGCACAAGTTCCGCTAAGCGCTCAAGTTGCCGGAAATCATGAAGGAGTAGAATCGGTGATGGGTGTGATAAGAAAAGCCACGGCCTCGCGAGGCAGTGATGGAGGCACAAAATACCATTGCGATGTCTGTTCCATAGACATTACCTCGACTGTACGCATCAACTGTGCCGACTCAGAGTGTCGCGACTACGACCTATGCGTACCATGCTTCTCCCGGGGTGAGAAGAGCAAGAACCACAACCCCCAAACACATGCCTATCGAGTGGTCGAACAGAATTCC
>Ga0066648_10000993_pt1 | contig 16807 bp, 10 predicted proteins | sample CryGeyCG12114_NA_FD_59537 | JGI IMG/M metagenome (GOLD analysis project Ga0066648, IMG submission 59537) | Groundwater microbial communities from aquifer - Crystal Geyser CG19_WC_8/21/14_NA | ecosystem: Environmental > Aquatic > Deep subsurface > Groundwater | place: USA: Utah: Grand County... | reverse complement strand
CCTCTCGTGAGTCATTTCTCGCTCGCAAACAGCCACCGCCAGTGGTTGCGCAAAGGACTTTCAGGAGAGCAGATGCTGCAACCCCGCAAAGAACAATGTCCAAGTTTAGAGAGGACCTGCCGGAACTACCAATTTCACCCCCCGACTCGCGCGTGCAGTCCCCAGAGGCAATCGCCCCCCCAGCTACAGGCACTTTTTACCAGACCGTGACTCTCGAACGGGTGGAGGACCCACCCGAAGAGTTGGAACAGTCTGCTTACACACCTAGCAGCCCAATACCGACCAGTGCCGTGAGGCAGGAAAACAAACCTTCGATGGAGCTTGATGTGCCGACTAGTGTCAAACCTGATATGCTGTTGTCTCAGTCGCTCGCGTCGGTTGACAGCGAAGCCTCATGGCTTTCTGGTAAACCTCTCCATCGACAGCCCGGCGCTCCTCAAGCCTTGAAGGCTAGACGGTCGTCCCTTACGCGAACCATCCCGGGAGCCTTTGACGGCACGAACGATGGGGCGCCGTTGACGCAAAGTTCTGTACTCCTAGACACGACCGAGCAAGCAGACAATGCCCAGAAAGTCGACGAAACGTGGCACGCAGGGCTAGGTCGACAGCCGACAGTGATCCGGCAGGCTCCCAGAGCGAAATCAGCAGAGGGTCTCTTGAACGAGTATGCGGCTGAATACACGCAAGGATCAACACCGGAGAGTGAGGCAGACAGTCCAGATTTTGCGGCCGAAGAGCCAGAGCCAGAAGTGACGCTGATGCGCGCTCGAAGTGTGGACTACAAGAGCCATGCTCGACATATCAGTGCCGGATCTGCTCGACTGCTCGAAGTACGTCGCAGCTCGGCACTTTCGGACAACCTGCTGGCTCAATTCCCCGACTCAGCCAAAGAGGTGCGACCGACTAGCTGACCCGGTATCATGCCATATCACGAATTACGAAACCAGCGTTACCCCCTTTAGGTCGGGCTTGTACAACGATTGCAGCCACGACGAGCTTTGTACAGCATTGTCCTGTTTCATTCATGTCACTGTCCTTTATGCTTTTTGGATACCCCAAATGTTGTTGTTTCGTTTGTTCTATGAAGGTGGACGGACTATCACAGAAAAATGGTCGTTGTGGTAGTTGTGTGAAAGAAAGATGATTGCGAAGGTGGAACAGCTCATGAAATGAGTTCCAGATAGATCATCAATAGTATACCAAATCCCTGCGAACAACTAGCTATTGAGATTGAGGAGACTGTTCTCTATACTACATGGTATATTACATGGCATAATGTCAAATCAGCCTCCTCGGTTTGCCATTAATATTGAACACGCGGCGGCCGGCCCCGGCCCCAGCAGCAACTTGTCGCCCATTGTGCATTCGAAGTGAGACAAACCGATCGGAGGAGTATTTGCCAAGTGATCTATCTGCTCCAGTGCATCGCATATGCATACACTGTGCCGTGCATGAACACAGACAACTTTGAGGTTGATTCCAAATCGCATGCATAAGAAGGGAATTGGCAGGGGTGACTAACGCGGCAAAGAATGGGCAACTTCTGAAATTTTCTCGGGAGGGAGCAAGCGTTGAGCTTCGTCCTTTGGTCCTGCGGTCTCGCCCTTGCATACCTATCTTTGCATTTCTAGCTTGCGTGATCGTTACTTCGGCGTCAAGGCACCAGACCTGCTCTAGCCAGCTCTCATCCAATGCCAGTGTAAGGCTTGATTCCGTCATCCCATCTAGCACCCCGCGAATTTGATATATCACTCCGTGATTTCACATCGATCTCACGCCGCCATAACTTCCCACTCGCACCTTCCACGCTACAGGACTAACATTCCTAACCATCAGAATAAATACTGCCAAAGTGGCTACGTCACTGAGAGTCTCAACCTTCCCAAAACTTATTACATCAACCACCACACCCGCAGTTCGACACCTTCCCATCCTCAGAACCACCAGAACACTACCAGTCGCAAGACCTTTCTCATCTACCAGACCAACCCACTTCACACAAACCACCAGCAAAATGGGTGTCCACAACCTAGCAGAGTACGTCAAATACCACCAGCAGAAACTACGCGATGAACAAGCACAAGCACGTTCATCATCTACATCTACATCTACATCTCCCTCCTCCCCTGCCCACATTTCACAGAAGAAGAAGCAGGGCGGTGTTAACAAACTCTCCAGCATGGCCTCGTACAAGACCTCGGTCGTTGAGGGCTCCGGCGACAAGATCGTCATCATCGACTTCTTCGCCACCTGGTGCGGTCCTTGCAAAGTTATCGCCCCCGTCATCGCCAAGATGAGCAGCGAAGAGCCATACTCGGAGAAGTGCACCTTCTACAAGATCGACGTGGACGAGGCACCAGATGTCGCGCAGGAGCTAGGGATCAGAGCGATGCCGACATTCGGAATCTTCAAGAATGGCGAGAAGGTCGACGAGGTGGTTGGCGCCAACGAGCGGGACTTGAGGAATAAGATCAACGCTTTGTTGTAAGTTGCGTGCTCGAATACCGTGCAGCGTAGCAGGGCAAAGGTGCAACAAGCGCGTATGCATGCAGTGATGGGGCGAGCATAGGTTTGATACACCATCCCGCTGCGTTGCTGGGACAGACGGGTAGATAGAACGAAATTCACACAAAGTCTCCAACATGACACGGATCTTTTTTTTTGTATCGCACTTCGTTCTTTGCTGCTGACTTGTTGCGTTCTTCTAGGAAAGCCATGGCTGAAGGGAAGCCGTATGAGAAGCCGCCCAGCGAGACGAATTGGCTGTCTTACCTGCCGATGGTTGTCCTGGCGATTCTGGTCTACCGATACCTGATAGGCATCTAGATTATCTTGTCAAACACAGGTTGTCGTGTCACGATGAGGAATGGGACGGGACCGCGTGCAAGGAGATTCTGCAGTGGGCCGGCGTTATATGGTGTTGTGTGGTTGGCCCAGATATATATGTACGTATGTATGTATTTATGTATGTGTATATATGCTATGTGCCGGTGACTTTGTATTCCCTCTGCTCGACTGATGGGAGAGAGTGCGTGTATGGCTTCTATTGCGGCTCAAAAGCGATGCAAACTCTACCCTGACGCTGTAGGTGTAGCAGTTCGAACTGCATTAGATGGAACGGTTCGAGATAGTCCTACCGCAGACACAACGTTGCCTGGTGCCCGAATTCCCTCTCCACGCTGCCCTCTCTCTTCAACATGCCGCCTAACCAGCGCCTGGCGCCATCGACGTCCGCAGCGCCAAACTTCACGAGCACGAACCCTCTCACCTGCGCCGCCGTCCACAGCAGACCCTCCGTTTCCTCTTCTTTCCTCTGCCGGGCACGCGGCGTAGTCGGCACGGCCCCTGGCGCTGCCGTTGACGTGATCTTCGGCCCGAAGTAGTCGTCCGCCCCGTCCTCGTCTTCCTCGCGGATCATCGGGCTACGGATGCTCGGTGTGCGGGGTCCCGGCGTGCGACTCCAGTTCTTGGCGCCGATGCGCGGGAGAGACTTGAATTCCTTGAGGAAGAAGTTTGCCAAGGATTTGAATAGTGGGCCGTAGATGACCAGGGTGCCCAGGATACCCTTCCCGTCTGTCTTGGCGGACAGAGCAGCGGGGTTGTGCTTGTCGTCGTCGTCGTCGAACAGGAGGAGGGCGTCGCGGACGAGCAGTCGGCCTTTCGAGGTTTCGTCGAACTCGCGGACTTCGTTGCGGCCTTTCCAGGATGTGAGGGCCCATTTTTCGTTGAGGGCCGGCCGGCCGGAGTTGACCCAGTCGAGGAGGAGGAGGGAGGAGCTGCCGAAGGGATCCACGTAGAATGTTTGGCTTTGGGTGTAGATTGAGTCAGCGTAGGGTTGGGAGGGGTCGGGGAGGTAGCAGAGGGAGGAGTGGGGGCTGATTTTGACGTTGAGAATTTGCCTGGAGGGTTGATTGGTGGGGGTGCCAAAAGGAGATTTAACTGGTAGTGGAAGGGTCTGGCCGGTTGATGAGGTCGCGGGCGTGGTAGAAGCGGAGGGGTTAGATTTGAAGATCTTGGTGCTTCCTTGAGTGAGGAGAGCGAGGCGGGTGTTAGGCTCGAGTGTTACTGTTAAATTTATGCTATCGCCTGCTAGAAGGCCGCCGCCATAGGTGAGAAGGAAGACTGTTGTTATAGGAATGTCCCTGGTCGGGCTTGGTGAGTTGGCATCGTGGTCGTGGTTTGTGACTGTAACCTTATGGGGGTCTGGAGAGATGAGCTTCAGCGGGTACTGATACTCGAACTTCGTAAGGACCTGCTTGTCTGGGGGCAGCAGTGAGAGCACGATCTCGCCTTCGCCGGGCATGGCTCTAGACTTGGCGAAAGGATTCCTAGCACTTGCCATGCTCGAGCGCGGTACCTGGTGGTGATGGCCAGGACCGATGCTCACATCTCAGTGTTATCATGGCAGCATAGCTAGGGGTGTCTCCCAGCTCTAGTTTCAGTCGGTAGCTTCATGGCACTTTCCGCAAGCAAATTAGGATCGCCGTTCGAGCAGCAGCGACATGCTCCGCGAATGTATGGATCTTAGTTGGGCAAGTTTTGCCGGGCTTTCGATGAAAGGTTAAAGTGGGAAGAGAAAGTGGAGATGTCGCCAGGTCGCGTCATGATGCGAGACGCGTTGATGTGGGAAGTGTGAAGTGTAGGTAGTATCCTTCACTGCGCGGCAAAGATATTAGCACAGCAGAAGACCTGCACGCGATTGCAACTGCACGAGATCGCTGGACGATGCTGTCGCATTAGCTGGGCAACTTCAGTGCTATCGTCTTCATACCTGAGTCCTACCTATCTTCCCAACATGGCCACCACGATCGCGACGCCTGTCGCGAACGGCGCAGATCGCCGCAAATCAGGCAGGACGAAGCACGCACCACCCATCTTTTCCCAAGAGCAATATCATGGTAGTGTCATTGATTCTGCAAAGAGGAAACGGCCTGTCCAAGCGACGAACAGCGACGATGAGCCAGAGGACGAAGAAGAACCAGAGACAGAGACGGATGAGGACGAAGATGAAGAAGCTGAGCCTGACGAGGAAGAGCTGCGAGAGCAGAGAAGGAAACAGAAACAGCGAGCGAGACAGGCTGTGGTGAAGCCTGCAGCGAAGAGAGCGAAGACTACCCCCGGCGCAAGCACCACTCTCGCAATAAGATCCGCCAATGTGCCCTCCAAGACAGCGTCGAAAGCAGCAAGGCAGAAAGCACGCTCGCGTCCAAGCCAGATACAGGGCACCGGACTCTATGCTGACGTCTTTGGCAAAGGCCTGACAGCAGATGAAGCAGCCACCGCCTGGCACAAGGTCCTGGAGAGTGACCACGTAGCTGGCATGCGTGACATGGTCAACTTTATCCTGCAGGTGGCTGGTTGCGATGAACGCATCACTGTCCACGATATCGAGGATGTCGACCATGTCCACGAACGCCTGGGAGATATCCTCGCAGAGTACGCCAACCAAAAGCCTGGCGACTATCCTCTCTCGGGGAAGCAGAAGCAATTTCATGCCATGAAGGACGTTTTCTCCGACTTCTTTCGAGCCATCCCCCGTGCGTTGCACAACTCCAATCTGATGTACGAAGAAAGCGCCATCTACGAAAACCTCCACATCTGGACTGCCACCATGGCAGGTGCCAGCTACAGGTCGTTCCGCCATACCGCCACTACGGCCTCATTGGCCATGACCACTGGCCAAACGGAGATTGCTAAAGAGCTGCAACAAAGCATGGCGACCACAAAACAGCAGTTCGACAACGAGAAAAAGAAGAAGACTGCCAACAAGACTCGCTTGGCCAAGCTGCAGGCGGAAATGTCGACAGAAGAGAAGAAGCTCGAGCAGATCGATGCCCAGCTTCAGGATGCCTTCGACACTGTCTATGTTCACAGGTACCGTGATATTGAGGAGAGACTACGTGTTGAGTGCGCCACAGCAATGGGCACCTGGATCCTCAACTATCCTACTAGGTTTCTCGAAGCCAAATATTTGCGCTACATCAGCTGGGTTATGTCAGATCCGCACGCGCCCACTCGGCTGGAAGTCATGAAGCAATTGAGAAAGATTTATGCCGTGAAGAGCAATCGACACAACCTGCGAAGCTTCACCGACAGATTTCGAACCCGAATGGTTGAAATGGGTGCTCGCGATGCGGATCTCAACGTGCGCGTGGAGAGCCTCGAATTCCTCAACCAGCTGCGAAGCCTCGACCTGCTAGAACCTGAAGATATCGACACGGTTGGACAGCTCATTTTTGATAATGAGCCAAGGGTACGGAAGGCTGTCGCTCAGTTCTTTGTTTCCAACATTGAAGATCTGTATGCGGCGAGCATTGAGGACTTTGATGCAGAGCAATTTAACGATGCACTGCCCGACGCAGACTCAGTCGACGACCCTGCTGAGCCATGCAAAGCGTGGATCAAGTTCAAATGCCTGGCCCAGACGCTCAGTGCCCAGACCCGAGACAACGTTGCCAGTACTAGTCGCAAGCTCGAGATTTCTGGCGTAGAGCACCTTGACTCGAGATACATGGTTGCGACTCAAGCCATCTTCTCATCGATGCCGGAATTGCAAGAATGGGAAAGTCTTGCTGGCTATCTCCTCTACGACCACTCCAGCATTAGCGCCACAAATGACGCATCGGATGTACCTACAGCAGCACAAGAGGCTTACAAGCTTGATGATGGTGAAGATGTCGTCTTGCTTGATGTGCTGTTCTGTGCTGCTAGACTGTCCCTGCAGGACGCGACGAACACAACCCAAGGTCAGAAAAGCAGAAAGCTCACCAAATCCGACAAAGACCAGCTACGAGCTAAGCAAGAGACCGCCGCACATAATCTGTCAGTCTTCATTCCGCAACTACACAACAAGTTCGGAAGTGACCCTCATGCTGCGAAGTCAATACTACGATTACACCAACTGTTCGATCCTGATCTTGTCGACGATGCCGATGAAGGCGAAGGCGAGCAAGTCGCTTTACTCGATGATGTGAACAAACAATTCACGACGCACAGCGACGCAGAAGTACTAGCTGAAGCCAGTCGAGCACTGCGGGCTGCACTAGGCCATGAGAGCAGTAAGGAAGCAGCTGACAAGAAGGTCAACGAGCTGTGGCATGACCTGGTTTTACATACCCTGTCGCCTTTGCTCGCTGGGCAAAATGTGAGTCAGCGTGGCACTCTTGACCGGGAGAAGGCTCGCCAGCTAGCAGCTGTCACTGGTCGACTTGCTCAACTTGCGAGTGTTAAGGACTGCTGTGAGATTATCGAAGGCAAGATGAGTTGGCAGCCGAGCAAAACAAAGCGGAAGTCAAATGAGTCGATGATGGAGATCATTCTGCAGCTCGTGAAGCGAGGTGAACCGGACGAGGACGTGCCGAAAGAGGCTGCCGCACTCGAAGATCAGACATGCAAATTTGCACTTCAAGTCCTGTCGCTATACTACAGGTGGAAGGTTGTCGCGGTCCGCAACGCAATCAAGGCGAACGAGAAGTCTGTGCTGTCTGCTGGGTCGCTGACAAATCTTGCCATGCGCAAGAACGACTTCGTTGAAGCGCTTCTGCCGGTCATCACTTCTCGCAAGCCACTTGACTCGGTACGCATAACAGCTACCCTGGGCCTAGTAGACCTTCATGTACTGTTTGCTACTCTACGCCACGCGAAGCCAAACAAAGGTGAGCTCGAGGATGACATCCAAACAAATCTTGACAGTCTCGTTACGGAAATTAGCAGTACCGGTATGGCAGCATTAATGGAAACACACGAGAAGATGGAGAGACGATTGGCTCGGAAGACTAACAAAAAGCATTTGAAATTTCCGTTGGCGACGGCGCACAAGGCCGATAAACGCTCACGAAGAGATTCAGTGGTATCTGCTATCAATGGCCACGGTGCTGACGAGGAGGAGGTGGAGCGTCCACCTGAAGATTCCGACGACGAGGACGCTGCAGGCAAACGTGGCAAAGAGTCTGGTGACGAGTCATCAAGTGAAGATGGCGATGATGTTGACTCTTCGCCCGAAGAAGGCGGCTCAGCAAAGGAGGCCAAGAAGAAAGCCGCACTTGTGGCTGAGACCTCTCTATGCGAGCTGACCGCCAAGATTGTTTTGGCGTTGCTGGCAGGGGTCGTGCCAAAGAGTGAGGAAGTCAAGGCGCGGCTGCAGGTCAACCGAACCAGACTCGGCAAGAGCTACACCCAGGTTATTGCATATTTGGACGAGAAGAAGGAGAAGAGCAGAGCCAGAGCAAAGGGCACAGCTGCTCCCAAGACACCAGTCAAGAAGGCAGCGGCGAAGAAGTCCGCAGCTGTCATTGAGCCTATGGAGCTCAGCGACGATGAAATCGAAGACGACGAACAGAGAGAAGACGACGACCCAGAGGCTTTGCGTCAACAAGGACTGGATGATGATTCTGTGGAGGAGGCGAACGATGAGGCAGACGAGGCGAACGATGCTGCTCAGGATGATGAGGTTATGGGTGACTAATTCTTGAACGATGATTTGTATAGCATTGATTGTAAGGAGCCAGCTCACTGATGATTACCGTGTAACGCTTGGCGGCATAACAGCAAGAGAGCCGAACATGATGCTTGTGCCTGTTTGTCGTCCACGCCGCTTCCTGGAGTACATATTTGCCAGGGTATATGCCAAACGTGCTACATTTTGCTAGTCTTAGCGTCAGGCACAGGCGACGTGCCTCATTTCTTCTGCCATCTCTGGCACGCTAGGCAATTCTAGAAGGTAGCACTGGATGGGAGTGTCAGGTTTTGTACCAAGCGGCCGTGGCCGACGGGTGGAGTAGGAGCATGTTTATGACACTTGGGTATTACAAGTACTGCTCCCACGTGCTTAAGGTTCCTCAATTTCTTTCTGTTGTTTGTAAGAGAAGCAAAACGCGCAAAATTTGTGCAGTGCCATGCCGGGCAGAGCAGACCGCGTGCGATGGAGTCAGATGCAGTGGGCGAGAAGTCGGATTGTCACGACAACCGATATTGCGCGACAACTAATCTTCGACCCGCCTCAATCGGTGGGAAGTGCAGACTGACAGAGTACTTATTGGCACAGCATGACAGGTCACGTTGTATGGCTTGGTCGTAGCGAAAGAATGACCACGAGCCTGATGCGTATCAGCCGGAGAATGCAGGTGCCAAAGCCGAGGTGCAGGATGGTGCATGCGGGTCGTTTCTGGTCGTGTTTAGCTTGGGATGCAGAAATGCAGTTGCTGCCCAAGCACACAGTAATACGTACCGTAGAGCCGTCAACAAACGCATTTTTAGAATCTTGGTGTCAGCACAGCGCAGCCAAACAATCAATCCCACGCACAAACGAGCGGATCTCATCGGCGACGCCACCGCCGATGCACGACTTGAGCGCGGAAGCGGAACCTTTGCACCAGCACCAGTCAGGCTAGTGAGGCTCGCTCCTGGCGATCGATTGGCAGGATCTGCTTGGACAGGGTTGGCAGGGGACACCAAGTGGGTTGCCCAGGCGTGCCAGAGTGCGAAACTCGGGATCCGGACACAGGACAGAAGATTCGAAGCCAATCAGTCCCCTGATTGCTGCGTGGGCTTATCAGCGCCGTAGTGGCATCTGAGGGAGGGAGAGCATGCCGGTGCTTATGCCATCATGCGATGTCCTGCCTCTCGTTCGGGTCCGATTTCCAGCGTTCATAATACTTGATTCCATTCGGTTGCTTCTCCACGGCATGCACGTAGCGACTTCGAAACACGTTTCGTTGTCGTTGTTTCCTTGTTAGGCGTTGCTCTTCACTCACTCAAGTGTTCGACCACGCCGAATTCCTCTTCACCCACCAAGAGAAACCTTATCGCAACGCTACGTAAGCCTACATCTGGCCCTTGCTCTATCAGTTCCGACCATGTCCGCCATGCTGCTTTGACAACGTATTGCACCACCCAACAATGTCTTACGCATTCACCACTCTGTCATATCAGCTACAAGCATTGATACCAGCAAGTCCTTTGCAAGATGATGATCGTGCCGAAACAGTACGTCCAGGCGGCGCCTCGTAGGGCACGCTCGACCGACTTCAGCGAGAAGAACAGCAGTACTTGTCGAAGCACACGATCACCCTCGAATTCACCTTCACTACGCGCGCGATCCCCTCTTTCGTCTTCACTTTTTCGCTCTCGCGACTCCTCGCCCACCAGAAGCCAATCCAGAACAGATTCGCGCCCGTCGTCTGTGCGACTCCTCCCACAAAAGCCTGAAGACTGTCAAGTGTCGCAAAGACCACAGCCCGTACCGGTGCAGAAAGAAGAGTCGCCTGCGCCTCGATTCAGACGGGAATCGGTGAAAGATGTTTTGTCAGCGACTGCGATACCGATAAGGAGGAAACCCAAAGGTAGAGTATCCCAGAGGCTACCGAGAGGCGACCATGTCCCCAACTTCAGCACCCTGCTTATGGACGACCTCAAGTCTTCGTCGAGCGCTATGCACCGCTCCAACAGCAATTCCAACATTGACGCGCTATTCGGTAACATGGACGAATTGCTGGAGGAGGGTCAGATGTATGTCGGTAGCGAAGGCCTCGATTCTGGCCTGATGAGTCAGCCGTCCTTGTCCGATGCCTCCTTGGTGTCTCTGTCTGCGCCAGATGACTTCATCGTCAGCGACCGGAACAGTCAGCATTCATCGGCTTCGGTTCCTGAACGGAAGATGCGCCACGTCGCGGCCTCGGAAGATTGCTCGAATGACCATCCACTTTCTCTGCCAGAAGGGCCTGCCGAGTCCGACCACACTCCAGAACTGTCGCCATCACCTCCTACGATCAGGAAACTGTCAGGAAAGTCGGATAAGAGGCCTCGTCAATCTCTCAAATCGAGTTTGACAGCATCGCTCAAAGCTCTCAAGTCTGCCGCTCAATCCGTGTCGAACAGGACGTCAAGCGAGTCCGCCGACAAGCGAGCTCGGGATTTCTTCGACTTCAATCCAGCTTTGACGGACGATCGGCGACCGCCGCCTTCCCTTGAGGAGCCGACTGCAGACCTGCGACGCTACCTCAGTCCGCCGCCGTTGGATTCAGCAGCTCAACTCCATTTCTGGCAAGATCACAGGCATTCGAAATTCGACGCGAAGCCGCAGAAAGACCCACGCAAGCAGAAACGGAAAGCAACCAGATCACCTGCCCGTCGTGGCCGTACCCCTCCCGGCTCGAACCCTCTTGTAGATGATCTACCATCTATTGTCCAGCTAGCCAACTGTCTGCCACCCTCGGTCCGAACAGAAAATGCTTCTTCACCACCCATCTGGCTCACATCCGAAGGGGTTCCGGTGAATAAGAATACTTCGGTCCCTCTTCTCTTCGACCCCAACGCCAACGACGGTCGAGGCGAGCCTGTCGGTTTCCGCCACCGCGAACCCCGAGAAAATCGAGATTTCCTCCGCGTGTTCGTGTGCGAGATGCAAATGCGACGCGGCGGGAAGTTGTCCGAAGATCTCAGTGCGGGACGAGCAAGGCTTTGGCTGCCTCCGGTGGGCTCGGAAGATCGCACTGCGGCGTCGAAGAAAGAGGGCAACGCGGAGAGCAGTACGAGGAAGAAGAAAACAGCGAGGGAGAGGATGGCCTGTCAGAGCATCGAGGATGTGTAGGACAGAAGAGAAGCGAAGTGAAGTGCAGAAAGGAGATCCAGCGAGCACAAACGGACGTTCAAGTATTCTGTCCTGCTTCTTCAGCGTCACCCCACATAAACGATAAAATACATATCTTACATAGCGTTTCCTGCCAGCGCAGCGAAATATGAACGAACACATGCCTTGCACCATCCAGCGGTCTGCTGTATCGCAGCCTAATGTTATAAAGTTGCAGCGTTACCACAGACCTACATGCGTCGCTTGTGCTCATGCTCGCTTGCTTACTTAGTTCTTCGCGAGCAAAGGCCACTCGTCCCACGATAATCGCAACTGCAGTCATGAACAAGGCTAGGATGATCTACAGCACCACCTATAGCTTGCATGATCAATTGATGGACGGCTTGCCTATCGGCCTGTCCGTCTGTCCGTCTGCTTACTTCATATCGCATGCTGCCGTACTACACGCTCCCACACCCCCCACGTCAATCGTCCTTGCTGCCATTATCGTCTTTCCGAGGCTGCACGTTCAGCCCCATGCCATTATACAGCTGGGCGCCGCGCGCGTCGTCCTCGTCGCGGCGCTGGTCGGCTAGAGTCCTGACTCGGCCTGTGTTGACACTGCGGCCCGGCGGTGCAGCCGGATCGTTTCTCTCGGCGGACGCGTTGCCCTGCTGCTGCCGCTGCTGCGGAGGAGGAGGGGGAGGAGGAGGAACAGGGCCCGCGCCCCCAGCACCGACCAGCCGGCCTAGCCCCGCGAACAGCATGTCCACTGCGCTCCCGACGAGCCCGACGCCCGTGCCGACCACGCTTTGCACGGCGCCGGTCACGCCGCTGCCGCTGGCCCCGCCGCTGTAGCTGTCCACGTACCCCCGGACCGGGACCATGACCATGGTCGCGCTCGCCTTGACGCCTTCGATGTCGCTCAGTGCGCCGTCTTCCTCGCCGGCCTCAATCTGCCGCGTCGGCAGCGGCGTCAGTATGAGTTTCAGATTGTACGGCTGCTGCTGTGCGCCCGCCGCCGCAGCGCCACCCCTCGTCCTCACCTCGGCGTCGATCCACGGCCTGACGTCGCGCGCAACCGTGGCGTCGGCGGCGAAACTCGAGCGGATGGTCGCGCCGTCGAACAGGCGCACTTGCAGGCGCACGTCGGTGGGTTTGGGGTCCGCGGTGGTGGAGTTTGCCTTGCGCAGGTCGGAGAGCGCGGCGCGGCGGGCGCTGGCAGCGGCTTCGTCGCGGGCCTGGCGCGAGGCGTCGCGGCGCGCGCGTTTGGCGGCGGTGTCTTGCGCTTTCAGGCGTGAGCGTTCGGATTCGGCCGCTTTTTGCGAGGTCGTGTAGGCTGTGCGTTGAGATTCGAGCGAGGGTGAGGATGGGGATGGGGTCGGTGGGTTGTGCTGAGACCGGGCCTGGGACTGGGACGCAAGCGGAGGCTGAGGTGGGGTTGGCTGGGAAGCCGGTTGGGGCGTCCGAGTCTCTTGGGACGGGGTAGGTGCTGATGATGATGTGCTTGCGCTGCTGCCGCCTGATGGTGTTGACGACTTGTTCGATGGTGTAGCATTGCTTGTCATCTTCGAGGCTGGCGAGTTAAGCAGCCGGTTTGTGGCTTCGTCCGGTAGCTCGGGGTTCATGCTAGTTTGTGGTTGCTCGCGGAGGGCCTTGACGGCAGCAGTGACAACGTCGATGTTCAGTGACTCGAGGAGCCTCAGCTGGATGTGTAGCAGACCTTTTCCAGAGACGCCTGATGAGATGTACTGTTGGGTTAACTTCCTGAAGTGATCATACGCATTATTGGGCAGCCGCATTCGTCCTTCCGAGGGCGGCAGGTCTATGTATCCTGTGACGACTGGCTTGGCAGACGAGGATGCTTGATTGCTCTCTGTCGATGTGCCGTAGCGAGTCGTGAGTTGCTGCTGCAACTGTTCGAGGCTTGTCTGACCGTGTTGGTAGTTGGCGACGACTTGAGCGTTGTAGATGATGATCACCGCTGGACACGCCTGGACAGGGCACACCGCATTGAGATAGCCGGCTTGCTCTGAGCCGGCTTTGAGACGTAATGCGACGGTGCTTGATGTCAGTCTACTTCGAATGCTCTGGTCGAGGAGGGCGGCCTCCCATTGCGTGCTTTCATCGTCGTCGTCACCGACGAAACACAACAGCGCCTTCTTCTGCTGCAACGCCTTTGCGATGGCACCTTGTAGGTTCTCGCCGTCTTCGAATATCGTTTCTTGGTCAGCCATCTTGGAATAAGTATAAGCGGGTGTTCTGGGGGGGGAAATGGTTGACGTCGAGGTGGATGTCTGCAGATCACCGCCATGCTTGGACTTTTGACGCCTGACACGACCCTTCTACGAACAATCCTGTACAACAACGTAGTCACTTTCACATCCAGCTATGAGTGGCACCAACTCGCGCCTGCTGAACGCCATCTTCTCCGTGACGCGCCCGGCTGTACGACCATCGCAATGCCATCGCCAGCTGCAGCAACAGGGCACGAGACAGGCGCGACGGCAGCTCAACACCAAGCCTAGATCTGGCACCAACGCCGAGGACGCCGACTTTGTCTCGATCGTCGACGCGCCGCCGCAGATCATCTCGACCAAGAAGAAGCACAACAAGCTCGGCGTCACGATCCTCGCGTTGATCCCCATCACGGCCTTTGTGCTGGGGTCCTGGCAGGTGCAACGCCTCGACTGGAAGACGAAGCTGATCGCCAAGTTCGAGGACCGCCTGGTGCGACCGCCGCTGCCTCTGCCGCCGCAGATCGACCCGTCGGTCATCGACGAGTTCGACTACCGCCGCGTGCATGCTACAGGGCATTACAGGCATGACCGCGAGATGCTCGTCGGCCCGCGCATGCACGACGGCAAAGACGGCTACTTCGTCATCACGCCGCTGGAAAGAGACGGCGGCAGTACAATCCTCGTCAATCGAGGCTGGGTCAGCAAGGAGCAGCGCTTCCAGCAAGACCGAGACCCGACGTCGTTGCCGCGAGGCGACATCACCGTGTCTGGGCTGCTGCGAGAGCCGTGGCAAAAGAACATGTTCACGCCACACAACAGCCCCGAGCAGGGCAAGTTCTACTTTCCCGACGTCGCGCAGATGGCCCGTTATTCAGGCAGTGAACCAATTTGGATTGAGGAGACCATGGCCCCTAGTCTGCTAGAAAGCTACCACCGAGAAGAAAAAGGCATACCTATTGGCAGGGCCGCCGAGGTCAATCTGAGGAACAACCATGTCCAATACATCGTCACCTGGTAAGTCATGTTCCATCGTGCAAAAGTGTCTCATCGCTCATCAATCATTAGGTACTCGCTGTCTGCTGCCACGGCAGTCATGCTCTGGATGGTCCTCAAGAAGAAGCCCACCAACATCGCCAATCGGGTGCGCACCTCCAAACAGTGGTAGCTCAAGGCCGCTCAGGAAGGTCCATTTCATTCACCACCTCACGAGGCAGCCACTGCTTGGCCAGCTCATGTAGCTCGCCCGGCTGGCGAACGAGTCGCTGGCGCCTCATCAGGAGCAGCACGTCGCCCTCGGATACTCGCTTTTTCCGCCGACCGTGCTGCGAGTATGCTTCCACGTCCTCACTGACTTGCTCAAAGAACCACTCGGTCGCTTGCTCCAGCGCTTGCATATGCTCCTTGCCCAGGCTGGTCTTTCGCTTCCCTGCCTTCTCCTGCGAGTCGTGAACGATGCGCTTGATCAAGCTGCAGGGCAGCGCAGGGACCAAGTTGCCGCGCTGATTCATCTTCAGCTTCTTCTTCGGTCGAGCTCTTGCAGTGGCCGTTACCGACTCGAGCAATGTCTGTCTTCGACTGGATTTGGTCGATACCGCTGGTTCAGTGGCAGAGTCCTGCACTTCATTATCAACCTCGGCGTCATTGATCTCCCCACCATCCACTGAGGCATCAGACTCGGCCAGTCGAGGCTGCTCACCAGACGCAGCTCGTTGGTCGGCATTCACATTGTCCACCTCATTGAACATGCTCAGCTCCAAACCGTCACTACCGCCTGAAGGCAGTTCGAGCGATTCTTCTTCTGCTGCAAAGGCGAATGTTCGTGGTGAAGAGTGTGGTAGATACCTGAGATCCTCGGTCTCGCCCCCAAGCTGTATATCATTGTCGAGGTCAATACCTCCTCCATAGTCATCGTCTGCCGCCAAAGCCGCCAATTTTTGTTGTCTGTCTGATTGTCTTCGTATCTCCAGCTCCGAGCCGAACTCGCTCATTCTTATGCTTCCAAAGCTGTACCTGGACATACGCGTCGGTTCTTCGCTAACTGCACGCCGGCCTCTTTCTGTCAGAAATGTGCTGTCACCGTCCTCGCTGTCTACATCGTTTCGTTCTTCTTGCACAGCAGAATCTGAATGGGGAAGTGCCGATACGCATGACTGTCGCACGTTGGCTGTCCCATCCGGTGAGCGCTCCTGTACCACGCGTAGAAATGTGAGGGTAGGCTGGTCGTCCTCGTCCTCGTCCTCGTCGTCGGTATCGTCGAGCACTGCCGAAGGAGTGGGTGCAACCAACACTTCGCTGTCATCTTCCCCGATGCTTTCCTCGATACTGAAGTTGATCTTGGGCTTTTTCACGTCGCCTTCCCCGTCACTGTCCGGCTGTGGTCTGATATTCTCCTGCTCGCGGGGCAGGCTATGCGGCGTGATGACTCGTCGCTTTGTGGTGGAAGCTGTGACCTTTGCTAGCCGTCTCAGGATGCCGCGAGCAGAGTTGGGTCGGACGTTGTCGATATCTGATTGTCTGACCGAACGGGCAGAGTGCAGTCGCGTGCCTGTTCGTGGTTGGATGGGACGCAGTGCGCCAGGTGTGGACGGTGCTCGCTGTGACGGCGTCATTCCTGGCTGACTTGTTCCAGCGAAGGGTCTCTTATCGTTCAACATGCCTCTAAATCAACTAGATTTCCATTCGCATGGGACTCGGCGCATCTAGCAGCGTTCTAGTAGGCTGTTGACGATCTATGGCGCTGGTGATCGACGGTGGAGAACGCGTCGCGCGACATCATCAACGCCAATTCACGTGACGAAAATCGACGCCGTCAGTGTTTCTTCTTCTTGCCGTCATCAGTTTCATAGGCCCTACATCAAGCATAGTTGTTGCAATCGTCTTGACGTGGGACATGTCATGCGTGACCAATGCGTCTCGCCGAATACGAGTCTTGCCAGGCGTAGGACCCGCGCTGTCTATCAATAGGTGGCAAATCCGGACCAAGAACGATGTCTTTCCCATA
>Ga0066648_10000992_pt1 | contig 16828 bp, 14 predicted proteins | sample CryGeyCG12114_NA_FD_59537 | JGI IMG/M metagenome (GOLD analysis project Ga0066648, IMG submission 59537) | Groundwater microbial communities from aquifer - Crystal Geyser CG19_WC_8/21/14_NA | ecosystem: Environmental > Aquatic > Deep subsurface > Groundwater | place: USA: Utah: Grand County... | reverse complement strand
TATCATCGGAGCAAGCATGGTCTGCGGCGCCATCTGGTTCTTCTTCTGGGCTAAGAATGGTGGTTTCCAGTTTCAGAAGGGCGACTGGGACGACTACAAATCTACAGTCCTGCGACGAAAAGGTCCGAACGGAACAACACTATCCAATGCCACCAAGAGCACAAGACTCGGTGGCGGCTCGGTCGTCGGAGAAGGCTACTCAGACCGCGACATCGCCAGTTCATACGGAGATGACACCAGCACGATCTACACGGGCACCATGACGGAATTGAGCAGTAGCACTGCCCCCATCATCAAGGAGAAGCAAGGAACATATACGGGTGACAAGAGATCGCGAGCCAAGAAGTCCAGAGGACCGAAAGAAACACGCAAAGAACAAAAGAAGCGTGAGATGCAACAGGCAGCATTCGAAGGTGGTCATGACGCAGACGTCCGAGCATACATGCGCGAGAAGCCAGCAGCAGTAGGCGGCATCAACGCACCCACCGACACACTACACTACGGTACCGACTACACAGACACAGAGAGCAGCGTCGGCCACAGCCGTGCCCAATCGCACTACGCACCAGCACCACCTCGCCACGGCCAGAGACAACCCCAACCTCCACGTGCCTCGCGCGACGTCCCCAGCCCATCCCGCCGCGACTTCAGCTACACCATCGGTGGCCAAGCCCGTCAAGAAGCGAAACAATTCTCTGTCGCACCCACCGAGCGCTCCGCATCCCCTCCTCCGATGAGAGTTCCTGCCCCAGCTTCAGCTGCAGCACAGCCGCGATACCACTATGCTACGACGAATAATTCACGCAACGGCGTGCCAGGTGGATACGCCGCGTCAGCGAGCACACGCAGCGACTACACGCAGCCGTTGTCGGAGTTGCAGCAGAGTCGTACCAAGGCGTACCATCACCCTATTCCAGGGCTGGCGGCGCAGGGTCAGGGCCGAGGTGGAGGCTTCCGACGTGGTGCGGGCAGTGGGTTAGATGATTGAGGAGAATTGCAGTTGCACTACTGGGACAAGGAGCGACATTACAGAAGGTTGGAGTTAGAACAGCAAGTGGTCTGTGCTGAGTACCGAATGGTGCGCTAGCAAGGCAGGACACCTCATGTAGCGCAGTGGCTGACTGAGCACGTGTGTTGTTAAATAGATCAATAGTGTTTTTGTGTTATGGAGCGCGCTTCACGAAACGATACCCACGACATGACTGCGACAAGCTTGTAAATTGTACAGCGTAAATAGATAGATATACAGATCAATGAATGAACTCCTCAATCAACGAACCAGATCAACACAAACACATTGAAGAGCTAGCGGGTCGTCCGTATGCTATGCTATGCTACGCTGTGCTGTGCTACGCGATGGTCAAGAATACCCAATCTCTCTCTGTCGGACGCCTGTCTTTGTCTCTCCCACCGACTTCGGTCGCGTTCAACCCGTCGTCCATCAGAACGTTCGTCGTTCGTCGTGCGTGGTCCTTGGCGTCCGTCCAGCGACGAGCGGCAGGCGCAGTCCCTGTGTCCTGCTGGACGTCCAGCAATGTTACATCTTATCTAGGAAAGTCCCTGGCGGGCCCTACAATACGCGGCAAGCAGACAGGAGCAGGCAGTCCAGGTAGTGCGAAACGAGGACGTTCAGAGTCAATGGATCGATGGCGCAAGGACAGAAATGTGCATTCACATGCTAACATGCTAACAATGGAGCCGCTCGCCCGTCTATGCGTGCTGTGCCTGCACTGCATGCCGCCAACTCCGTACGGATACGTACATCTATGCCTGCGCTTTTGGTCTAGTAACATCATGGTAGAACGCCGCTTGCGCCTGCTTGCCCTTGTTTTCGCTCCCGAAGCTAGCAAGACTTGCCACGGGCTTCAGACCCGGAAGTAACCCGTCGTTAACAAAAGTAGACTCCTCGTCCTCCAAATCTTCCTCATCAGTGCTCGGCCGCGGGCTGCTCTCCGCCGAGTGGAATGTTTCGGCCACACCAGCAGGAGTCGTAACGGCTGAGTAGAGAGACATGCGGTTCGAATCCGCCAAGCTCTTTCGTTGACTAGTGCCAGTTTCATCGTCGTCATCTTCCTCTTCCTCTTCCTCTTGCTCTACTGGACGCGTAGTGGGACTCAAGTCCCCGGTTATGATACTCCTGGTATCCACTGATTTGCGCTTAGCGTCGATCATGTCGGTGTCGATATGTAGATTCGGCCCTCTGGATATCACAGGTTCAGCATCTTCGTCCACGGCTGACTCTTGCAGCATTTGTTCTCTAAGCTTGATCCGGTCCTCGGCTGATAGCTGCCATTCCGGTCCCATCGTAATAACGCTCGCTTTCTTTCCGTGTAACACGAACCGGCCAGTAGGGTTGCGTCTCAACTCCTCACTTTCGCCACTTATGGCAGACTTTCCGTCCTCAGTGGGGGCCAGACTTGACCCGGACTCCTTACCTTTGCGTGAGCGGCTATGGTGAGGTATATGCATGTGACTACTGCCAGAACTGTCTCGAAGAGTGCGATGAAGGCTTCTTCGAACACTTCCTGTTCGTTCCTTCAACGAACCATCGTGGTGATGGTGTGGAAGGCTGTGTCTGATTGCGCCGTCTCTGCCCGAGTCGCTACCACGACGATCGTCCCTGTCCGCGACAGTAGTGGAATCCACACCCAGCATGCCTGCTTCGCGGAGGAGGTGTTCCTCGTTTTCGGCGTCCATAGCGGCTTGACTCTCGGCGGCCAAGGACAGGCTCTGAGAAGCTTGAGTGTGCAGCGAGGGCGTCCTCGCTCGGCTTACGCTGGCTTGTTCACTTCCCTGTCTAGGGCTGTGCTTTGGCGATTTGGGCACGTGGCTGCTTGCCGACCGACGCCTCATCTGAGACATCTCCGGTGGGTCTGTGGTGGGGGTTCTGATATTCTCGAGAATTGTTTGCGAAAGTTTTCTTGTTCCGCTGGCACTAGACGGCGTTACAGCAAGAGGCGACTTCGCTACGTTTGGGCGAACACTCTGATCCGCGTCGGTACGCACCCAACCACCTTGACCTGGCTTCGTTGGAGTCGTCTTCAAAGGCGTACTTATGGCCGAGTTGCGTGTAGCCACGTTTGGTGGAGGGGGAAACGCAGATGTCGCTTCTGCCTCAAGATCCTTGATCAAGACATCGCGATGAGTTTTTGCTCGCCAAATTTCTTTTCTCGTCCACTTCAGTTTGGCACTCATCCTTCCTGCAGCATAGACAATACCTTCTCGGCTCTTTTGTTGGATCGGAAGCAGGAGTAGCAAATGTCGTGCATTCCTCAGCAGATAATCGAGCTCTTTCTGAGCGGAAGCAACGTGATCATCAAATGTACTGATCTGCTCGCTGACGAGCTGCCTCCGGTAGAACATGATTTCCCATGCAAGCTGTGGATTTGTCTTGGCTGCTGTTGGCGCCGGCTGATCGTTCTCTCGTGATGCAGACGTTGCCGTAGACATTTCCGAGTCTTTTCTGTGTAAAACTCGACCTTCGTAATTCGTGCCAAGTAAGCCTCTCATTCTGACCCTGGCTGTTGTAAAGGTAGCAGCATAGTTGAGCTTGCTGATCCAGTCTGCAACGTCAGGTTCGGTGTTGGCTAGGAAGACCTCTTCGAAGCCGCCATGCTTGATGAAGGTGAAGGCATTCTTATGGCGCTTGTAGCTAGAATCCGTAAGAGCTACCGCATCCTCGACGGACATCCACGCGTCTGGATCGAAGGAGGTCATCGGTGGCTTGAAGACAAGAGGAGCACTCCTGGCTGTGACCTTGGGTTGACCTTCATATTGGCTGACGAGTTTCTTAACCCAACCAATATCCTTGAAGAAATATAGCTTCGAGTCGGTAAGGATAACACCCCACTCCTGCCATGGGCTCTTTGCCTTCTTTTTCTTTGTGGATTTCCGCCATAGAAGTCCCACCTTTGCGACCTTTATGCTCACGAGTCCTACCTGAGCTTCAGCAGGGTTAGAGATTGTGGCTTGGGTCATGAATGCATCTGGTCTTGAACGAGCGGAGACAATCTGCAATACTGCCGCATGCACGAAGGCTTTGTGATTCTCTTCGGAGTTGATAGGCGCAGTCCCGTAGGTGTCTTCAGTTTCGATCACGTCCTTGAGTGTCGGTCTCAACGTCTCCAGCTTGTGATCAAGTATCAGAGCGTAGGGATCGACTGGACCACGTAGCGTTTCGGAGCTCTTGGATCGAATCAAACCTTTTCGCTTGGGAGCAGCCAAGCGGTGGTTGTTGACGGCAATCTCGTCGTCGAAATGGATGAAGGGCGTGTAGCAGATGTTGTCGTAGAAGCAATCCAAGATGTCTTCGGCCACCGAGATTTTGCCATGTTGCGTATTCTTGATGTAGTCCTGCTTGGTCATCTTGCGCTTGTTGTTCTTGTTGTGGTTGTCCGATTGCAGCAGCAGGACGGAGAACGCTACAAAATTGGCCTCGTCGGCGTTCATAAATATGCCCGGGTTGCACTCATGGTAGCGATCGGCGAAGCTTGCTAACAGGCGATCTATCTGCTGGGTCTCTTTCGGCAGAATGACCTCCATGAGCATTTTGCGGATGGACATGTCTATTGATTCTCCGAAGTATGAGAAGCCGCGCATGTATTTTCTTAAGCACGTCTTGGAAAAGTCATCGGCACCTTTGCACAAAATCGTGGCCATGGCGCCTCGTGGCACGGCTGCTCCAAGCTTCTCGAGGTAGCTCGCCGGGGTATCCTCTTTCTCGCGCCGTGGATATATCAATTCAGGTTCTGACTCTCTGGGTATCTGAATAGAGTTGGCCTTGGAGGCTGGTGTGCTGCCGTCCCGATCAGAACCGTGCCTGGGTGGACCAGAATCTTTGCGTAACCTGTGGGTCAGCATGTCGCCAAAGCTGCGTCTCCCTGTGGTTGATGTCGAATTGCGGGCCGAAGGGGTCTGGTCGGACAAACGCTCGGTTGATCTGCCTAGGGATCCTAAGGTCGAGGAGCGGCCCCTAGCGCCCAGTCGAGGTGGGATCAGGGCTCCTGCGGGAGTCGAGTTGCCCGAATGGGCAGACATGGACAACGCCGAGTGTTGCCTTGCGATTGCAGGACCCGGTGAGCCCAGGGGAGCATTGGTCAGGGCAGTCACGGAAGAATTTGGAGACTCGGCTGGGGTTTCTCTGCGACTAAGGTCGCTTCTCCACCTCACGCCTTGGGTCGACTTCCTGCTCGGCGACATCGAATGTCGACCGTAAGCACTTGCAGCATCATGGGAGACGCTGGTGCGCGAACTAGGCGGGGGTAGGGATTCGGGCAAGGGAAACAGCAGGCCTTTGTCTTTGGTCTTTTTCTTCTTGTTCCGCTTCAACTTGAAGATGGTCGTCGTGGTCTCGATAAAGTGAGTGGTGGTGGTGTGAGCGTATAGCTTGTGAGAGGTTGAGCTACCCTCAGAGCCACCAGACTCGGACAGGCGGTTGAGTGGCAGGGCCAGGGCGGAGCTCGATTCGTCACCGTAGGCTGGAGGAGACTGCATGGCGCGCAGATCGTGTCTCTCCCTCCACGGGCTATTCTCCGACATTGCGCGGATCAGATTGGGGGCCGAGGCTGCGCTGCCATCGAGTTGTGCAGGCATCAGAGAGGCAGAGGGAGGCTTGACCGGGTCTGCTTCTCTTATGACCATGCTCTTTCTGAAGCTGCTGAATGTCCTTGGGATGAACCTTTCCTTGCTCTTTCGTGGCGACTGCTCGTTCTGATGCTGGGTGGGTGCAGTGGTGATGATCTGGGGTGGAGGGAGAGACTCGTTCGGCTTGAGGTCGCTGGCCTTGTATCTGACAGATAGCTGTGGTTCCGAGGCATGCCGGAACTTCAGCAGACTAAAGCGTCGTGCGGGTTTAGGGGTGACATGCTGGTCTACAGGCGCGTTCCCTTCACCTGTCGTCTTGCGCATAGGCCCTGGTCGCGACAGAATCTTCTCGATAGGAGCGCTGGTGGTTCTGCTGGTACCAGGACGCGAGGCCGACGGCTCCTCGGCAGCGACCAGCGAATTCTGGCGCGACATTTCGTCGGGCTCGCTGGTCAAAAAGGTGTGGAAGGGGCTGTCGCGACCATCGTGGATCGAAGGCGCGAATGACAGGCTCAACCTCCTAAGCGATCCCACCTTCTTGTGCCCACGCTCTGGGCTCCTGCTTGGCCTCGGCGAGTTCGGTGGGTCGATGGTGCTGTGTCGTTTGCTATTGCTCGCACTCGTCGATGGCCGACTTAGAATGCTTTTGAGAGGCATGCTGGCACACTCGGCCCTGCTCACAACTTCGCCTCGGCCTCTTCCTTCGACCAGGCTGTGAACAGGTGCTGTATCTTGGTGACGGGACTCGTCAGGCCAGCTGACGAAGACCACTCATTTCACATGTGAAAGTCGTGGACACTGTACGCTATGTGGGCGACGTGATGCGATTCAAACGAGTGACAGGGACAGTAGCAGCAGCAACAGCAACAGCAATGTCGGCGATGTCGTCAAAAGCCAAACATGTCGATGCAAAGCCGACGGGGTTGTGCCTACGAATAACTTACCCTGCAAATTATCAGGGTTGTCTCAAACGCAAGCAGGATGATGACTTCCAAGGACCGGGTATTCCGTAGCGAGCACCGTGGAGGTGTCCGCCAACCGCCAACGAGCTTGTCAGGTTCCAAAACGAGCGTAAGGTGGGGGTGACTTGGAGCCTACAAGGCCGCCATTCAGGGTTGCTTCCTGCCGATCGATGCCATCCTTGTCCTTTCTGGATAAGCGTCGTCAGCCCCTGCGGTTTTCAATCTGCTCTCGGAGTTTTCCTGAGAACATTCCACATGGCAGAGGCTTCGAGGTGGACCGTCACTACGTATTGTTGTCTCTGCTCGCAACATTGGGAACACGACGCTTCCACAAATTGAGTAGCAGTCTGGCCCTGCTCTTCTCCCGGCCATCAACATAGCTGACTATACACCTTCTACATGCTTATGAAATCACTCGCTTCGTCAAACATCACACGCAGGTCGCTCTATAGCGCCTCCCCATATTGCCCTCTTCCCCGCGTGGTATCGTACGCCGTCAACAACCTCGTCTGTTGACCCATCTCGTCTCCAGCAGAGAACGCGTAACCACGTTGCTTACGCATCCGCTGCACCTGGCGCACCTTCCGCACTGCTTTCTGAAACTGCTCCATCCGCGGTCTATAGTCTTGCACATTGTACTTCTGGATCTCCTGAATATGATGGTACGCCTGCGGGAAGTACATTCGCTTGGCATACTTCCATGCAAAGTCCCGAAGGAGACATGCTGCAGGCAGCAACAGACACATGGCGTAGAAGGATGGATTCGTGAACACCACCGGGATGATCCCATAGAGCTCGGTCGAGAAGCCACTCCCAATGGCTGGTGCCGTGTACGAGTAAACCGGAAAGAGGACAAGCCATATGACAAGTGAGCCGGGGATGGCGATGACATGGTACTTCGTCCAGATGTTCGTAATCAGCGCCGCTTTTCCTAGCACCACCAGCAGTATGGCCGTATATGTGCTCATGCCCCATACCCAGTGGCCTGCAATCTGGCCATTAGACATGGTGCCATCCTCCATGAAGATATACGTGCTGAAGATGTACGCCAGGATGGAATGGTAGAACCCGTTGCCCACCCAGGACCAGAACGAGTGCATCCGGAAGAAAGTGCCTTTTTGTCCTAGTTGGTAAAGTTGTGGATACCGGTCAAGCAGTCTAGCCGAGATGAACTGGTCGAATATACCCATGGCAAATGGTGGAAGGACGGTGAAGAACACATTGTAGAAGGACAGTAGCCAGGACTCGTAGATGACCTGGCCGGAGAAAGCGTTTTGAAAAGAGTACTACAAATCGTTAATCTTCCCTGCTGCCTGCTAACACGTGAGAAACTTACCCAAAATTGAGTCATAAACATGGCGATGTTCTTGTAGAACGAGTACAAGATGACTTTGCTGATTCTTTGATAACTCCATATACCATGCACTAGCAGCAGTTTGCGCAGGTAACGGAACTGTCCTATAGCAACATCCGCACTCCGAGCTGCTTGAAGGCCTTCGACACCGCTGATACCAATTCCGACGTGAGCTGCTTGAATCATGGAGACGTCGTTAGCCCCGTCGCCGATGGCCAGAGTCAGTGCTTTGACATGTCGCTTGACCAGCTTCACGACCAGTGCCTTCTGTAGGGGGGAGACACGACAGCATATGACGGCACGGCACTTGACTGCGAGATCCAGAAAGACCTTTTCCATGTCTTTTTCGAGGGCAAATGTCAAGGATTTACCGTCAATGACCAGTGCAAGTATGTCGTGCTCGCCACCGACGGATTGCTGGCTGTTGACCGCGTCAAGCTTTTTCTGTATGTTATCGCGCGTTGCTGCCGAACTCTCCTCATTAACGATAAGCAGCGTCATGTCTTCACTAATGAGCTTGCAACTCATGCCGATATTGATGGCAGTTTCTTGTCGGTCACCAGTCAGCACCCACACCTTGATGCCTGCTGTTTGCAGAGTGTGGATCGTGTCAGGAACACCATCCTGCAACCTATCTTCGATAGCCGTCGCACCGAGCAAGGTGAGGTCACGTTCGATGATCTCAGCTGCTTTGTCGAGTTCTTCTGCTCGGTTGCCGCCGACGGTTGTCGCTGCCTTTTCATACATTTGCTGCCAGTTCTGGAACTCGGCATTTGATACCTCACGCATTGCAAGACAAAGTGTTCGCAACCCCTCCGTAGCATAATCTTCTAAGTGCTGCAGAGTAGCGTCTACGATTTGGTTGTTCTTTGATAGCCTCTCGAGTATCACAGTATCGGCACCTTTGCAGTAGATTCTGATCTTGCCGTCTGGACAACGGAAGATCGTCGACATACGCTTCCTCGTCGAGTTGAACTCGCAAACTGCTAGAAGCTCATATTCCATCTGTTGTCCTTCGACTTCGATGATGACCGATCGTGGTTTTCTGGCAACAAATTTGTGGCCCATCAGCACCGCACCTTCGACCAGAGCACCTTCGTCGGGAGACGCGGCTTGATATTTGATCTCGCTTTTCTCGTCTTTTCGTTCAGGGATGACGGTGTGGCAAGTGGCAAGCAAGGCCATGAAATGATGAATAGCAAAGCTCGACTCTTGATCATGCATATTCGCCTTCAACTGCTTAAAATCGTGGATGCCGGAGTGATCGTCTGGACCATTTGCCCTCCGATCCTCAGGCACGACAATGGCATACTGGATTCCGCCAATAGAACATTGTCTAAACTCCATCATGTTGCAGGTCAAGGTCCCTGTCTTGTCGGAGAAGATGTATTCTATCTGTCCAAGCTCTTCGACCAGAGACGACGTGCGGCAGATGGCTGGAGTATCTGTGTCGGGGTAGTAGATATCGAGATCGTTGTTGATCAACAGCGCTTGATAGTACTTTACCAGTTCCAGGGTAACAAAGAGCGAGATGGGTACCAAGTTGGAGTACAAAACCCAATAAGTGAAGATGTCGAGGAAGAATTGCCTGGCAGGATTGAAGTCCGGCAGGTCAAGGTATCCCAAGTTGCTTCTCGATGTGGCTTGGATGATAATATCGCCGACTGTGCTTATGACGCTGAGGACAAGCAAAATTATGACCAACATGAGAATCTGCCTGTTCAGCATCTTTTCGACGTCGGTTCGCTTTATCGGGGTTGCAGTAGCATTCCTCATCAACTTCGTTTCGTGACCTGTGAAAACCACCACACCATGGATCCATGGGGTGTTTCGTAATGTGGCCCCCCGGAGAAGCAACTGCTCGGGAGTCAGGGGCAATTCTTTTTGGCCGCTCTGCAGGCTGGCAGTCAACGTCGCCTCATATGTGTACAGACTGTTGTTGGGCTGCTCCGACCGAACCTTGCCCTTCAGACGACCGAGATCGTTTGGATCGAGTAAGTAAGTTGTCTCTGGGATAGCTTGCTTGATCTTCAAGTTCGTCTCTCCATCCAAGTTGGCTGTTTCGATGTAGCACAAACCTTCGGGCTCGGAGCTTGAGACGAGGACGATATCGGCAGGGAAAGACTCTTCTGACTCGACTCTGACCACGTCGCCGACAGCCACGTTGATCCACTTGGTCTCGACGAAGGTGCCGCCCTTTAATATGCGTGCTTTAGAGTCATTCAACGACTTGTCTGACATCTTCCTCTTGTAGTCCTCATAGTACTCCTTGACGGCCGAGACCGTCAGCACGATAAGCAAGGGCACGATGGTAGTATAACGGTTCGTAGGCGAAACATTGGGTATCTGCTGAAGGATGGCGGTGAACAAGAAGAACAAGTTGGCGTATTTGGAGAACTGTTCGTACAAGAACTTTGGGAGGAAGGTCGCAACGTTATACTTTTGGGTTGAGATGTGGTTGTCGACCCACCCATGCGAACTGTTCGTGGCGGGATCGTTGAGCATGATGATACGGGGGCCCAATGTGGCAGGATCCACCTTGTTGCGTTGGAAGATAGACGTGATGGAGTGCCAGCCAAACTGCTTCTTCTCCGCAGGGTGCGGCTGCTCATCCGTCCCAGCAGTATCGACCCTCCGTTCCGTCAACGGCAGGTTCATGTCCGAGTAGTCTTCTCTCTGGCCCAACATGCCCCTTGCACGGTCAACCAAGCCTCCCATGCTCATCAGACTGTTGCGGTTCCTGTCATGCCCATGCTGGACCACGTGTACCCCTCCGCCCGGTATCTGGTCGTCCGAAGCACCCCCATCGTAGTACTTGTATGTTGAGTTGTAGTCGTCGGTGGTGCTCAAATCGTCATCGTAACGGTTCAGGTTGTGCAGGTCGGACGTCTGTGAATAGGCCCGCTGGTTGTTTGAATAGGGCGCGTTTGGCGGTCTCAGCGGGAAAGCAGATTGTGGTTGCGGTTGCAACTGCGACTGCACGAGATGCTGCTCTGTTGGTCTGCCACCAACAAAGTCATCGTAGCTCGTCGATGGTCTGGGCTGCGTTGTGTCGGAGTCGTCGATGTCAAAATGGGCCAACAGCTCATCGTCGTGGACCGGCGGGCCCTGGCCAGAGCTGTAAGGAGGTTGCGAATCCTCGAGACCTAGCAGGTCCCCTCCAGCAGCGCTACTGTTGCCATGAGTCGGCCTCGCGGCCATCGCGTATGGGGGTTCAGGTTCGCTCCGTCGTTACGATTTGTCCCCTCTCATAATGTGTTCGATATGGAGCGGTTTGCTGGTCCAAAGTACGCGACTGCGATATGTTTTCGCCAATGTCGACAGTGTAATGAAGGTGTTACTGAAGTGAACCTAAATTTACCTCGGACGTGTGCAATGCGCAGCACAAGTCGAGGGCAGTGCTCGGTTGACGACCACCTGAAACGTTGCGATGGCACCGCTCGCTATCCTTGGGCGACCCTAGGGTCCCACTAGCCTAACTAGGTAGCTCGTCAGCACGAGCCGCAGCCAATTTCCAATTGGTCATGGGTCCCCCATCTTACCTGGCAACCTCCGCGTCAGCCATCGTTTGAGACGGCGATCATCTCCCCTACAGTAACTTACTGTACTAGGAGCAACCCGTTACAGCTACGTAGAAGTGCTATCGAGCAGCAGGATATGAGGTGTGCTCACTCGCGGCACAGGTATTGCTCAATGCACAGTTGCGTTCGATCAAGTTATGTGTTTTGGCTTCGCCTAGTCGCAGTATACATAGGTAGTTGCCTTCAGCCATGCGAGGCAGACGGCTGCAACCTCTGTTTTCTACCCTACTGGTGGCTCGCCACGATCGTTTTCTGCCGTCAATTCGTGCACACCTCTTGCCGAAGCGTCTTCTGCCAACTTGGCCCGAACGAGCTTGTTCAGTTCACGGGCCTTGGTGACAGCCACCTGCATGCATTGCACCGTCAGGCCGGGATCGATCGGCTTTCCACCATGCTTCGCTACCTGGCATACCTCAAAGTCGTTGGCGGTGACAATCAATTCTGCGTCTCGGACCTGCTCTTCCTTGCTCGTCGCATCGAGTACTGTGACTGTCCCCTCCCCAAAGAAGCTGAAGGTAATGCACACGGGTGAATGAAGAATGCTCAGCGGCACCGGAACACGCTCTGCCATGGTATGTATCGTCACTCGCTCGCCGTCGACGGACACGTCAGGCCGTCGAAAATGGTACAACGCGGCCATGGTGGCCAAACAACAAGCATCAATTAGTCCGCCGTCGAAGTCCAGGACGTGGACATCGGCACGGACGGACCAGCATTTCTGCCCAGCCACTATGCAAAGTGACTCAGTGTCGATGGCCCTCGATCGTCGTATGGCCTTCTCGAGGATACGCGATAGGATCACCTCCTGCTCATTTGGTCGGCCGATCTCAAATGCAGGAGAGGCAATCGGACTGAGCTCAGTGGTGATGGTGAATATTCCGTCGAATTTGCGCTCCTCGGATGGCTTCGTGACTTCAGCTGATACCTGAACATTTACTCTGTGCTGTCATCAGAGGATGACGGATAGTAGGGATTGTGCATCGTACCTCGTTTTCCCAATGGAGACTGTGACTGAGCCAAGTTGAGCCCCAAAGGACAACTGGATATCCCTGAACTGGTCGAGTAGGCGGCCATCCAGACGTAGATGAGAGCTCGTCAAGGCTTCAAGGATGAAATTTTTCTCGACATTCGAGATGTCGATTGCTCGTGGCATGCTGCCTAGCGGGTACTGGTTGCTGTCGCCGGTGACAACTCACTCGGGCTTTTTATTTGTTCGGATTTGGAGACGTTCTTGGTTGCGGCAGTGGATTCGAAGTAATACTCATGGTTGCTCGGGCGCAAGTCAGGAGAGATGAATTAATGCCAACCAGCTCACGACACTACGAATCGAGCAAGTGACATACATGCTTGCTGCTTCTCCAGCACCAAAGCCCTTCACTGCTGCGTGCAAACCATCTTTTTGAGTGGAGCCGTATGCAAGCCGACAGGTTACTAATCACGGTCACGGTATCGATTTGTTTCAGCCTCACAATCTTGGGCCTGCAAGTTTTCAGCCTCACGACCCTAGTATTTCTGAACAGTTCACCGTCCTGGCAACTTGTTTGGCACGTAAACCAAAAAGCTGTGGTTACTGGCGGGTTTCGCACAGTCGACCCTCGATCCCTTCGTGAAAGGACAAATTGCGCTTCTGCTGAATACTGAATTCGTCGACTCAACGTATTCTACGAGGACGCATTTTACGACACGATGACTACCGCTCACAGACCCACGTTCGACCCAGCCCGGGGTAAAGATGCCCAACGAGGTCCCGCATACCATCAAAGATTGCAGGCAGCACATACTCAACTTAAAGTCAGGCAGCCAGGTCAAGGTGGAGCGGCCGGTGCAGGCGAACGTGACCTTCGAGCCGAATTGCTCGCTGCAGAAGCTGCCCACTTCGCAAAGAAGGACGGCAAACAACCGCAGACTGCGCCTGCGGTGACAGGCTCGAAGCGCGCAATCGAGCAAAGTAAGGACGAGGAAGAACCAGAACAGGAGGATGACGAAGAAGCGAAGCGTAGAAGGATCTTGGAGGAGACAAGGGACATTGACAAGGATGACAGCGACGATGACTCAGACTCGAGTTCTGAAGACGAAGACGACGATGAGGACGAGACAGCCGAGCTGATGCGCGAGCTGGAGAAGATCAAGCGGGAGCGAGCCGAGGCCAAGGCCAAGGAGGAGGCCGAGAAGGCAGCCAAGGAGCAAGATGCGCGAGAAGAAGAGATTGCTTATGGGAACCCGCTACTCCATCCCAAGGGCTTCAACATGAACAGACGGTGGGACGACGATGTTGTTTTCAAGAACCAGGCCAGAGGCACGGAGCAGAAGACCAAGAAGGAATTTGTCAACGATCTGCTGCGTTCGGATTTCCACAAGAAGTTCATGACTAAGTATGTGCGGTGAGCTCAGAAGTACTGTACTCGAGACGAGGACCGTTTATGGTCAACTTGGTCAGTGCACCGTTCCCCATGGTCTTGAGCCACCGAGATGGCCATCAGCAACACGCCCTAATGAGAAGTCTCATACCGCTAAAGTCTGCAGCATGAGCCGTCGCAAAGCAAGTAGCGAGTCACTGAATCGGGACCATCAGCTGAAGATTCTCTTGCAACAGCAATCAACATCCGCGACAACTGCAGGGGTTCTGCAAGGCCTGTTCCCACGCTCGCGACGCTCAGCGCACGTGCATGACCACAGACAGCACATCAAAGCTCGTCTCGTCTCATCTCTCTATACTTCGAAAAGCAAGCAAGGCAGAGCTCGGAGGATTATTGATGCGCACCCCCAGACAATGCATCGGGAACAATCATCTCCAAACACGTCATTTGCGGGGAGAAGTCGCGCTTGCATAGCATGTCATGCGCCGCAGCTGCGCGGTCAACCGCTTCACCAAACTCGATACGGGCATGTTCGATGCTTGATCCAGTGAGCCGTTCGAAACCTGCCAATCTTCCCGTGGCTTGGGCGAAACTCTTTTAGACGTGCAACGCAGCAGCATGAGGGGCTTCGAACAAGGCCATTGGACCGTCATGGTCCTGAACAGGAACAATATGAAACGCCTAGGCCCACGCCATACGTAGTTCAGAGTGCAACCGTGAGGAGTGGCCTGCAGCTGAACTAGGAAACATAAATTCATTCATCTACCCGCACAAGTCAAGCCAGCCGTGCTAGAAAGCAAAGCCCTACCTACTTACATCCTGCGACCCCTGTCCATTCCCACCCCATCTAACAGAACCACCAACCACCACTAGCCAACATGAGTCGCACCAACGACGGCCTCGACGCCTCAAGCACGACTGACGCTGTCGGCGGCGACGGCCTCGACCGCAGCACAGCCGCCAGCGGTACGCGACCCACGCACCCTCCTCCCCTCGCCTTGCCTCAAGCTAACCCCATCCCACCACAGACCGAACCTCAGGCGGCCTAGGCTACGACGACACCATCGGCTCCGGCGCACGCACGGGCGGCGCCGGCCGCGGCGGCGACCAAGAACTCAGCCAACACACCGCCGGCGGGCTCGGCCAGGACGACACCTTCGGCGGCGAGGCGGACACAGGCGGCGCAGACAGCGGCATGACCCAGAACTACGGCATGGGCAGCGGGCGGACCGCGGCGCAGGAGGACGGGTAAGCACGCACGCACATACTCTCTCTCTCTCTCCCCCCCCTCTCCGTGCTGCTCAAAGCTGGGACGCAGCGTGCATGGCTAACGACCGATTGTGACGCGCAGCGGGATCCTCCCCACCGAACCGGGAAACGAGCGAAAAGTAGGCGCGGGCAACAAGGGCCCCTTTAGCGGCGACGACGCGGGCTCATCGGGGGACAAGAAGGAGGGCAGCACGATGGACAAGGTGAAGGGTTTGTTCAAGAAATGAGAGGATGTAGGTGATGGGTGTTGAGGTAAATAATCATGAGACACTAAGAGCTCTTCTCTGGGCGGGGGACTATTGCGTGTGATTTACGAAGGGACGTGGGGGAGAATGGATACTTTACCAAGCGCTTGGTGTTTGTGTTGTGTTGTGTTGTGTGGTGTTGTGTTTGTAAAGCTTCGTGCACACGCCTGGGTGGATCAGGTTGACCTGCACTTGCTGCCGCATTTGTATCGGTTGCCATCGTCCCTGGGAGTAAGTGAGCAATAAAGGGAAGCGCCGCGGAAGAGTACAAGTCCTGTGAAGGTGAGCCTAAGTGGAACGACAGCTGGCTCTATATGACGTGTGGAGCAGCGACGATGAGAGACAGCGAGCTGCAGATGTTCAAGACATTATTGATTCATTCTCGTAAGTTTGGACGCGTTCGTTGATATGCTTCGACGCCACTGACTCACAGCTTGCATGCTTTGTCTTCGAGGCACGCGTCAAAAGCAGGCATAAATACAGGTAAACAAAGCATGGTTCGTCCTCGTGCAAAGCCAGATTGCGCCCACAACAACCAGCGCATGACCGATGAGCGCTCCTGACTAGCACCTTGAGCTTCACAATACCATACCGTGTCCCGGCGCGTGATGTAGTACCCTTCCTCCCTCCCTCATGAGTCGTGTTTGCTGCTTACTTCCTCGTTCTACCGGTCTTTCCCTCAGCTCCGTTCATCTTCTTAGCCCCAGCGGCTTTCTTGCCCGGCTTGCGTGTAGCGGTGCCTTCTGCCTTCTCGAGAGTGCCCTCGACATTGTCCTTGACGTTGGGCTTTCTTTTGTGGTTGGCCGGAGGTGCACGCTTCTTAGTTACTCCTGCTCCGGTTGTGCTCTTCTTGGTAGTCGCTTTCGTAGAGGCTGGCTTAGTAGTGGTGGTGCGCTTGCGCTCGGGAGTGGTGGAAACCGCAGCTGCAACGCGAGGCTTGGAGTGACCGGTTGAGGCGCGTGTAGCGGCCATTGCTGGTAGTGCTGAGTTTGAGAGTGATTCCGGAATCTGCGGTATGGAGGGTGGAAGTGCTAGCTGTAAAGGCGTTGTCAGATATGTTTGAAACCGATCGCGTTTTGGGCCCCGCGCAGTTATACGCAGAAACAGGACGTACAGCGGAAGGAAAGTGGAATCGAGATCGCGAAAACTGGCAAGATGAGTCCTTTATACACATGCGACCAAAGACAAATCATCTGACGGTGTGTCCATCTCGACACTTCTGCAACGCGCAGGCAGCGAACCAGAAACAGTTGATCGGCTGATCGTAAACCGCGAGCGGCAGATAAGGCGATGACCTGTGAACACGTACCTTTGCGAAAATGCCTTTAGCATATATCAAAACCCGATGACTTGGAGACAAATGCTATGCGACCGTGAGGGATAGACTCGCGATCGAAAAGGTAGAGTTGTTGTGGTGGAAAGAGGTCGAGAAGTTGGCAGGTAGAGGGGTCGCGCTCGGTCTTATAAGCTGGGAGCT
>Ga0066648_10000991_pt1 | contig 16829 bp, 17 predicted proteins | sample CryGeyCG12114_NA_FD_59537 | JGI IMG/M metagenome (GOLD analysis project Ga0066648, IMG submission 59537) | Groundwater microbial communities from aquifer - Crystal Geyser CG19_WC_8/21/14_NA | ecosystem: Environmental > Aquatic > Deep subsurface > Groundwater | place: USA: Utah: Grand County... | reverse complement strand
AGAACAAGAGGTTCCACTCGTACCCTTACTGGTCACGTGGAGGACGACGCCTCATAACATTTGCCGTTGAAGAAGCAACGGAAATATTGACAATGCACTCAGTCACGTCGGATAATTAGCACGAGCAACTCGTCCAATCATGTCATCATTCGGAGCGATTACTCCGTGGTTATGTTTACGGTATATGCTTCCTCTTGTAGTAGTTGGCGGCGTAAAGAGTGTTGGCAATCCTGGGTTTCATCATCAGTCCTGCGCGGCTGTGTTCTGGAGCAACCGAGCCTTCTTCTTGATAGAACCTCTACGATGCTGTCCACTTTCGTTTCGTCTTCGGCAGTAGCGCATCGATCCGCATGGCCTCCGCCTTCCACCGCACCACTTCTTGACGCAAATGCCGGTTGATCTTGTGAGTCAGCCCTGGGTCGTCTTGGCACAAGCGTTGCAACCGGTCATCATCGAGGTCTGGAAAGAGGTTGACCACCATGCTGGCAAAGACGTCCTGCAGGACTTCGTGACGACGAATACGGTCAGCGCCCACTTCGCCAAAGCACAGCCAGAACTGGTCCTTGCCATCGCGTAATGCCCACCCAACTTCCCTAGACAACTGTCGTGCTGCGTATTCGAGTAGGTTCGGTACATCGTATTTGTCAGCGAACAGGATAATCATGCAGTGAGCGTGGACGGGTTGACGTGATTGTTTCATGGCCGCGTCGGCCTCCGTCCCTGAGTGTAAGCGCTTACCAACAATGTCTCGTAGGCGGACGTTAGGTGCTGAGCAGCAAGAGCCATAACCACGTCCTCGGACAGTCTCATAGCTGGACTCGTACAGGTATTGAATGAACCGTGCCAAGGTCCAAACGTCGTCGTCGTGCATCGCTATCTGCTTAGTTGTGGCTTCCTGGCTTGATCAGATCCGCTATGTGCTGACTCAGGACAGATACTGACCGTGAATCCATCTTGAAGCGCGGCCCGGAAGAACCCCGACTCGGCGGTGAGCAGGTCGCTGTGTACCTGCCACTGATGCTGATCCAGATTGATGGTGACATCAGGCAATGTGACTTTGTCGCGGATGAGGTTGAAAGCCTGACCAGCTCGATACTTCTCCATCACTCTTAGATACACAGTAACAGGGTCTGGCTGCGAAAGTTTGGGCAGGAAGAGCCTTTGTGGACTTGTCAGTGCCGGGAAGCACGAGTGAAAATTGAGACGATTGAAGTGACAAGGTGAGTAAATATTGTACCATGGTCGATCTCGACGTTGTAATCTTAAGTCCGATTCAAATCCGACTTGTAGACCACTCCGAGTTCTGAAGGATGACGAAGAACCACCACAAGATTATGTGTATGCTCTGCCTCTTACCTTCTGAGGAACTCCACAATACCAGGAGGCCTATTCATACTCATTGTGAGGACCCTATCTTTCTACGCAATCGATGTCTCAGAAGAGAACATAGATTCAGATTGTATGGCTCTGGGAATATGACTCCTAAGCTAGACACAACATCGTGTTAGTTATGATGCGTCAATATCTCGTCCCAGTCATTCCCGGCTAGGTTCGAGTCTCCTATGTTCATCAGATCTTGATCGATTTGAGCAGCCCATTGCGATGGACGCTCGCGCAACTTCGTCGTTGATCATTCCCGCGGTCGAGCTCGTTTGCCCTTGCTCTATCTCGATGGATTCTGCTCAGGCTGCCTGAGAATATGGGTGATGATCGTAGTCAGGTGTTTAAGTTGTGGTATCATCCCTTATTCCACTGCGGCTTGAGTCTGGTGTCTCTGGGAGTATCAGGTCCTCATCGTGCCACTGAAGCAGTTTCAAAGGCGAGACTATCGATATGAAGAGCTTCCAACCGAAATTGAGCTGTAACATTCCTGGTGTAGTCACCAGATCTCCGGAGAAAGTCTCACATCTAATCGCTTTCGAGTGATTGACTAGAGTCAGTTCTCCAGTATCGCACTTCGTTGATGTGCTAACGTAAGGTGAGCGCAAGAACAATCTCGGCCCAGTAATCTGATCAGCTGTTCTCGCAGGTGAGAAGGCTTCGTCTGGAGCTACTGGTTGCGTCTAGATGATGTCATTTTATTTATGCATGCTCTACGCTCACGCACTCTTGTCTGTACCAGAAACCTCTCGCTCTTCTGTTTCTTACATTCCACGGCGACCACGCGCCACTGCTGCTATGTGGTTGCTACATAAGTTCGCTCTCGTAAATGCCTCGCCGCTGAAGCTCTGATGCAGCTCTGGTACGATTATCTACCTCTGTCACTGCCACTGTTTCGCATGGCTGCTGAGATCGAGTAGACTGCTTTCACATGTATCTGACCAGGAACGACCTGAACCACCCTAATCAGTGCGGTAACAGGCACCTTGATCTCATCGAGCTCCTCTGTTTGTGGTAGGCCCAGTGCAGCGGCGCTACGAGGCCCGGTCGTGACCTCCGTTATTTCGTTTCTCTATCTCGACACAACAGTAGCACTTTCACATCAAATCGAATCGAGCCAAATTGGGCCCAAATCGAGCCAAATCGGGTTGAATTGAGTTATCGATAGCTTGGAGACCACAGGAAAGAGGATGGACTATCCCGGACGGGGGGGAATGACCTTGTTATAGTCTTCGAGAAGCGGCGTAGGGTTGGCACCAGCTGCTCTCCATTTTGGTAGTTGTCGCCACAATCAGGATGGATGCGACAACTTGTTTATTGATGAATGGACGCAGCTCGCGGTAGGTCACCACACGAGGCTTCGACTGCTTGAGCACGATGTCAAGCGAGCTGAATCTTGAAGTACTCTCACTGTCAGCTCCGACCTGCCCAGCAGATACAACAGAGGGACGCGTGATACAAGGAGAGCGCATATCGACCTTTCGCCTCGACGTGGTTAGATCCTTGCGCACGAAACAATCTACTACCACTTAAGACAGTGGGAGTCAATGTTATACTGAGAGTACTCTTCATGTGGGGTGGGGTATACCACACGAGTGGTCTGGAAAGAAAGGACGCTTAGAGGCAACTCGAAGGCTTATTGTACTGGTCTCTATGCCCACTGCCATTCCCTCTACTACACTGATTGTCGCTGATTCTCTTCCACAAGTAGTCAAGTACGGTGAATAAGCTGTTCTGACCTGCCGACGTGCACTCCAGTTCATCAATACGGCTACCATGCCCGTCATGATCAGAGCCACCGGCACTGCACGTGTGGCAGCATCGGTGGAGGGCATGACTCGCCACTGTCAGATGTTGGCAGAAGAAGCAGAAGTCAGACAACGTTGGAAAGCGTATCGGGCCCAAAGACAACGGCGACGGACTTGACAGAGCAATCGCGGCCTTCAAGAACAAGTCTCGAGGGCTGAGGCCAGCCTGGAGCTGCAGGCAATGATCCTATACGAATTAGCTCAGGCTGAACAGGCGTGAAAGACGGTATCTAGTGACACTCGCATACCAGCACCGGATACAGGAAAGACTGAGCGACTTCTCTATGAATTACTCGTCACAACGTTCCCCTGTGGTATTTAGTCGCCATGTCCCACAATCCACGCGCATTCAATCCCGCTTACACAGACTGAGCACAGCAAGAAACGTCCGACCAGTATCGCACGTCATGCCTGCTCGTGCCAAGACTATGCTAAACACAACAACCCTGGCGTCGTGCAACACAACTTCAAGCAGACCGCGTGTATTATGTCTGCTGACCAGATGCCACCAACACGACAATTGTTGTGTTCAATTGCAAATTAGACGCAGACAAAGGAGAATCACCCGACCCTAGACTCTACATAGCCAGTCTGAAGCTGCGAACCCACCACAGGCTATGCCCTTGTCGATACGTTGACATAATGCCTAGCTCATCTGCTCTCTTGACAGTACTCCACCATAGCGTCTGCCTCGAGCCTACATGACATATCCTCAACGGGGATTGTCCCATGCAATCAGTATGTTGCTCTGGCTTGGCAGAGTTGGTGAAAAATGGCAAAGGAGCAGGCTGTGTCCATTAGAGACAAGGACGACAAAGGTTTTTGGTTGACCAAACCTGACGGCGCCTTATACGGAAATATGTCGGCACATGTCCACGGGGGAGAAGGCGCGAGGTCTTCGTTGCCGCCGTAAGCATTGCCAAGACCACTTGAGACGCAAGAGAATCGACCATTGTAGAGACATGGTTACGTACTGTACATCCGTGTGTTATGTAAAGTCAAAGTTAGCGTGCAAGGTTGTCTGGCGACATGTGTATTGCATATATTCGTATCCTCTTTTGTCAGCGACTTTTGCGTGGTCGGTGAGAACGATACGAGCATTACTACGCCTACATTCACACACGTACCCAAAAGCGCACCTGGACGTATCTCTCAACCAGCACTGGCTGATCAAGTATTAGCCGTTTTTCTGCAGCTCTTGGCAGCACATCCAAATCACAGAACTTCGGGCAGGTCCGTGAGTCAACTTGCTCATGTGAAAGGTGAAAAAATTGCTACAAAAAGAATCTACCGTAATCGACTCACCTCTATCGGGTCGTGCAAAGGAGACACGCAGCAAGGGGACAGCTTCCACAGCCTTGTTCGATCCCTCCCTCTGCCATCGAAATCGATCTTCTACGCATTCTACTCTGTATTGTTTGTTCCCACCTTGCATCCCAACATAGTCCTTGAGAAGATCTCAAAGGGATGGGACAGCTTCCTGCCTGTTCGAATGTACCGGCTCTCAACTGATGATGTGCTCATTCACGACGCACTTGCGCGGACGGGTATCTAGGTTGGTCGAGGCACGACGTTTGCGCTGGAGTTCTCCCAAAGCTTGAAAGTGGTACATCTGGAGTTCGTCCGCGTGGATCAGGTAGATGCGTCGGTCAGGATCCTCCAAGGCGGCCCGAACACAGTGACGTGGGGCGAGTGGACGGAGTTCATGGGTAAAAGCGCGATGGTGGGTTCGGGTGTAGCGCTGCACGATGTTTTCAACCGCAGCATGGACCTCGTCATCGATTGGGACCAATTCTACAATCTTCTGCTCCTGTCCCTCACACAGCACGAACGTGATTTCGTCTGCTGCCTCTGAGGAACAGTCTCCGTGAGAGGACTGGTTCGCAGGTGCTGAAGCATCCTCTACCGGGTCGTCCGAGTAGTGGCTGATCGAATAGGTTGTGGCCAGCTGCTGACGTATCAACACCAAGGCTTGAGGGTCGTCAGCTGGCCGCTCCCCATCCTCCAAAGTATCGCCGTGAGGAGCCAAGGCAGGGGAGTCAATATCCATGCTTTGCTGCCGTGGACGGTCTACCAAGCTGGGACTGGATGCACTGTCACTGTCAGTGGGAGAGGTCGGAATGCCTTCTGAGATCTCGACAGCAGTGAGCAGTCTGGGGTCGAGAGGACCAAAGAATGACAAGTAAATATCGCGTCGGACGAAGAAGGCCGTAAGTCCACCAGTCTTGTCAACACGATATCCACGGTGCATGTTCTCGAGCGTCAGACTGGAAGCACTCTCGGCGAATGCCTGATGGAAAGGTCGACTCCAGCGGCGTCGCAGTTCCTCTCCGCCGCCGTCGGTCACCAACACAGCCGGGGTATTGTGGTATTTATTTGGCTGAGCTTTCTCATACAAGGTCACCACTGCCTCCACCACAGAGTCCAGGATGGCAGGGTCATAGGTGAAGTGCTGCGGGTCACGAGCCCGGAGGAGCGAGCGGCGCGCTTCCACTCGGTCAGGACTTTGGGTCATCGTCTCGGCGATACGGGAAGACCGGAAGCCGAGCTCCTGAGCTGTCTTCGCCAGTCGATACTTCGCTCGAACGCTGGCATCGTCTGTCTCTCGACTGCCGCGACATTCAAGCTTGATTCTGCTCGGGCACAGCTGCTGTAGGTCACGCATCGTGGCCAGAAATAGGCGGCGAATGGCGAGGTCCAAGCGGTCCTCACGACGGAGGAGAAGCTTTGGTATACCCAAGGTGTCTGACGTCCCGGTGGTAGGCGGAGCTGATCTCGGTGACACAAATGACTGATCGAGCACACGATGCAGTGTCTGACCGCGAGGAATCTGAAACAGAGCCCTCACACAGCCAGCCACGTCTTCCAAATGGTTAAAGTCTTTGCAGCAGACCGCCAAAGATGGGATGCGGCCCGGATAGGCCATCATCTGCTGCCAGATGTGTTGACGCTCTGTCGCGTCGAAGTTGCCCAAGATGGCGCCACGGCGAACGAGGGGGTCGAGCAGCTTTCTGTCCCCGTGGCAATACATGGGACAGCGCAGACGAACGGTTCTCAGGGTCAACGGATCCAGGCGCTCTTCTGCCTGAGGGATGCCCGCCACCAACCGTTGCCAAGCGCTCAGCATATAGAGCAGTGAATGCACAATGATCTCGTCACACTGGAGTCGCAATAGGCTGCCAATATTGCCGGTGATCAACTCGCGTCCAAAAGCCATGATCTTCGCCACCTGGCGAAAGGCGTCAGCCAGGCTCGATCGGCGCAGCAGCCGTTTCAGCTCTTTGACCTCGTTCGGAGACTGAATCTGAGACCACCAAGAGTCGATCGTCGGAGCATCGGAAGACGAGCAGCGAAGGATGTGGAAAAACACATCGCCAGAGTTGGGGGGCCGCTCGTTGAGGTTCTGTCGCACCAGTTCATGACGAAGCTCAGAACTAATGGCTACAAGATGGGTCAGTGATTCGTGTCTGATTCGACGAGCGGTAGATATCCGAGGGAATGCTCCATATATGAGATGCAAGGTATGAACCACGGTAGAGAGGTCAGTTCAGTAATCCGGGGGTGGGCAACAAGAGGATGCACGAGAATACAGAACCAATGTTGGGTCACTCACTCGGCGCGTAGAAATCGACCACCCACCAGCGATCGCCGTCCACCAAGTGTCGCTTGGCAGCTTCAATCCGATGGCGCCCATGAAGACAGAGGGCGCGAAATGCATCGGGAAAGATCAACAGAGGCCACTGGACCGGATCATGGTGCAGCAGTGCCTGCCGCGATGAAGCAGCTCGGGCGAGGGCATCATCGAGCTGCTCATAAGTCACTGTGGCCGGGATGTGGTGTTGAGGGCGCAGTCGTTGGCATCCCGCTTGTCGAAAGAGAGACACGAGACGCCGAACGTTGGACTCGTCACACTGATGCTCGGGCAGCACGTCAAACTGCAGCGCGTCGAGATCGACTCGAGCAGAGCCACAGAAGGCGTGATGTCGCTCTTCTTCGATCTGGGTCTCGCGGTCGAGCACATCAAACTGGGGCCGTGTCGCACATGGACGACTTCGAGGCATGGAGTCGAATATGACCAGGTGTCTCAGCTTTTGGGTTGTTGATGTGAGAAGGGATACTGCATCTGATGCCGCATGACTGCTGACGAAGAAGAATGTGATTGCTCCCTCCTCCACCACAAAGGGTGGGGAAATTGCGCCTTCTTTTCGGTATTCCACCACAATCGGCGGTGCTTGGTTCCTCACAACCTGATCTCTGCTCGAACCGGATACATTTGATCTTCGGTCATCGTAACATTTCGCGTCTACCACCTCGATGGCGCTCAATCGTTACACACAGTTCCCGCTGAAGTATTTCAAGGATGGCGACTCAATTGAGAGACAGGCGGACCATCGATCTGAGGGCGTTGTTGATACGGTCAGCAAGAGGGAGGATGGAACGAAGCCAGTCCAAGCATCAATCGATCGTAGTAACCAGTTGCCAACAAGCTGGACCGGTGGCAACGACCATGAGCACAATGGCAGCAATCTCGCCGTCAGCAACACCGCTAGACCCAGCACTCCACCCGGCGCAGACTCCGTCAACAATACCCACAGCGGCATTGAAGCTGCACCCACAAGCTCGGCACCTCACAGCACTAGCGATAGCGCAGGCAACAAGATCAGCAATGACGCAAGCGAAAGCGCTCAACTGTGTCTACAGCGTCAACGAGGCACTGTGTGGGCAGCATACAGTTCTCGCTGTGAACTGGACCTGCACAAACCTGTCGACATTGCAGTCTCCCGGACGGAGCCAAGTAAAATGGTCATGGTGCGACGACCAGCGGTCGACATGAATACCAAAAAAACGGAGATGGTGGCTCTGCTGATGCAGCAACCCAACTTTGCCGCCTGTTGGGAAGTGTTCGATGCAGTGCCCACACCGTTCTGGGTCTGTGAGTACAGTATCGTCACCCTGGAGCATGTCTGTGCCTTACCCACATTTCCCACGGTGATGGAAGTGACAGCCATCGCCGGTCAGGTAAGGCAAGACAGATACCCGTTTGACGCTTCGCTGACGCGACATAGCTTCTCAACGCCGTCGTCTTTCTGGACTGTCATCGACTGGCACACCCCGTCCTGAGCGCCGAGAACGTGCTGGCCATGCCCGATGGCGTCATGAAGATCGGTCAGTCGTCGAGCGGCAAAGAGTGCGATCTTCACGAACACAGGAGCTAACCCGAGACAGCGGAGCCGGAGGTGTGCAAGCCACAGCGAAGCTATACGAAACTCCCGAAGAACACTCATCAAGTTGGCGATATCTTGTCACTGCTGACCACCAAGAGTACCAAGAATTTCAAGAGTTCCAAGAGTTCTGAGAGCCTACAGCCAACGCAGTACGACTGCGCACGCTACCCCCCGGCGGGGCTGGATTTTTTTGCCAGCTGCTACACCAGAACAGCCGCCGACCTGGTTCAGGTAAGTGCCCCTGATATCGATCAGCAGCAGATGCTGACCTGCCACAGCATGAATTCTTGTCCGTCAACTGGCACCCTGGGGAACTGACCGCTCTGGTGGCGGTAGCAGGCTTCGTGGTGCATCGGTTTTTTGGCTTTTCGGAGCACATTTCGACATAGAGCGGTCGGGATGTCTGCCTGCTTTCTTGCTGCACACACATTCCGAGTAGTCTTGTACTGTTTCTCTCCAAATGTGACATGTCTACCTCATACCTTTCGTCCATCCAGACCATGCGTCCCGGTAGGCACTAGATCATGCGTCCGTATAAGCCAGAAAACAGTTTTCCATTCGCCAAAGACTTCCATATGAATCCATCAGACAAGCCTCACGACAAACTGCGAATACATCCAGTTCGCGACACTCCCAAACCATAAAAGTTGACCCCAGCGAGTGGACGCGTCGAGCCAATGGCGCCTGAGAAAGACTCATCCTCTTCCAAACTGACTAAAGCTTACCGGCCGTGCCAAGACAGATCATTGATTAAGCGAATGGGGAGATGTGCTTCGGACCATTTGGTGTGTTTGGCGATCACGAGCAATCAATTCACGTGGATTGAGTGCCTCATGAGAGCAAGTGACGGCCCTTGGGAAGTGGTGGGAGATGGAAGACTGAATACAAGTCACAGAGAGGACCGAGACGACCCCACAGACTGGCCAGCTGTCGGTTTCCATGTACACACAGAATGGTGGGTGTGTCAGATGACTTGACACTTTGCTCGATGCTCTGGTCAGACAATGTAGGCGGTCTCCATTGACGTAGAGTAGTGGCATGTCACGCAACGCAGACAACTCGTCCTCTTCAGCTTCTATATCTCGCCATCACCACTCCGCCTCTTGTGCCTGTTCTAGGTCTGACCAGCTCGCTGCATGTCCCCCATCGCATATTACGCGGTCGTTGTGGCAGGAGTGCTCGTGCTCTGCATGATCCATGGATGGATCCAATATTTGAGTCATCGAGTGTATGGGATGCAGCGATGGCTGTGGATGCATTTGTGCCGCCGTCACTCGATTTGGAACTCCGCATGGCTAGGTTCGTGGACGTGGTGGACGGTTGGGGTCCAGCTGGGATTGATGGGAGCGCATCTACTGTTGATCTTCTTGCCGTCGACAGATATGCGCCGCGTAGCAGGCCGTGCTGGCGAGCTGGCTACGCTGCACCTGGGCGTGTTTTGCCTCGGTCCGCATCTTTCCTACCAAGCAGACTGCCTACACCTCAGCCTGACAGACATGCGCTTCGTGCATGGGTGCTTGTCGGGATCTTTGGTGTTGGCGGTCGCTCTGCATGCCATCATCCTCAAGCCGAGCGCGTCAGCCTTTGCTGACGGACTGTCCCAACAGCTGTATGGAATTGTCGTGAGTCTTGGTCAACCTCTCTTTTCGCAGACATGATATACTGACCCGAGCAAGGCAGCGCCGGCCCTGGCAACCATGCTGGTTTTGTGCTGGCCACCGGTGCGACGATGGTGCTACGAGCTCTTTCTCCGATCTCACCAGGTGCTGGCATTAGGCACGCTATGGGCGGTCTGGGGCCATGTGCACCATACCACTACCCTCGCTCAGTACACCGTGGTCGGAAGTGTCAGCTGCTTTACCTTGCTAACCATCGTCCAGCTGTTCCACATGCTCTGGGTTCATCGGTGTTTTTGGGCTGGTCTGCCTCGTGCGCATATCACTCGCATGGACAACGCAACCCGAGTGGCCATCTGGACACCCCGACGGTACCTGGTGCGACCAGGGCAGTACATCAACATCTGGATGCCAGGGCTTAGTCTGCGCTCCTTTTGGGAAAGCCACCCGTTCTACGTGGTATTCGCACACCACCGCGGTCATGGCACCTTGCTGGAGCTCATGGTGCAGCCCCGACGAGGCTGGACCGCCAGATTGTGGATGTACGCCCGTCCGACAGCGCCCAACCATATCGAGGCGGTATTTCCATCTCCTGACACCCATCTCGTCTTGTTCAGTGGTCCCCACGGCGGATCTATCCGTGTCGAGGAGTATGGGGTCGTCGTGCTGGTCGCCTCGGGTTGGGGTTTGATGGGGCAGATGCCGTATCTCCAAGCGCTCATTCGTGGCCATCGAGAAGGGGTGATGAAAGCGCGTCGCATTCACCTGATCTGGCAGTTGAATACCGCGGGTGAGTTGATGAGCAGAACTCCATACGACGATGGCTGTACTGACAGGGCTAGCCGAGGGCGCAGCCGCCCACACCCTCCTCAATCGAACATTGGCGCAAGATACCACCGAGGATAGCGATGTAAGGGCATAAGCCTGCACTTCAAGTCAGGACAGACTCGCTGACCCATCACAGTTCTTTAACATCTCCGTCTACCGACGTCAGGAAAGGACCGAACTCCAGCTGGGTCGACGGGTCACTTCTCATGCTGGAGTGGCCGACTGGCAAGCGATCATCGCCGACGAAGTGGCTTGGAGTCCGCAAGACATTGAACACCGTGCCCAGATGTCATCGCTCGATCAACTCCCCCTCTTAAATCCGTCCGCCTTCGCCATCGATCAACGCCAGACGATCGTGATGGGTAAGCTTGTTCTATGTGCTGCTGACGAGCGTGAATGTGTGACCGCTGACCAAGGACATCCCAGTCTCTGCCACTGCAAATATTCGTCGCCTTGTCCACCAGGCCTGTCGTCCACATGTATCACCGCGCGTCCGGCTAGTCGAGCTGGAGTTCCAGCCCGAAGACGACCTTAGTGACGATGAATCTTCAGCATCTGATCCTCCTTCTTAATCGTGCCGTTCGAAGCATAAGCAGGGGGCGGGTAATATTGGGCGGTGCGGAGACATTGTAGGTAACACCGTGGGATGCTCGCGAGCTCGTAGTGATGGGGGGAAGAATGCGTGGTATGTCGCTGACGCTGACTGGTATGGAAGAGTGCTAAGAAGTGAGTAGATTCAGCAACAAGGGAGAAAGATCGCATCACTAGACAGTGTAGCCCAGTCTTGTTCTTGAGTAGCACACGGCTGAAGTTTCTGCTACAGGCGTATAGACAGAGTAGGTCACCAGTCGAGTCATTCTGCATGTCGATACACACTCTCTGCACAGTGTATATAGTTTCAGCGGTCAATACAAGCTGTACACACGCTTCTGCCTGTATCAACTCGAGGTGCAAGGAATACCCATTTGTCAAATTGCCATTCGGTCATCATGCACGAAATCTCACCGAGGACTCACTGCACTCTGACGTGTCATTGGACGTGAGCTCTCACGAATGACTTGCCTCATAACACCATGCTATGTGCTATGAGTGAAGTCGTGCCATAGCATGGTTCACTATCGTTCTCAGCAGGCCTGACAGCATGCTGTCGACGATAATGGGAGTTCGAGGACGGGTTTGTCCCTCGATTTGGCCTCGCTGCCGATGATCTGTTGACGAAATCCCGAGGTGTGGCCTGGCGCACTCTGAGAACTGGGCCACATTTTCAGAAATGGTCTGGCATCGAATTAGGTCCAGGCCACGTAAATTTGATTGGTCCGGACCATGATTGTGGCCTGGTCAAACTTGGTGGCCTGGCTCATCTCTGTGGCCTGGCTCAAGTTTCCCCATACGGCCTGGGCCAGGTCGTAGGCCCGGACCCTACCAGAGATCGAGGGCTAGACCAATTCCGGCACTGGGCCACACTGCGTATCGGCGGTGATGTTGGTGGCGCATCTGTGCCAACTAGTCGTCGGTATAGGCACCGTGCATGGAAGACTGCCCAGAGACATTGTTTGACGAAACTTGCGCAGACGATCAGTGGTACGGCTGGGAGAGCAGACTTGTTACAGGTCACAATTTTTGTCTGAATCCAGGGATAACAGGCTATCGTTGTGCGACATGGATTGGTTACTTACTCTAACTGAAGGAAGGTCACGACAAGCTGTACCTCTCCATCATGGCTGATACGTAGAATATCAACAGTTCTAATATACGTAGTTCCATCGGCATCATGTTAGATACCTCCTTTAGACTTGACTCGTATGAGAACGAGAAGGCTGAAGTGGATCTCTGGAGGTTGGTACTGTTAGTAGTGTAACAAGGTACCGGACAACTGGCATGGGCAGGGAGCTGAATACTAGCTGGAACTAGTAGGGGTGAGTATGTAACTCCGCCGGTCATAGCAACCCATCGCTGCAGCTTTCAGCATACTGCGGACTTGATGTGTGCTTCACAGTCATGTCACCCCACTCTTCCCATTCTTCCCATGTCGACATGGTCATCTCGATTGACAATCGGACTACAGCGGCATTGTGCTTTTATGTGAAGCACAGAATGGAGTGCTCTAGGAGGGTTTCCTGGAAAGTACACGGCATAGCCATGGAAATGAGGATCAAGTCACATTCTGATCGCATCTATGTCCTTGTTAACTGTTTCTCAGAATAGTAATATGATTCAATAGGCTGGAAAGGTTCTGTCCTTCTGTCGTTCCATCTTTCTATTACCGGATGTGGCCAGCATGTTACCCATGTTTGATCACCATGTGCTAAGCATTTTCGCCTAATCTGCCTGTGCATCCGGGCACGGTCATCAACGTGGTTATGGCTGTAACATGACACCATTCACGCAGAGACACTCACTGAATCTAACCTGGACCACTCAATTGAGATCGACGATGATGGCATCCCGTGCAGCTGTCGGGAAAGCAATGCTCGACTTCGATGGCTACTCCCATGAACCCTGGCGCTCCTGTCCCGGCTCGAACATTGTTGATCCCGAGAGTTTACATGCAGCATGACAAATGGCACACCAGAAATAGGGGTGTGCCTTTTCTACGGAATGAAGCTGCCCATACCATCCATTTCTGGCGGACACAGCTGGATACCGGCCTGCAAGGATCGTGTGCACTCAAAATACCGAGTTCAAATAACTTTCGCCAATTGTCAGTCAGTGTCTCGATTTAAATTTCCGGTGAGAGTGAGCTGACTGAGGAAATGTACCTTCCTCGAAACCACGACCTCTACATCATGAGAAGCTGGACCACCTTCCTCAATCAGGTGGTGAAAAATCGGCCACAAACTTCAGTAGCTCTCATACTGGGGTAGTCTTTCAAGGGTCTGTCCTCACGAATGAGGTGCTTCTTGCTGACCCCAACCATAGACCTTTAGGACACAATCACTGCTCAGGGAGATAAAGAATGAGGACTGGCAAACACCGCAGTTCCGTGGGATACTGTAGAGCAACCACACTGGGCATTGAAACTTCCAGAGCACATGCTCTCATGAGGACATGTGCAAGCAACATTGACAGTCTGGGAGGTGAATCGACCGGCAGGCATTATTTGGCCGCCTGGGCAGACCAAGGGATCAAAGACTGATTGATCTGTGTGCCAAAATATGGCAGATCATTGGCCGGTCTCCGCTGCAGTGGCGTTGATGCTCCGTGTTTCAAAATCACCGTTGTGGTGGGCATAGCGTGGCCATTTGGTGGTCACCGCATGCTTAGTCCGCAGGATCTTCTCGGGGTCAGACGCATTCCCTCCTTGTAACGGTTTCCAACCATTGCCTCTTTGTCGGGTGACATGGGACAGGAAACAGGCAAGTCTTGTTATCGATAGACGATTGAAAAGGCCTAACGAGGTTACGTCATCACTACGGTCTGACATCGAGAGCAGTGCAATAGCTTTTCCTTCTCCTCAAGACATATAAGATGAGTACACAGTATAGCTTACGGATTCTTGGAAGAGTTAGAACGAGGAACTGGACAGAGCCACGAATCAGTTACGGTTATTTCGTTCCGGACAGACAGCATTTCAAGCAACAATCTGCGCAGTCCGAGGACCAGTACAAAAGATGTGATTGATGCAATCTATTGGTGTCTTCAAAGCAGGAATAGAGCATGAGGAATGAAACCTCATCTTGTTGAGGGCAAAAGCCTGTGGAAGTGTGTTCCTGCCACCACTTCATGTTGATTGAGAATCAAGCCATGTCTTGCTAACTAGGGCTATCTGAGCACTGGCAATGCCACCGAGCTCAGATGCATCTGGACGCTGCAAGCGGACGTTCGGCACCTAGCTCTTCATTCGACGAATTTCTAAACGAGGTAGTCATTACGAATGACCGAAGACCATGACTCCCTGTAGGCCACCAAGCGCGACGGAATCACTGCTGGCGCATCAACTGTGCCCCGCCATTCCACCTCAGCATAGTTAACAGGCTTGCGCATGTGGAGAGTAAGACGGGAGCCACAATGCAGGCTCTTCGGATAACTATAAAGCTCACCAATTGGCCATTCGAATGTCTAATACTGTACATGAACACTAAAGGAGTTGTGGCTTTAGTGCTTGTTATGATGTTGCTGTTTTCAGACATCTGTGGTCTGCTTGAGCAGCTGTCGTCCTTTCCGTCCGCCTACCAGACAGAAGCCATCACCAAGGAATGGTTCGGCCAGCATGTTGGCCATTTGCAATTGTCCACTGAAAGCCTTGCCCTTCTATCGTGCGTTATGCCTGCTCGACGGTACGACCGTGTTTACGGCCTCGGTGAGAGGCGTATTGCGCGTATCGCAGCCAAAGCCAAGGAAATTGGTACAAGTCGACAGCGAGAACTCGAACGGATGCGGAAAGAGGAGAATCTCGATTATGCTACTGCTGTCATGAAAGCCGTGGAGGAGTGCGGTGCGCAAAATTCATCTCGAGCATCATTAACCATCACCGAGCTCGACCACACCCTGGATCAAGTGGCTGCATGGTGTGACTTCTCCGACGTCGAGCTTCGAAAGCGGTATCCCCGACTGGACAGAGCTTCCTTATCAAGTCAACTGACGTTAATGTTCCAGCGGATGTCAAGCCTAGAGGTCAAATGGGATATGCGATTGCTGCTCAAGGACTTGAAGCCGGCCATCGTTCCCCAAGAGCTGATGGTTAAGCTTGTACACCCGAGTCTGCCTTCTGTGCTGAGTGTGCTCGATTCGTTCCCTGAAGCTCTAAGCCACCTCCAGGAACGAGATTCAACCTGTTCGGGACAAGCTCGGCCAATGGTACCACAAGCTGGTACGCGTGTAAGCCTGCCCCTCTTTAAAAAAGCGCGCAGCATTAAGCACGGCCATTCTCTGATGCGAGGACAAGAAGTCAGTGTCGAGCGCAAGTACGATGGCGAATACTGTCAGGTGCATCTGTGGCAGGACAGCAATAGTCGAAAGCCAGTGATGCAGTTATTTTCGAAGAGTGGTCGAGATTCAACCAGGGATCGTGATCCTATTCTGCCGACGATCCGAAAGTGCCTTAGTGCAGGCCGATCGGCAGATCGAGTGCAGAAGCACTGCATCCTGGTCGGGGAACTGGTGGTATAGAATGATGTAGACCGCAAAATCATGCCGTTCTACAAGATTCGAAGACATATCACCCGTGCGGGACGCCGTCTAGGTTGCCAAAGAGACTCCTCAATAGATCTAGATAAGCATCTAATGATCGTCTTCCACGACATCCTACTATGGGATGACCACATCTGCATTTATGAGACATACCGGCAGCGGCGGCAACACCTCTAGAAGCTTGTTCAGCCGGTCCCTAGCCGAGCCGCGATCGGATAGCAAGTCGTACTCGACTTTACTGCCGCTCGGGGTACGTCTACTCTGGCGTATAAGATGGCATACGCACTCTCACAGAGATGGGAAGGTCTGGTGCTAAAGGCGTGCCGGGATCCATATATCCATGTCGATGGCGGAGTCGCACAGTACGTAAAGGCGAAGAAGGACTACATACCGGGCTTAGGCGATTCGGTTAACTTGCTCGTCATTGGTGGCCGATGTGATCCTGTGGTAGTTGCAGGCTTGGCGCTGGTACCGGGCACGTGGACAACCTTCTTTCTGGCATGTCCATACGTGGATCGTGAAAATGGTGGTATCGAGGTTAGTCCTTCATTTTACATCGTGGGCACCGTGTCACGTCCCTCAATCTCAATGTCCGACATTCAATTCTTGAATGCACACGGCCGCTTATCTCAACGCCACTACTCTCGCCGAGACCAGCAGATACAGATAATGACGGAATTGACTGGGAAATCTCTTCCCTCACATCTGTTCTTGCAACCTGCTGTGGTGGAGGTGGTTGGTGCGGGGTTTGATCGGCCTTCGAATGCCCGATATCTGACTCTTCGATTCCCTCGCATCCTCAAAGTTCATCTTGATCGTTCTCCGGTCGATGTCATAGGCTA
>Ga0066648_10000990_pt1 | contig 16842 bp, 10 predicted proteins | sample CryGeyCG12114_NA_FD_59537 | JGI IMG/M metagenome (GOLD analysis project Ga0066648, IMG submission 59537) | Groundwater microbial communities from aquifer - Crystal Geyser CG19_WC_8/21/14_NA | ecosystem: Environmental > Aquatic > Deep subsurface > Groundwater | place: USA: Utah: Grand County... | reverse complement strand
GTCGAGGCTATCGACGATTCGGGATTTGATGCCAAACTCGTCTCTTCCGAACCTGAAGGCATTCAAGTCCAATCTTCCTCCACCGTTCAGCTCAAAGTTTTCGGACTATCCGACGCTACAACGGCCACCGAGCTCGAGAATCTACTACGAGAGAGAGATGGCATCAAGAGCGCCGTCGTTAGTCTTGCAACATCCCGAGCGAATATCCGGTACGACCCGTCTGCCACAGGCCTGCGGACAATTGTGGAAACCGTCGAAAATGCTGGCTACAACGCCCTCGTAGCCGATTCGGATGACAACAACGCTCAACTCGAATCTTTGGCAAAGACAAAAGAAATCCACGAATGGAAACAAGCTTTTCTTACCTCGTTGTCATTCGCCATACCAGTTTTCCTCATCAGCATGATTATACCCATGTTCGTACCAGCGCTCGACTTCGGCGTTATAGAAATTGTTCACGGTCTGTTTTTGGGAGATGTTGTTTGTTGTGCCTTGACGGTGCCTGTACAATTTGGCATTGGAAAAAGATTTTACATTTCCGCATATAAGTCTCTGAAGCACAAGTCACCGACCATGGATGTGTTGGTCGTCTTGGGTACTTCAGCCGCTTTCTTTTTCAGCTGTTTTGCAGTCATTGTGGCTATGCTAATTCCACCTCACGGCAAACCTGGGACTTTCTTCGACACCAGTACTATGATGATTACCTTCATTACACTTGGCAGATGGTTGGAGAACAGAGCAAAAGGTCAGACTTCGAAAGCGTTGTCCAACCTGATGAACCTTGCGCCCAGCATGGCCACAATATACGAGGATCCTCTCTACGCTGAAAAGCTTGCTGAAGAATGGGAATCACCAAGCTCGCCAATACTAGAGAAAGGCGAGAAGTTCTCTGATGTCCGAAAGTCTATCAATGAAGCTGCGCAGGAGAAGATTATCCCAACCGAGCTTATCGAGGTCGGTGATGTTGTGCTGCTGCGACCAGGTGACAAGGTCCCCGCGGACGGCACGGTTACCCGTGGCGAAAGCTACGTTGATGAATCTATGGTCACCGGAGAGCCCGTTCCAATCCTCAAGAAGAAAGAAACTACCCTGGTTGCAGGAACTGTGAACGGTGCCGGCCGTCTTGACTTCCGGGTCACAAGAGCAGGCAAAGACACGCAGCTCAGCCAAATTGTCAACCTCGTCCAAGAAGCACAAACAAGTCGAGCGCCCATTCAACGTATGGCAGATCTTGTCGCTGGATATTTCGTCCCCGTCATTATCCTCCTCGGCATGATCACCTTTCTCTCCTGGATGGTCCTTAGTCATGCTCTGCCCCATCCGCCAAAAATTTTCCTAGCCGAACAATCTGGTGGTAAATTCATGGTCTGTCTCAAACTCTGCATTTCAGTCATCGTCATCGCCTGTCCTTGTGCCCTTGGTCTGGCGACACCCACAGCAGTCATGGTCGGAACAGGTAGAGCGTCTCAGCAGGGTATCCTAGTCAAAGGAGGTGCAGCACTCGAGACTGCGACAAGAATCACCCACCTCGTCTTTGATAAGACCGGCACACTAACATTCGGCAAACTCAAAGTCTCACGTGTCACAATCCAGGGCATCTGGAACGTCAGCGAGGAAACACGAAACGTCTGGTGGACGATCGTTGGTCTCGCGGAATCAGGCTCGGAACATCCCATCGGCCGCTCTATCATCCTACGAGCCAAGGAACAAGTCCAAGTTGCGTTGGAAGACCCGCTCCCAGGTCAAGTTGGGGAGTTCGAGAATCGCGTCGGAAAAGGCATAGTGGCTCAAGTGGGGGTGCAGACACACGGCCGCAATGAGCGCCACGAAGTCAGAATCGGCAATGCTTTGTACCTCGAATCTCATGGACTGGATGTGCCAAGCGACCTCAAACCTGAGGGCAACAAGTCCTTGACTGGCTTGACATTGATCTACGTTGCCATCGACGGCAAGTTCACGGGCGTTCTCGGCTTGTCGGACACAGTCAAACCTACTGCTGCCGCGGCAATCACGGCGCTCCATCGTATGGGCATTAGCACATCCTTGGTCACTGGTGATACCTACAGCACCGCGGTGTCGATAGCGGACCTAGTCGGCATCCCCAAGGACATGATTCGCGCATCCGTCTCTCCCAGTCAGAAGCAAGAAATCGTAGCTGAACTCCAAGGCCAAGGCGAAATCGTGGCTATGGTCGGCGACGGCATCAACGACTCGCCCGCTTTAGCCACCGCTAACGTCGGCATCGGTCTGGTTAGCGGCAGCGACATCGCAATTGAAGCCGCGGACATTGTCATCATGCGAGCGGAGGATCTGCTGAATATCCCAGCCGCGTTGTGCTTGTGTCGCACGATCTTCAATCGCATTAAGGCAAACTTGCTCTGGGCTTGCGGATACAACGTCATTGGCGTGCCATTTGCTATGGGAGTCTTCCTTCCGTTTGGGTATTACATGCCACCGCTCGCTTCAGCAATTGCTATGATGTTTTCGTCTATCTCCGTCACGTTATCTAGTCTGGCACTCCGCTGGACAAGCAGACCAAGGTGGCTAAACGCGGAGAGTCTTGAGATGGAATCAGGCAAGATTGCCGTCCCAAAAATTGGTCAGCCGAGAACATCCCAAGGTGTTTCGGCATTTGGCCAGAAGATTTGGGCTGTCTTTGATACCAACCTTGGAGGCCTCAAGAGAAGGAGAGCTGGCGATACGGGAGATCGGGGCAACTACGTCCCGTTGAGATCTGTAGAGAATGTATAGCGCGGAGTTTGTTGGATACAGGGAGGGACTATATTCTTCCCTAGTATTGATACCATTGCTTATCATAGCTGTACAATTCCATTACTTTTGATCAGTACTTGTATTTCTTATGAACCATAGATAGGCCGCTGCCATACAACGAGGCCGAGTACGTTGGCAGCCGTCGAATGAGGATTGCTGGACTCTTGGTTCGGTGTACTGTAGCTTTGTGACCAACGCCTGGTGGCCAAGCATCAAACAGGGCCGCGCTACTGCACAGCCACAGTACTTCTGTACCGACGATCAAGATGGTCATGTCTGACATACAAAGAGACGACGACATATACACCTACACTCCAACAAGCAAGTAACGCGGTCTGCTACCTGCTTGAGTCCAACTTATCGAAAGTGCTACTTCGGGCGAACGCCGAAGACCGAACATAAAAACGAGGAACTTCATACAATAACGCACTCTAGCAGATCAAGTATTACGAGCGAAACGGAGGAATCTGTTCCCGCGGCTTATACCCCACGTATCCATCATATTCGAGGACCTTTGTATCGGCATGTCAAAGTTCTTCAACAAGCTCAAGGGCGAAAAGCAGGACTATTCACACCTGAACTCAGACTCATCTTCCTCCAACTTCGCCTCAAACAACCCCTACCGAAACAACCAGTCTCAACCACCCGCCTATCAAGCTCCTCCTGGCCCACCACCATCGCACCAGTCGCAGAAGCCACCTGCCCCGGTCGAAGATGACAACCCGCCACCGTACCACGACTGGACCTCAGTTCCGGACAACTCTCTGCTGCCGCCGCCGCCACCTCTCGCATCAGATTACAGCTCGACCACAAATGTGAGACACCCCTGGTTAACTGTGGACACAACTAACAATGATCCGTATAGGCAAGCTACGACGAAGCAGCCGCTGCCCACGCTTGGTGCGCCGCCCACCCAGTCTTCACGCCCACAGTAGCAAACACATCAGTCATCGAGAACGTCATCAACGGGCGAAACGGCCTAGCATACCCACCCGGCGCGAACCAGAGAGGCTGGACCCTCAGTCCAACCACAAGCACGTCGTCAAACGCCCTCGGCGCAACCCCAACCAGCACCTACCAGATCCTCAGCCCCTCAAACCCAACCGCCTCAAGCAGCAACACCTCCACGCAACCACGTCCAAGTTCAAACTCACGCTTCCTCAGATCCGCCCCCAACAGCAGAGCGCCCACCCACAACCCCCCAACCGACGCATGCTGGACATCCACCCTCCCCCTCTTCTTCGCCGCAACATCCAACCCGCTCTCCCCGCACTTCGCCTCCCCCAAACCGCACCCCTACACAATCTACTTCGAGCTCACACCGCTGCACTACTACGCCGAAGAATCCACCGTCGCCATCGGCTTGGTCTCCAAACCATACCCGCTCAACCGCCAACCAGGCTGGCACCGAGCCTCGATCGGCATCCACTCAGACGACGGCAACCGCTACATAAACGACAGCTGGGGCGGCCGGCCCTTCACCGACCCATTCAGAGAGGGCGAGAGTATAGGCCTAGGCATCGTCTTCTCGCCACAACCCACCACCACCACCACCAAACCCCTCCAATCCGACCGCGAGGTCCGCAGTCCCCTGCCCAAATGCAAGACGAGGATCTACCTGACGCGCAACGGCAACGTAACGGGTAGCTGGGACGTCGACGAAGAGCGCGACGCGGAGAAAGACGAGGGTGTAGCGGGGTTGATGGGCGAGGCGGACCTGTACGCTGCGGTCGGGACGTTCGGCGACGTCGATGTGGAAGTCAGGTTCTTCGCGGGCGGGGAGGGGTTCGTGCCGCCTCCTGCGTAGAGAAGGGGGGCGGGGGTCATTATGTTATGCTATATCGTGCGTGGCGAGGAGGGTAAACATGCGTGATGCGACATGGATCTCCAATTTCTCTGAGACTACAAGCGGATGTGATGTGATGTGATGAGATGAGCGAGTAAGCAAGAGGAACCATGGTTCGAACTGCACGATACATTCATTCATTCATTCATAGTAACAGACTCGAGCCAAGTCTGCAAAAAGCGACATAACGTAAAGCGCTAGCGAGACACCCCGACCACAGTGCAGTGTATCAGACCAAGCCCAGGCTAACGTCTGCTCTGAACCTACCTCCCATCAAACCAACCAGCCAACCGTCTCGTCCTGCGTAACACCACGTCCCGCGTGACCAACGCACCGCACTGTGTCTTTCAATTTCAAGACAGTGTAGGTGTAGTCTCGTGTCTAGCATACCTAAGGGACGTACTCCATACAGCCATAGACACAGACACAGGATACGACGTGAGACAACGACGTGGAACCGCAGATCAAAGCGCGCTCGAGCCGGCCCGGCCCGTAAGACGGTCGGTTAGGCGGACGTGGCGGACAGGAAAGGACAGTGAGGCGGGGTAAGGTGAGGTGAGGTGAGCCAGGGTCTTCGCAGACGTCCCGCGAGCAAGACTCTGAGTTCGAAAAGCGGTTGGGATTTCGCGACCAACTTGAAGAAGCCGCAAGGTGTCACGTGAGGCGAAGAAATATACAGTGCGTGCGAAGTACAGAGGCAGACAGTGGTATTGATGGGCTTGCCGCTGACACAACTCTACCGCTTAGTTCGATTGGACTGTTGCACAACAAACTCGTCTGGTGGAAAATGTAAATAATCCTCCGTTCGACATTTTCGGCCATACAAGTCACATCACAATACGGTCTCGGCTATGCCCTCACGCTTGTGGCTGCACCACAACAGTTCAGACACAGCCCCGGACCTTCAGCGCCCCTGATCAGATAGCCCACCCACCACCTTGATCGAATCCGAAATTCATCGCAAGGAATTCGTCACCGAAACCGTATGCCATTAACTCATCGCTTGTGAAATCCATCAACGACATCTGGTCTGGCGGCATACCGTATGTAGCGGCCATCATGGGATCGATTACCATAGGTGCTATAGCTGAATGATCTCCTGGCATTGGCTGGCCAGGCTGAAGCGTGGGTCCCGTTGCAATGGACTGTGGTTGATTCGAAGATAGGTGTGGCGCATGATGCGGCGGTGATGAAGAGATCCATTGCCCTTGTGCGGTTATGGGTTGATTCGTTGAACGGCCAGCTGGATTCATGGCTGCGTCGGATAGCATGTGTAAGCCTGGAGCTTGCGCGGCCGACATGGATTGTTGTTGAAACAGTTGTGGAGGTTGAGGCTGGCCATCGTGATGGTGCCCGTTCGCAGGCGGTGGTGTCGGGTTATAGCTGAACGGTGCTCTCGAGATGGCTGCCTTGGGTGGCATCTGCGGCTGTGAATGCTCTCTGCTGTCCCTTCCACTCGGTACTTCTGTCCGTGACTTGTGCCAGCCTCGCAGCATCTGGAAGATGAGACTGAATTTGTAGGCTACTCTTGACATTCCTCCTTCTGCGACCTTGGTGAGTGCATTGATTAGGCTATCGAGGTAGTGTTCAACTTTGAGTTCATGTGGTTGGAAGCTGGCGCCGAACTTGGATTCTTTTGCTGCGATGGCGGTGTATAATTTGATCAACGCAACGGCTGCGTAGGAGTTTCGAACGAAGAAGTGCGTCGGCAAGGATCGAAGAGAATTAACGTCCATTGACAGGAAGGCGTCGAATGCTTCATGCGTGGACCGCAAGCATTTTGTGAGGCTCTCAATGTGTATGGGTGTGACTGACTCGGGGTCCGGTGGTCCTCCGATAGGGGTGGAATGATATGGCGGTCGAAAATCATCAATGTTGTGCTCGTTATGCATTGCAATCTCGTGCATATACAGGTTGATGATAGCTTTGGTGTGTCTCATGATGGGGCTTCCCATGAATTCTTCTCCTTCCTTGTGCCATCTGTCAAGTTGCACCTCCAGGGCTTTCAATTGGTATTGGACGTTAGGGTCGGTGAGAGAAAGCTCTTTGGCCGGGTCGTCCATGGCGAACTCGGTTCCTATCATTTCAGCTATGTGCTGAGCCTGTACGATGTGACACAACCATCTATCCGTTGGGAGAGCGTCAGGGGCAGACCTTAGTATGTCAATGCACTCGTCAGCATAGTGGGACCAGCGTAGGAGTAACGGCCGACGAAGAGACATAGCAGAGCTAGATAGCGTTAGTGGATCATTGGAGTCTGTCACTCAGGTTCAACTCACTTTGAGCACATGTAGTAGCAGCCCAACCAGCATCTTCGAGTCTCGGCCGCGTTGGGATCTGGAAGACTCTTGTTCTTGTCCATGAAGCCTTTCCACATCATCAAGGTACCTTTCCTAGTCCTCTTTCCCATGCCAATGTCCAGAGCCATGACAGCAGCAATGTGGATGAGCTGGTTGAAATTGAGCTCTTCGTACTTCTCGGGTGGCTGGTAGAAGACGGTCATGATCTGAATAGTCTGTACGAGTTCCATCGATTTCTCGCCGTTGTAGACTATGCGATCGGCTAGAATGCGGGTGGCATCGCTGATGATCTTTGACTGCAGTTCTGGTCGGATGGTACCGCTTGCGACAGCCACGATGGCGTGAAACAAGGTCGGCTTTGATCTTCGTATATCCTCAGCTTTGACGCCTGGGGAAAACGCGACAACAGGAAGTCGATGGCACATTTCGTTGTGGTAGCGGTCGAAGCATCGGTAAGCTTCTCTCATATCAATCAGGCCTCGATCGATCAGATCCTTGCTGGGCGGCTCGGCACTGGCTCGTGGTTGCCTGGGGTCACCGCCTGACAGATGAGTATGGCCTAGTGAGCCTTCACGTTTGACTGGACCAGAAGGCTTAGGAAGTTCAGCACCGAAAGGACCGTAGGTGTCAGTCGTCTTCCTCTTCGTCCCCGCGATCTGGTTCGGGTTCTGCGGAGATGGTGGAGGCGGAGGGCCATGATTCGAGCCTTGCCATTGCTCCTGGTAGATAGGGTTACGCTGCTGATAGTGTGAGTGTGCAATGGCAGGGTCGAGGGCTGCATCTGCATCAGCACCAGCACCAGTACCTCCTCTCGCAGCCAGGCTTGCCGTCAGAGCGTCGATCTTCTTTTCCAGCTCGGCCACGCGGCTGTCAGTCTTCTTTTGGCGCTTCCGACTGGGCATGGTGATGATGCATTGTCTGTGTGCTTTGGCGCATCTCTTGCAACTGCCACCAATACTCTCGTCGATCTCACATTTGACCTTTAGCTGACGACAAGCTTCGCAAGCTCGAGGTCTCTTCAAGTCATCTGCATTGTGCGTGGGAGGTCCGTTCGGGCTGTCGACTTCGGGACTATCATGAACTTGCTGACTGGTGCCATAGTAGTTTGGTGTTTGAATGTTCTGGTAGGATGTGGCCGGCGAAGTTTGCAGAGGGGTATAAGCCTGCGCATGGTCCTGATACTGTTGCGGTGGCGGAGGCACTCTGGCAGGCGAAGACAAGGGGTTAGAGCGTAATGACGGATCGAGGGTATGAAGTTGATTCTGCATGGCTGAATCTGAGCCTGCTGGCCGTCGAGATGATGATAGTATCGGTGTGACGGCGAGAACGGTGCTAGGTAATCGCCGGTCTACCGAGATAGATGCGACGAGTCTGCCTGTTGCCTCTTGGCTCTCGCATTCGCACCTTCTACGATCGATAGTCGCACAATCATGCTCTCGGGTACATCTACATGTCCCTCTAGGCCGGAGAAAGATCAATCACTTGTTAGCACAGGAGGACAGAGATTGTGCAACGCGACAAATGGAGGGCGCAGGCAGCTTGAATAATACCGCCAAGGAAGCGCCTCACTAATACAGCAGACTCCTACGCATCATTCCTCTATTTTAGGAGTCGGCTAGTCTACAAAGAACTCCATCCTGCTCGACGGCAGTGATAGCATGATATAGCTGGTGACAAGTCACCTCCAGCGATGGCTTCGATGCCTAACAATTATCGAGAACGATCGTTGTCTCACACCGAGTCCTATCCCGCGCATTTGTTACCCTTTACACGTTGATCAAGTGATCGGAAGCACGCTTCAACCATCCATGACTCTTCTCTTATATTTACATTTCCCGCCATTGTGACTAGCCGTTTACCTAAAACAGGACAGTAACCAGACAAGGACTGCGTAGCATGCACATAAGCTCATCTTGCCTCTACCAGGAGCGTCGTATATCGACATGCTTTATATAGCAGCACAGATCGCCTAAAAACAATTGTAGTCTTCCAGCTCTTTCAAGGCGAATAGGTAGGCGTCCACGACTGCCGCTGTAGTCAACCAGCTGAACCAACCTTACCCCCGCTGCATGCAAGCCCCGGGGATGACTGTGGCTTCTGCTAGCGTGAGCGATATTCTGGGCGGCAGAGATGTTGACGATTAGCAGCGCTTAACTGCGGTCGACGTCGCTTGTAGGATCGCGGAGTCGTCTCGGCTGTATGTAGACCTGCCCTACTTGGTCGAGTGCTGGTTTTTGGTGAGTACGAACCTTGATTCTCGTTGCGCCACAGTGGAAATACAGGCAAAGGCTGAGGTCCGTACTCACCCAAACGCCAGCACTCGACCAAGTACAGTTCGTTGACAGGAGGCGTCACCCAGGTAGATAAGCATCTGGTGACTCCCCGATCTCCGCTTTGTGGCAATGGTTATCATGAGTCTGCACTAGGATGACCAACGAGCTTAGGCACGGAGAGAAGCATAGCAAAGAGGAGGCGCCATTACGACGGTGTAGGATGTTTCTAATAGTAAGTTTCGTTAGTACTGGTTGTAGTATTTATACCCATTACTTCGCTGCATAAGGGGGCCACGGAAGTCGATATCTGTTCATTGACGTCCCCGAACAGGCCGGAAGGCCTCAGTAAAGCATTTTCAGTGCTGTTCGGTTGAGTCGCAGTCTTCAAGTGAAAATTTTTTGTGGAAGGCATCCACGAGGAACACTCTCAGCAAGGCAGTTGATTCGACCGTTGATTGTGAGGAGCGTGAAAGCTAGATCGCTTTTCGTAACCGAGATCTGCCGCCGAACCCGGCTGTTCTGTACAACTGGCTAGCATATAGCTTCTGTTGAGGTCGACAAAAGATGGCCACACAATAACATTCTGCCATTTTGCCTCCGGGCCTGTACTTGGATGGGAGCCTCGACGCAGTAGATGGCCGCCAAGGCCAACAGGTGCAGAGAATTCAAGCGGCTTTGGCTCCGACCACCCCAACCGATGGCGGCGCATAAGATTCCGGGGAAGAAGATAGATCGCCGCCTAGAGCTGCAAGCCGAAGGAAGCCGTCAGCTGGACGTCAGGCCCCGTGCTACCGACTGCAGTGGGAGAATTACCCGCATGACATGAGCATGATGCAAACACCTGCAAACACCTGCAAACACCTGCAACCACCGTAGATCAGAGGAGAAGGTGTGACACAGCGTCTATCTCTGCAGGTACACTGGTTCTTGAATTCAGACAAGGATCTCCGACTTTGGTTGACGAATCGTCCATGTGACCATCAATGCAAGCCAGTCGGAAGTGGGGTCGATTGGTTCGCAAAGACCAAGGGCCTGGTCACAGTTGGCCAGCTCATGGAATTTTGTCGAGGCTGGTCGGGTTGGCTTTTCCATCTGACTTGGTTGTTCTCTGTCAGGCAGTTGTCAAATATTTACCAAATTCCCCACGTTCTTCTTTTCTGCTTTTTGTGGAGTAGTATTGAGTGGCAACTTCAGTCTTTCTCCGTCTCCCAGGGCAGACATATACCAGGCTGACTTGCTCGAAGAAACCTCTCAAATCAGTGAAAGACACGATATATTTCGAAGTGAGGATAGAAGGATGAAGTCGAGGTTAACTTCACCCTGGTAGATGATATGCAAACTCTTCGCTGCGGGCCGTTGCCTGGTGCAGAGTTTTGGTCTCCGGATGTCAATCTCCCTCACCGACTTTCTTGCGCAATACAAGATGCATGCCAGATCCCCTGCATATCGATCACGGCTATCTTGATCTTGCAGATCAATAGACGCCTAGACGCGTTATCTGAAACAGTTATTCAAAGATGGATACGGAGACGTGGGTAGAATATATCGCGAGAGGCAGCTATGTAGTATGGTTGTTTGTGTCTCCCCTGCCGCACAAGTCTAATGACGGCACCCTCCTAACACTGGCTTGGCATGTTGATGCAGTTCTGGTCTTCTCAGTTCTGCTACTTCCAGTCACCATCACCTTCGATACCATGAGTTTCCCTCTATCTAACAGCAACTCCCATTGTTGCAGGCTCAGCTGGTTTTCATACCCTGTGGCAAATCCGTATTGGCCGCATTGCTACCCAACCACTCTACATGCGGGTCAAGCGCGGGTCAAGCGCGGATGCGAGCTGTGCTTCCGTCCACAAATCCTAATCTCGCATTAAATACTCCAGGCACCATTTCTCGATAGTCGAACAATATCTCTCCTCTCCTTTATGCCCGACAGACGCTCATGTCGCAACCCCTCTACACGAAGACCAGACGAACGAATAGTCCTCGATGCTGAATCCTACGACATCTGGAACGCAGGACACAATCGTAGCAGGGCAGAAGAAACGGTAGCCACTGTTTCTCGAATTCGGGTTAATGAAGCTGTATGGCATAACATTTGCTCAGTAAGTACATGCTGAAAAGATATATCCAACTTGCGGTTCTATGGATGGACGAACGAGAAAAAGGGCGGGCGGCGCGACGATGTAGACTTCCATGACGGTAACCACCAATGCCGCTTTGGGGGCTACATTCAGATATGGACGTTGCGGCTCGCGCCTTGCGCCTGCACAAAAGTCTAAGCGGTACCGCCTGCACAGAAATCTCGGAAGCACCAACAGCTTGGGATTCACATCTGGTTGGGCCATCTCCACAGTTCCGAGCTCGCGGGACACGCTGTTACCTTGTGCTACTCGAGCGCAGTACGACCATTTCTGGTATCACTGTGATTGTTGCAGGCCCGGCAGCTTCGACGGCCCTGCTCCCTGATAGGCTTTAGCCATGGACTTGGTCGACGGTACATCTGCTGTAACAGGCTGAGAACGCGGGATGCCCCAGGCAACACCAGTCGATCCCACAAGATCCAAACCCCAAATTCTTCCTTCGTTGCAAGCTATGTCCCGATGCGAGCTTGTGATGGTCACATAATAATTCTGCCGCTTCCTCCACTACTGTACGAGGACTACTCGCTGCAGATACACTTTAGATAGAGTTTTGACTCAACAGCGCAAGCTCGTACTGCTCTCATCCTCGGTATCTTGGCTCGGCTCGCCGATGATCATTCTTTCACTCGCGCTTCTTGCTCCAACTCATTTTGAGCATCGTCTTCCTCGCGCACACAATCTTCATACCACGCCTCACGCAATGTTGACTGCTAACATCTACGATCGGCTAAGCTAGCAACCTCTGTATACCTGTGTCGGATATGAGTAGCTAACTGGTTCGTAATCGGTTAGCTGCCCCGTAGGCAATGATCATGACAAGGAGCGCGATGTAATGCTAGCCCGTGGAACGATGCGAACGCTATGCACGCTGAAGACTTTTGCCTCTAGCGCCCCCAGCTCAAGAACCATGATCCATGCCCGCATTTGACATGTCGACTTCGGCGCGATGGTGGAGCAGAATATGCAGCTACATAAGCACAACCCCTCCATCCTCTCACCACTTCGCTTAGCATGATCTTTTAGTTGTGCCTACAATACACCAAACCGCCACGGCAGGGAATGATGGGTGTCAGGTTTTCAGTGTGCAATGACCATACTACGGAGCAGATCACCAAATCCATGAATAATGACCGCATGATCTGGAATTGCAATACCGTTAACTGCTTCCTGACAGTCATCTCCCCAGTTCTGACCACCATCTGGAGAAATGTGCAGGTCTCATGCCTCGAGCTCAGCCTTCATCGGCGATTTCCACCTTGTCCTCAGACAGGCGAATTAGATGATGAGTGAACCATCCACTCATGCTCATTCTCTGTTTTCGGTGCATGCATGTTGAGCAGTTCGTCTCGAACCTTGAAAAGCTATGTACAGGTGTACACGATCTCCCTGGGGCAAGCATCTAGGCTTGACGTGATATCCTGAGAACCGTAGCAGACCCTAGCCGTTCCAAGCCTTCCTGGAGGACTGAAAATGTGGAGAGACACGATGAAATCACGGCATGATTTATTCTGCGCCTGTTCGAGCTTACCCATTACTCCATCCGATATGACTACGTGCAAATACATGTGCTCTTCGTCTGTAGACGAACTTTCTGCTCTTGCTAGATAGGCAGCTATAGCGTTTATGTGGTCTTGCCATAGACAGGGGTGTGCCCCCACTGCTGCCGTGGGCGCTATGTTCGAATCGGCGAAGCGGCTACATCACAAATTGATGGTCTAATCAAGGAAAGGGCAATCTTCACGCATTGGTCATGGCTGACAGCCATTTGCAAATAGGAATGCTTCAGTAGAAGATCACGCCTGGGTTGGTCAATTGTCGCCGCCAACATGACAACAACAATGGGACACGGTGACTCCGCGTTCCGATGGAGACGGAATCAGCCGTGGTGAGGTGTCACTTGCTAGACGATTGCGCCATTTGGTGCTTTTGAGTTTTAGAACACCTTGCTGGGTAACTTTGGACCCTGGCTCGCCTGGGCTGTGCGGAGGACGCCCAAAGTAAACGATCTAGGTAGAGAAAGTTAACTTGATGCTGACGATCAGCTCTGCAGCTTTGCAGCGTCAGCAGCTATAGGCGTTCCTAGCAAGACACTTTACAGAACGCACGTAAGAGCATGTAATATATCGACGGGTTTAGCGGCCCAGACCACCATGAACCTGAATTTTGTACGGGCAAGTGGGTTTTCCGCGAATCAAGAAAAGCACATTGACAACCACAAACATGATAGATGAATGCATTATGTCTCCAAATGCTGCATTGATGTCGCCGAACATGGCAGCTCATAAGGGTTTGCTTGGAAGACATATGACATGTTTACTACATCGAAGCTCAACGTGACGCTCGCACGAGCGCTTTGATCAGTTCCGGCCAATAATGTGGTGAGATGGAGCAATGTGGGCCGAACCTCAGAGGGCAACACATGTTTCTTGCAACTTTGCTCGTTTGTAGGTACCTACGAGGGTACCATCTATCCTGTTACTATGGTCCAACAATGCTGCTTACTGCCGACCGGCCATGAGACGGCAGGGAGATTGCATGAAGATCATTGGCTCTGCAATTGCGTCTATGAGGAGAGTAGATACATAGCCTATTTCGAGTAAGTGACCAACTGAACGATAACAAGTCAAGAGTCCATAACTTTGATGGAAATAGCGTGGTGGCGTCTCTTGCCAAGTCCAATGTGGACAAGTCTCGATTCTTCGTCTGCGACAGCGGCTGCAGGAAATGTGGCAGGCGCCCTCGGTCCAGTCAGAGCTTGATCTGTTTCGCTATCGAGCTTGGACGAACGGATCCCTCCTTTGGCGCTTCAGAATTGAACCACATTTTCGTCGTCTCTCCACCCAGCCACCGAACGACACCATCTCTTCAAGCGTCTTTGCTCTCCAGCTTCCTCTATCGTTTACTGCGTTGGAGCAATGCCTCCGCTGGCCTGCGCCATCTCATGCGACACGCCCAAAACAGCGTCCAAACCGTGACAATTCTGGCAAGGACGGCTGAACAAAGTTACCAATCGCTGTCCGAGGCATTTCTTCACTGCATACCTATCATTGTTCACACTGCGTCCCGTGAATGGCCTAACTCTTTTGCCATCTGCACGCCTGCTCTCACAAACGTACTTACAGCCGCCTAGTGGATGATGATCATGGTTCATGCTATTGTGATGCCATCTCAGTCCTCTGCTTCTTGGCTCATTTGTTAGCCCACTACTGTCCTGCTCAGTTCTTCTGCTCCATACCCTGCTGTTCACCACCTGCAGCAAGCCCTGGTCGCAGCGTGCATACGGTTTACATCTACAGCTTCGTGCATTGACTATCACCATCAACCGCTCCCCAGTTGCCGTCGTCTTTTTTGCCCTAGGAGTTTCTTGTCGGTACATAAGGCATCGGCTTCTTCGATCGTTCTCATCGCAACTGAGTTTCATCCAAGTTCCTCTCAAGCGTCTCACAACATAAACTTGAAGGGTCCACTGGCATCCTAGCGAATGTGGCCATTCGAGCTCACAGCATCATCAGCAGGCCAGCAGCAATAACAGGCCTGCCTTCCAGTCGTTACCTCAACAATCTCAGCATCCACATAACCCTGGTTTAGTGAAAACAGCCACGACCAAAAGGATGGACTCCTCGACCTGGCTTCAGCTATTTATGGTGCTGTTGTGAGTAGTCATAAATCTAGCCGTTTTTGGGGCCTTTACTCATATGAGAAATATAGTGTCTATCGCTACCTGCGCCTAGTGGTTAATTTGTTCTTGTTCTGGACATTCAAGCCGATTCCAATTCCGGAGAATCCGACTCTCTATCCAAAGGATGTTACTGTGATTCTTCCCACCCTGGATGGTGAAGGTGCAGAATTGGAACGGACGGTGCAGTCCATTCTGAGAAACGAGCCAAAGGAGTTGATTCTGGTCACCATCGACGACAACTTGCACAAAGCTCGCAACCTGATATCGAAGACGCCTGCAGCTGATCATGGGCGTCTCCGATGCATGTCTGTCAAACAAGCCAACAAGCGACGTCAGATGGCACGAGCTGTTCCCGAAGTCACGACACCCATCATTGTTTTTGCTGACGACGATGTTGACTGGCCTCGAAGAACTTTGCAGTGGCTCCTTGCACCTTTCGAGCAGCCACAGTATGGTGGCGTTGTTACATGCCAACGCCTTAGACGTGCGGAGAATCCTAGCTGCTCTCAAAGGGTTTGGAACTTCTTGGGCGCGTTGTACCTTGAGCGACGCAACTTTGATTGTGCAGCTATGACGAGAGTTGATGGGGGCATGCCATGCATCTCCGGCAGAACTGTTGCATACCGTACAGAAATTCTAAAGGATCCGGCCTTCACTAGTGGCTTCACGGACGAGAGGTGGTGGTTCGACCAGTATCAGCTAAATGCTGATGATGACAACTTTATCACCCGCTGGCTGCTTACCCATGGCTGGCAAAATTACATGCAATATCATCCTGAGTGTGAAGTTCAAACTACCTTGGAAGACAACTCCAATTTCCTGAAGCAGTGTCTCCGCTGGGCACGAAGTAACTGGCGCAGCAATATTACTAGCCTCATCAATGAGCGCTACGTGTGGAGGTAAGTTTACTAAAACACAAGTGCGGTCGAATCTTGGGCTAACCAGCATATCAGGCAACAGCCTTGGAGCACATATGCCGTCCAGCTTACCACACTTTCACCGCCAGCACTTATCGGCGACGCTACACTGTGGTGGTTTCTCATCTACGGTACCTGGTCATGGTCGACGGGTGATAGATGGAATGCATATTACGCCCTGGCAGCATGGATGACGTTCTCCAAATTCATCAAGCTCATCGGCCACTTTATAAGATATCCTGTTGACATCTTTCTCTGGCCGATCTCGGTCTTGTTTGGGTGGTATCATGGTGTCATTAAATGGCATGCAATGTCAACATTGAACGAGGTAAGTCTTCACTTGCACATTAAATAGAACTTTCCGTTAACAAGCAATAGACGACATGGGGATCTCGAGCAGGAGCCGACGCCTCTGACTCCGAGAGAATGGTCAAGCAGACACAAAAGTACAACGGACAACAGCACTACACCAACGAGAAAGTATTCTTCGAGAAGATGCCTCTTACTCACGACTTTACGAATACACAGGCTGCGGCAGCCTAAATCGATTCTGGCATGGCGTTTGGGATGGGGCCCAAACTTGGGATTATCTGACATTTAGGCTCTGCATCTTCGATTTCTGTGCATACAGCTGTTTCGCAACAAAAGCGACTTTGTCCTCAGGCCGGCATTCTGTTTACGAAAAGCACTTCAGCAAGCTTCAAAGGGTGGATTCTCGTGATTTTCAGTACGGCTTGATCTGAGCCTTCGCGCTACAGGCCAAAGGCGGTCAGTATCTTTGAATAGACCATCTCGGCCCATGGAGCACCAAAGGAGGCTAAAGGTCCTCGTGGTGAAGTCCATATATGTAATAATTGGCGGGTTGGTGGCTACTTGTTTTCACGTTTCACGATTGACGATGGCGCTCTGGGAAG
>Ga0066648_10000988_pt1 | contig 16857 bp, 19 predicted proteins | sample CryGeyCG12114_NA_FD_59537 | JGI IMG/M metagenome (GOLD analysis project Ga0066648, IMG submission 59537) | Groundwater microbial communities from aquifer - Crystal Geyser CG19_WC_8/21/14_NA | ecosystem: Environmental > Aquatic > Deep subsurface > Groundwater | place: USA: Utah: Grand County... | reverse complement strand
AAATTGTTCGCGTTCGTGTATTTTCTTATCTAAGGCCGCCTTTTCAGTTGCCTTAGCATCCGTGGCAGACATTGCTGCACTTCGAAGCTCTGCAAGCTCAGGGTCCAATCTAAACACCAAGAATCCATGATTGCACCATACAAAAAACATTTTAGGTTAGCTGCACATGCAAAGTGTGAACAACTAACCTGTGCATGCTCTTCACTAAATCTTTCATTCTAAACTTAATTTCCACCACGCCTTCTGGTTCGAGAATACCCCCTCTGGCATCAGTGTCGGCATACATTTCCATGTGTCGTTGATTAATTGTGGGATCGATGACTACCCAAGCTCCACCACGAAGCTCTCCATAAGGAGGAATGTAAACAAGAATCGGTTGTTGGTAATCCCTTAGTCCGTCCACAATATATGACCCGAACTTCAAAACTTGTTCGTACATGTCTACAGAAAATGCCAACAGGGATATGAAATATAATGCTCCAAATATCGCACGTATTATGGATATGTGTTACTTCTTCCTAGCTAATAAAACTTGCCTTTCATTCCACCCGAGAATCCTCTCCAGTTAGCGAAAATAATCAATGGAAGCTCTTCTTTCCCAAAGTCCATGATAGCTTGTGCTGTCTTGTAGGCTGAGTCGGGGAACCAAACCTGTCCAGCTTGTGAAACAGTCTTGGCAAAAAAGTATAAATAATTAGTTTATCCCCAAGGCAGACCTAAAACAATAGTACTATCTTCTAGTTCTAAAAGACATACTTTAGCTTCAGAATCCAGATTTGCAGGATCAGCAGGCAAGTTGAGTTCTACTGTCCTTGTTTCAACAGAAATTACACCAACAGGAATGCCTCCTAAACGAGCCCTACCAGTGACAACTGTTTGGGCCCATGGTTTCAGAATCTCTTCAAAAGTTCCGTAGTCAAAAAAGCCAGATTCCCATTCATCAGGATTGTCTGCAAATCACACGGCCTCTATTAGATTGCAATTCACAAAAAATACTAAATATAGATGAAATGGAGATACCACTTACTAGGATTAGGACGGCCAGCAATAAGCCAGCGAGGATCATATGGAGTCTTGGTAGGTGTGTAGCCAATGCTGCGTTCAATGGGATCGACTGGCTTCATGAAAGGCAACGGACCACCTTTGTACGCAGGCATGTAAGAAAGCCATTTCAATAGCGTGTGAATTCCTTCCATGTCATGTCGTTCGGTTTTGTGGGATACACCATTGTTGTACATAATTTGTATGCCACCCAACTGATTGTTAGAGGTGTACACTTCACGGCCCAAAAGCTAAGTAGTCGAAATATTGAAGAAAAAATTACAATACAATCAAGTATAAGCTGCAGCTTTCATGTTATTTGTACGGTTTTCGACAATTACCTTATTCAGAGCACCATAGCCTGTGAGAATAATATGAGAGTTCTCAATTTGAATGACACGTTGTCCTAAGCGGACAAGATATGCACCGATTCCAATAGCTCTGCAAGTGACCATTGACATTGTGACTACTTCTTTGTAAGCTTGAGAAGTTTCTCCTGCGATTGTGCCTGCATATCTTAAGTTCTCAACTCCAATGCCATCTTCTTTGCCTGTGTACCAAGGAAAAAGATATTTTAGATTTCAAACTTTGCGTGTTAATTTAGAAAATAAAACATGGAAACTTACCAATAATGCCTGTAATTTGATATCTGGATTCGCCTTCATCTTCAATAAGTTTTACTCGCACAGAGTTCAAATTCACAACTTTTGAGTAATCCTCAGGTGTTAAGTACAAGTATCTATGACCTTTTTCTGGGTCTTCAACATCTTCCCAACGAATTTTAAAGAGATGTTTGATTTCCTCTGCCAAGCCTATTCTTGCACCACTGTTAGCAGCCAAATAGATTCGTGGAACCTTCAGTTTTCTGGACAGTTCAGAGGCTTGAAGGAAAATTAAATCTTCTCGGACAGCAAAAGATCCGATCAAATAAGTAATATCATTAGCAATGACAATGACAGTTCGTCCTTTAGGAAACTCGGGAGTAAAAAATTTCATTTTCCAAGCAACCATGCCAGCCTGTATGTAATTAGACATATACACATTATAAACACATTAAATAAGAACATCATGAACCTAAAAAGTTACATGTTATGATTATAATAAAAACCGTACATCATTCTCTCCTTCTGTTCTGTTTTGTTCAACCAAACGATCCTCATTGTTTAAAACGAGTTCAATGTATTGCAAGGGCTGAGTAGGTATTTGAATATTTTCTACATATAATATAACAGATACCAATTAGAATTTTCCCATACCATGCAAAAGTCAGAGGGAGATTTCATGAGTATATCGATGATGCGTCTTACCATTAGGACGAGATTCTTTGTATTCTTTCCAAATACGATCCAAGACCTGCCGAAACATATCTGGGAAATCGTAGACATAAGTGGTCCCATTGCTCTGTGCTTGGAAGCGTTTTTGTTGTAAATAATTCTTTGTTTTGTACGGAGTTGACACTGGGAACCCATGAAGCGGACCTTGTTTGGTCCCAAACGACTCAAATTTTATCTAGTAGATAATAAAATTCGGGATTAATTCCTCCACATGAAATCAAATGAGACTATGCATACATTTGTGCCTATAGTACAATAGTACTCAATTACTCACCAAGCCAGAGTGTGGATCTGTGACTTCTTTGTACAAGCAAATGTTCAAGTAATAACCGCTTTCATTGGCTAAGCAAAGTCTGATTGGAATTGTTTTCCCATTAGGTGTTTGTCTTATTGTCATTTTAAGCTCGGCTTGCAATACTCGAAGTTTCCAAAGACGAGGTCCATAGCGAAGTACCATGTTTCGGACACTCTCTTCAATCTGCGATTGACATTTTGCAATAGAAATTTTACTCTTACATTCAATGGAAATCCTATTCGCATAACTAAACCATACATATTCAAAACATGCATTCACCTTGGCAGGATCCATGATTACAGTTGGAACAAAGTTCAAGAATATGTGATTGCAATCAGTTCGTTTGGCCTGAGGATGTGCAAAGGCAATTTCTAATTCGTCCATAGACTCTAGAAGCAGTCGCTCTCCTTCGTTCTGAAGGTACTCAAAGGAAGCTTCCTTGGTAATCAAGTCTGAATGACGGATAATGGATCTGATGAAGAATCTGTAGTCGGTGACTTCTTGCCCTTTGAGAGCTTTTCCTTTTCCTAAGTATAGATGCATCTTTTGGTTCGATGTGGGCAACATTTCCAAGTCATACATCCTCATTCTATTGATTTCCAGTTGGAATGCTAAAGCTGGTTCCAAGTGACGATAAATTCGATCCTCGACAAAGTTATCACGAGCGCGATATGTGAAATATTTCGGGAACTTTCGTCTGCAATGTAATTAGTCATCATTAGCATTCAATAAGACATTTAAATACAACTCCATTTTACAAGAACATACGAGAAATTTAAAAGAACCTACCTAAAAAGAACAACAATAGTGACGCGACGAATTCCTCTTTCAAGCAATAAGTCAGTGTTTTTAATCGTGAATTCAGCAAATTTTTCACTCAGGCGAGTGTCATCATTAAGAGATTCATCTTCTACTTTCATAGCTACGTTCAATATATGAATGGGTTCCACAGGCTGTATGACACAGAAAAATACATTATATTTATAGAATCTATTTTCCAATGGCTAACAAGATGGCTGCAATGGTTTTACTGTTAAATTACATACCTTTGTTTCATAATCAGTGATAGTGATTCCATGATCACTGCCCATGGAGATAGAAATTCCTTTATTTGCATCCTCAACTTCGCTTGTAGTAGTAACAGTTGGTGAATCTGGTGGTGTTTCGGAAACAAACATATCCATAAGCAAGTCAAAAGAATTTTCAAAGTCCTCAAACTTTGTAAAAGCTGCCATAATTCCAGAGCGCTGGCAATTGTCTAGCTGCAATGGTGGTTCCATGTATTGAATCTCATCCAAAGAAGCTACATGGCCAATAGACGCTTGGCTTTTGTTGTGTGGGATTCTATTAGAAATTTCCAGTTGAGCATTAGATACAGCAAAAGTTTTTTTTAATGACTCGAATTAATGGAATAAATGATTTCCCACCTGTTTGGATGAGACGATGGCAGCAAGAACTGGAATCTTACAACGCAAGTGGAGCCGTAAAATTCTTGATGATGCAAAACATTGAGATCGTATGATGTATATGCTCTACGAACGTAAACCTGGTATTTAAAAAAATCATAATGAAACATAAGACTCGCGAATAAAAATTTATAAAAATTACAAGTATCAACATATGGCAGTTATTACCTCCAATGCTGCCATTCGAACGGCTTTGTTTGTATGGAAAAAGAAGTCATGGAGGACATCAAATATAGAAGTTTCTGACATGATAAGCTTCTGAAGATTTTCTGGATGGAAATCATGTCCGTACATATCAATGGCTGATAGAAAGATGGACTCCATTTGATTATGACGGAGTTCGTATGCAGGTTGATGTGAAGCAATGAGAACCTGCGAGTAAAAATATGGTAATAAATTAATACAAGGGTACGAGATAAGAATTTGGTATCGTAATATATATTTCGAAGTAGTTTTTTAATTCTTACTTGTCGAGCTCTGAGAGCCACCCGAGAGTTCTCTGAGCGATTGAGAGTAGTAAGTTCATTTAGAATAGGAGACAGTTCATCAGTAAGACCGGGCTCATTTTCCCACACGTGGTCAACCAACATGGTGATCAATGTATTTTTCTTTGCAACCTGCATTCATATGAATTAGTTTAAAACAACCGAAGCTTAGATTTTAGCCAAAAAATAAATGCAAATATTAATATGCTGAAAATTTAAATTCAAACCTGATAATGTGAGAAAATTGAAGCAGCTACTGTCGCCATATCGTCCTTTTGTTTCTCTCTTAATACAGACACACATTTGTCATAATGACCTAAAGATACAATAAATATAGTAATATAGTATCTTTTCTTTTGATTCACGAAGCTAACATTTTATTATGAATGCAATATTAAGAGACATTTGAGCATTAGAAAGCATTTGACTTTCATTGCATACCATATTGGAATTGGGTTTCGACAGCCAAATAATTTCGCACCAGTTCTTGGACACAAGACTTCATGCGACCACGAATACCGTTTCGGTACCTTTGCACAAGCTGTACGATACCTTGAGTAGTCAAAAAGAAAACATCCCTATCCGCTCGTTTTTGTAGCGTGGCAGCATGGCTGAAAATTAATGAATAGTGTAAGTAAGCAACATAACAGTAACGTGGGTATTATATTAATTATGAAATCACCACTTGTGCATGTTCAAACCTGTCAATAACACTGGCAATTTGTTGACTGGGAAATTGTGCCAACACAGAAGTAATATTGCTGGCATAAAGCGTCATGAGTTTTCGAATTTTCTTCTCCACGGTTGGAGGAATTCTACCAGAGATAGAAGAAATGACTTCCTACAGCATTGTAAAAAAAACCGTTAAGCATTTCAGAGAATAAATTTATCAGAATATGCTTGTCAGACCAAAAAAAAACTGCTAACCTGCAACTCTAGAAGTGGTAAATTAGGATCACGTAAAGCTTTCATAAACTGCTCTACTAATTCTTTTGCTTTAGGGAGGAAAAATGGGTCTGGAAGACAGTATCCTGAAATATAAAGTCGACATGGGGATAAGTAATTGGTTTGTATTAATTTTGTACAAAACCTTGTTTTAATTACCAGCAAGTATATTCTCCAAATTAGATTTGCACGCCTGAAACACTTGATTCAGCTTGTCGCCCAAGGATACAACACTGCCTTCATTAACTTCAGTGGGGAAAGTTCCTTCAAAGAGTTTAGCAGTGGTCACTTTAGAAGGATCATCCAGCTCCACACGGGCAATCAACGCTCCTGCATCAAGAACAGCACCCGGTCGCTTGCAGTAATGAATGTAGCCGGATTCGGAAGTGGTCAGCGTCATGACCATTTTCATGACCTCAATCTCAGCATATGCCTGCCCAGCATACACATGGCCATTATCCTCCACGAGGTAGCCTAATAATTTTCCAGCTGATGGAGATCGCAACATCGTTGGGTCATTTTCCTTATCAAACACACAAGTTTGATTTCCTATCACAACTCTGTACCGATCCACCTCTTCCTTCATGAAAGTCACGTAGCTCTGAGTATCGATAGAAACCAGAAGTCCTGCAGATACCATGACACGTGTAGTTATTAACAGCCATCATTTATCAAGACATCATTGTGAAAACAGAGTTACATGAATGCTACTATTTGCTAACTTACCTCCATCAGACATATGGTGGACATCAACTTCCTTAATAGAATCATTCATCACTAAAAAGTAAGAGCTGGGCCCACTTTTTACTACTTCAAGTTTGTACTTGACTCCATCAGAAATCAACTCTACGCCTACAGAGTTTCTCAAAGTATTTGCAGGCAGAATTTGACCCCTGCAAATATGCAATCATGGATTGATTTCTTCATGACAGAACATATTGAGTGCAATTAGAACTAACTATAATCTGTGTAGATTATTAAAAACTCACTTTTCCAACGAAGTTTGGAAATTTTGGAATGCATTCACAATTGCTTGATCAGCCACATGGAGACCTCCACAAATGACGCCCAGCATTACGTCTGGCTTGTCAGCCTGCACCCTTTCAGCAATCAATGCATCCAACCAACTGGTGTCAATTGTATTATTTTGGAATGATGGCGTCTCCAACAACGTGATCAGATATTCCACCGTAGTACGGAAATCACCCCGAATGGACAACTCCTTCAAAGCAATCACCAAATTTCTACACACCAAAAAAAACATCAGGTTACACACGAGTAATACAGAGAAAAAATAATTATAAGTGACAATCATCCCATACTCTCTGGCTTGTTCTCTGTCTTCACCCCAGGAGAAACAATGGCCGAATTGGGAGTCGGCAAATTCATGCAAACCACCTGATGCTGCCACACTGAAGTATCCCCACACATTCTTGGAAGAACGGAAATTAAGCTCTTGCACTGTTCCACTGCTTGGTTTAAAACCTATACACACAAAATAATCCAATTTATACTAGCAGGAAAACAGAATTTAAGAGCAAGTATAAAAAAGTCTCATTGTACCCTCATCGGGGTTTTCACTAGTAATTCTGGCCGCTATGACATGACCCCATGGTTGAGGCTTGTTTCTTGGTGATTCAAAGTCAATTGGAGAGTCTCCCCAAGGAGATTCTCCGTATAGTGTACGAATGCACTTGATCCTGTGCAAGGGAATTCCCATTGCAATCTGTTATTTAAAAAATGATGCGTGGAAAGTCGTTTTAACCAGTTGCTGCATGGAGCAGTACAGATTTCAGTTATCAAAATCTAATCTTCTAACTAACAAAATAATTTTATTATTTTACCTGAAGTTGAGATGCAGGTAGATTCACATCTGCAACCATTTCCGTGCAAGGATGCTCTACTTGAAGTCTGGGATTCAATTCCAAGAAAAAATAGTTTCCATCTGTATCATAAAGGTATTCCACAGTGCCCGCACTGACATATCCAACCATTTTCGCAAGTCTTACTGCAGCCTAAATACATATAGATTATCCACGTTATTTGTAACTCACTCCGCTTTTCCTTATTGACAAAATTATTTGATCTCGTTAAAAACTAACTAACCTTCTCCATCTCATCTAAAACCTCCTCCTTGGCAATGACACAAGGTGCCTCTTCAATAATTTTTTGATGCCGTCTCTGAATGGAACAATCCCTACCGAATAAAGATATGGCATTCCCATATTGATCAGCCAGCAACTGTACTTCCAAATGGCGAGCACATTTTGCCAACTTCATTATGAAAATGGGTGAGCCAGGGACTTCCGCTTGGACTTGACGGAATAAGTTTGTAAAGTCATCCCCAGATTCCGCCTTACGAATTCCTTTACCACCGCCTCCTTCACTGGCCTTGATCATCACTGGAAATCCAATTTTTTGTGCAGCTATCAAACCATCCTCAGCAGTTTCAACACAGCCCTTCTTGTATAAATCGGATGAGATTTTAATCTTTTTGTCTTTTCCCACACTGCTGCCAGCAATCAATCCTACATGAGAATAGTTTACATGATGATACAAGAGACACAAGGGAAGTCAAATATGACGTTCAATAGGCGCATTCATTCTTCCGGACCTTTTACTTTAGTTAATTACTACTGATGGCACTGAAATTTATTTATGTTAACAGTAAATGATAGTGAGCTTCTCACCTGAACCTGACCAAGGCAGGGTAGGAATATGAGCTGTCTGCGCCACAATGCTAGATGCAATTTTGTCTCCCAAAGCCCACATAGCTTTTTCAGGTGGTCCAATGAAAGCAATGTTGTGTCTCAAAAGAATTTCTGGAAGTTTTGGATTCTCGGATGCATGACCCCAACCAGCCCATACTGCCTGGACTTGCATGCGTTTCGCGATATCCAAGATAAGCTCAACGTTTGCATAATTGTTGTTGTTGGACCCTTAGGGTAATAAAAGTAAAGTTAATCTTTGAGTGCATAATTATGTTTCTAGTTGCCTTGTTTTATAGGTGGCTTCTTACCTCCGGGAACAGGTACATAATGATCAGCCATTTTAATATACTCTGCATTGGCTTTCAAATCCTCAGGCGTTACCATTACAACAAATCTGACAGCTCTTTCATTTCGAAAAACTTCATAAGCCCATCTGCGAATGGAGCGCATGCATTTGACAGCAGCAATTCCATTGTTCGCAATAAGGATCTAAAGAATTAAATGTTTCAGTATGTTTTTCTATAGCATTTTACCATGTTTATAAGGTCAGCGTTACACTCTGCAAATTCTACAAGTATCTTATATGACATGAAATGATATAGCTTACCCTATTGATGGTCCTTGTGCCCCCAAGTTTCTTTACGAGTTCTTCAGGAGTTGCAACCGTAACATCCCGGGTGTCCGGAAACCGGCTTTCCCTCAACATTGTACCATAAGACATGCTTGGCCTGTTAACACGAAATTTCTTATTATTTGTACACATTGGTTACTTGTATTATCCCACAGGTTCGAATTTATTTTTTGTATTGTATGAATCCACCACCGAATTTAGAAAATATAGAGTACCATTACTGCCAATTAAAAGAAATACAAAAATATTTTCTGTCGTATTTAGCCCCAAACGGAGCATCATGAATGAAAATACATATTGTTTCATCTCTTGTGTACCATAGCAACCTGGGAGTAGTGAGCTGATCAACAATTTATAATCAATGTATCAACTTCATTCGGACCAAATCAATGCGTTAGTCTATAATACTGTTTCTAATAATGCAACCATATCATACACCTAAAGCAGTATACACAAAAAAACCATTCCTAGCCCCAAACTATCAAAAATATGTATCCAAAACTTTCGTTTGCGAGTGTCATACCGAGATGCAGTCTTGAACGTACGGCCTGTTAAATTTCCATCTGCCCAAGTGACAGTTTGTCGACTATCGGGTGTAGGGAGAAAAAACTTTTTAACATTCCTTTCATGTCGTTTTTTAAATTTCTTCCCCACTGAACCACCGGATGTACCTGGGCTACTCTGACTGGGATTATTATTACCACTCCCACTACTGCTATCCATGATTGCTTTAGTTAGCTAGTTTACCACACTTAACAAAATCCCCTTCTATTTATTTGCTAAAAACGGCAACACATGGTTCACAGTTTCAAATAAACGAATGACAATGAGTATGCTATAAAGATCAGTTCTAATATATTGAGAGCGAAAAACTAGTGTCCACACAATGCACACAATAATGTACTCCACAGTTAAACTAGGCACGCTACCTAACTACCTATTTATGTACACTTGTTGGAATATTATGAACAACTAATCACATGCTACAATGAACGCTGAACAGGTGACGACAACAAATGAGATAAAGCTAAAACATAATATCTAATTGCGCCAACCATTGCTTCATGAAAACTCCGAGCAATATAATCATGTATGGCTTTCTTCCTGAAGGACTATGCACGCTCAATCAGTCAGATAAACAGTTGCTTTAGCATATGCACAGTCAGACGCATTGTTGTTATTTGGAATTTTTACATTGCATGCTCACCACAAGACTCGTTGCATTCAGATGATGGGCCATAGCAAAACGCACTTATTTGCATGCAACAAGTTAACAACAAGTCGTCAAACTAGTACGTGTACGTGCATTGTTGTGCTGAGTTGACCATTTCAAAACATATGTGCAACAATTTTCATCATAATAACAACTTGGACTATGCAGCTAGCTACAAGCTGTAATCTTTGCTACGTTTAGTTGGTCAAGTTATAGTAATCTCATCATGCTAACTAACTAAAAGATTTTTGGAGTTGCCTAAAAACTTGAAACGAAGCGTCGATCCCACATTTTCATATTCGAAGACCAAAAAGCACCGTCGACCAACTTACTATATCATATATGCCTAAGATATGAAACAAAAACCTACACAAGACAAATCTGTGCAACTTGCTAACCAACTAACTAACTATAGGCCTAACCGGGGCGTACATAACGGAGAAATTAGGATCGTACGATACATCGTCAGATGTTTTTCTTTTCCCCAAACCGGTTCAGAGATTGTTGAACAAAAAGTGAATGGTCAATAAATGCACATGATGTGCATCATCATCATCATGATCTTACTAATCTGTCTACCCTCCCTCCACAGTAGCATCTTGATCTTCTATACAATGTTAACGGAAACATTAGTATGACAGATAAAAATCCATTTTGGGCTTCGGTCCCCATGTATTGAAAACAAAAATTCCATTCTTACTCTGAGCTACATAACATCATGTAGTACTGTACAGCTTATTGTATACCAAAATGTAGTTCTATGGGCAAAACCTTAATGAATGAGGCTCGTAGCTGCTTTTACATGGAGAGCTGTTAAGCTATCCATTCAAGAGATTTTCTTTTCCCACACATAATGAATGCGTAAACTAGTAGTTAGTTAAAAATTATGAACAGCACGAATTTCCTTTCCAGGATATTCATTACATATTGATTGCTGGAAGAAGGAAATTCCTGAGCTCGTGAAACTCGTTCAGTTTTCCTGTGTCACACAAAAAACTGGACCCGGTAAAACGTCACTAGAGATCTAATGCTTAAAAGGTTCAGACGACTTTGTACATCGTTCGTTAAACACAGGAAATGATCATTTCTGGGTTGGTGAGAAATTTGTAGACTTGAATGAGGTAACCACCTTGAACCACGTGAAAGAATTGTTTCCAACCGTGAACGGCATACCAGGGAACTGGAATGAACTCCCACGATACGAAGAGAAACCCTATTGGCCCCAGTGCGATCACATCATGCAAATATCTGCACACACATGTCCAAGTAGTTTCCTACTAACTAACTAACTAACCAGGGAACTACTACCATGCGAGTTCATAGTTAGTTAGTGTACGTACGTAAGATATGATGATGATGATATTAATAATAATAAAATGGACTGTGAGAATATAACCAATGTACAGGAATGGTGAATAAAGCTCATGTTGGAACAAACACGGACTCTCAAAAGAAGAAAACAATATAAAGGGTAGACTAGACGTGGAAAAAAAACTATATGCAATAAGATTGTTTATGTTCCTTGTGCATTATAAATCCGTCAGTCTGACTGACTGACTGACTAGATATCATGTAAACTAATATATGCGTATCATCAGTCTAGTTCAATTGCCCGTTTAATTGAAATGAATGTCCAACTGGCATACTGTTCATGCCTGCACACCACGCAGTTAAAGTCGGAGGATTTGATCGTAAATATGAATGACATGATGTTCGTTCTAACTAACTACATGAGATGAATACTATACTTAAGTAACTGCAACTACTGAAACTATAATACCACAGAATGAAAAACAAAATAATCAGATGAGGAGAGAGAGGGAAGCAACTATAAATTTATAGAGCACTCTAAATTCGCCTATATGTAATGAGAAGCTCGGAGCAATCTGCATAGTCGTCGTATCACTTTACCTTAATCGTTTTCGTCCAGCAGTTCCAGAGAAAGAGCCCGCATAATTTTTTCTACTGAAGCTATTCACGTCATTTGCAAAAGAGGAAGAACTCATTGAACTCTCTAGAGTGTCCCCATTGTCCTCCTCAGTGGCAGAATCGTCCGCATCTCCAACAACAAAACTGACTCGTTGTGTCTCAACATTATTACTCACCCCTGATCAGTGTTGGTTAGAAGGCACACAATGAGAGGAAAGCAGCAAACGGAATCAAAATGGCAAACAAAAAACGGGACATGGAAAAAAATAATAAAAAAAAAGTTTGTTAGTAGTAAGTAATGCATGTACAATAGGAAAATTTCAAACCTCAAACCTTATTCACAATAATATCCAATGGGTAAACATGCACAAGTACTCTAAAATGTATTAAAGTGGTAATCCTTCTAACTAATAACTCTACAAAACGGACAACAACAAATTCACAGAAATTATGATGAATCAACTCGTTTTGGTTATAAATGAAAACAAACAACAAAGGTTGTCCCAATCTTCCAGTGGCTTTGTTTTGTGAGTTAGTGCAAGGATTTATAAATTTAAATACCGATGGCAGTTAATTGTACATGATAAGGTAGTAGTAGTGATTACGTTATGTACTATATGTTTAGCTAATTTAAATTTTCTGCATGAATTTTGAAATTTGAATTATAAATTAGTAGATAAATGGGATTGTTACCTTCAGTGGGTGCACTGCTGTTAGTGTCATCAGCCATTGTTGTCGTCCCACTTGAAAGCCACCTGGAGAAAATGTTGGACATGTTATGAAGGCACACACAGTAACTAAAGTTCTCGAGACGGGAGAACTCCTTCTTTATTCAAGTTAGTAAAGGACTGACGTAAGTCAAAGTCAAGGTATCTACGGCCATGCACAGTGTACATGCAGAGATTACAAAACTGGGGGTTCTTTCGACTGTCCATAAAAAATGCAGCATTCACACGACCATGAATAGATAGTTAATTGTACAACATGAGTGCATACATTACGAAAGCACATGGAACTGATCGAATGGTTCAAAAAGCAAGGAGCTGCATTATACATACATATATACGCTGGTATATAATAATACCTTTGGATGCATTCGGCGCTCTATCATTCATTCTCATTTACATCTATCCCTGTGCTTAATTTCCTACCCATACATGTACTTTTTTAATCCACTGTGTAATACTCATTCCATTGCCAATTATTATTAACAGTGGCCTAAAATGTTAGCATTTGAGGGAATGACAAAATTTAGAAACCATACAGACATATTGGGTTTGCAATATAACTAACTAACTAATCAAAAGCTTACAAAGTGCGTTAAGCACTTCAAATCTAGTTATGAAACGTAACTGTGATTAGTGTTATTAGCAATATAACTATAGATAGGACTTAAATACGCAAGGGCCGGGTTACCGTCTCACATTGCAAATGTACGGAAAGCTAGAAAGGTCGAGTTAAATGTCACAGTTCTCGTACGATATGATAAAGATTGATATAATGTGCATGGACTCATCAGCCCATCTTTTCACGATGAAAATTCGTGGACTCAGGGTGGCTGGCAACTGGGCAATCATTCGCAGGATCTTTATGATCTCTTCTAACCACGAACTGGGCTACTTCCCACTATGAGCAATGGGAGATTACGAGTTGGAACTAGGGATATATAACCAGACCAGAAATGGAAGGTTTCAAAGCCAGATAAAATACTTTTTTTAAATGGCTGACCTAATTTGCACAGGTTAAGTCCATCGGTTGAATACATGTGGAGAACGCACATGGTCAACATCATGTAAGCTCAAATAGTAGTTGTATATTGAGAATCATGATAAGTATACTGAAAACAGGTAAATTTACCGGCCAGAAATCTTATTTAATTTTACAAAATTAATCAAGAAAGTTTCCTCATTTTCGTAGCTGGCTTTGCTAAATAGGCAGTTCGTCTTGCTGCAGCCAAAAACATTCTTAACGAAACGGAATTAAATGGTGAAAATATTTTGTGAAATACAGCAGCAAGTACTATGCTGTGTTGACTGTCCACTGTACAGATAGGGTTCAAAATTAGAGACGGATTTTTTGTTTGTGTGTGCACGGAAATCCCCTCTTATTATAAATCTATTATTTATACGAAATGCATGAATCACAGCGATTGTAAACAAGATAATTCTACAAGCAAGCAGTAGCAGTGGCTTGGTATGTAGCATTCCAAGATTCCAACTGCACATGATGACAATCCAAATTTGATATTGTATGCTGTACAGATGAGTTAGTGAACAGCAAAAATACATATTGGCACGCATTAGGCATTATATTATGCAAGTGCAGTCAGTCACTCAACGCATTTTCCTCATTGTAAATCACTGCTGAAAAATTGTTACGGGTGTACTTCACAACTAACTAAGCACACACGTATAAATGAAGGGTTTTTTACTAGCATGTTAAATAATAATAAATCGGTTTAACATATGCATAGTAGCACACGCGCAAAGTCTGAATTATTGGTGCATTTGATTAATTTTAATAGTTTTTACAGCTTTTCCTATCTCTAGCAGAAAAATCAAATTTAGTAATTAGAATCCAGCAATGAAATACAAAAAAGATTATTGAGTGCGTGTATTAGTCAGTTCCCATACTTTTAACCACTCAAGTACTTCACACGAACAAACATGGATTTTCAATACTTTCAAGTAGGAAATCAGAGCAAAATGTTTTCCCAATAATTACGAACAACGGAAAAATCCATTTCAAATGGTTGTAAAACCCAACAAAAATGTAGAATAATTCAAAAGTTCGTACCTCAGAAAGAGATGCAAAAGACAAATGATAGCAACAGGTACAATCAGATAAAACATCCACGCACTATAAAAATTAAAAGTTTTTCAAAAATTGACACTTATATTACATTTCTAACTCTCCCATGCAAAATATCACCAACTGACTGAAATCTCTTAAGAAGGATTATCATGTAAACATTACGGGCTTTTGCTCGCATGTAGTAACAAAACTGTTAATCAAGCCAGCATTTGTTGCAACATGAATTAGTACAACACTAACTAAGACTAACAGTAATGATAGCAAAAAAAACAGAAATCTTACCTTAGAACTTATAAACTGCACTAAAAAGTTGAACGCACAGTGATAATATTCGCCACTTTCTGGGAAGCCACTAAAACGTTGAACTAAAGTGCTCCTGTTTTAATGAAAAGTCAAACCCTCAAGATCCAATATGCACACTACTACAGTCTGCAAAGAAATCAACAACTATAGGTTGCAAAATCATCAACACCAAATTATATTGATTCGCCGATGGGAACTGACCAAGTACCTAACCTTTTACAGACATGTTCACCAACTTAACTTTAAAAGCCAAAATTCACAAGCAAGTACAGTGTACACACACTTGTTGTATCCTCTCAAGTTGGTAGTCCACACAATATAGCCATTTCCAGTACACGTATGGATGGTAAACATGATGCATGCAATAGTGAGATCTGATTGTGTATCTTGTAACTTGCAATTCAGCTGCAGTGTGCGTTCGTATTCGCAGAGCTACGAGAATGGGTGATTGAATTTTGCAATTTTGAGGCAAATGGGTAATACAGGCTTGCAATGAGCTACGACACGGTGCATGGGAATTCTTAGTTTAGTTAGAAATTTTAAAAAATTATGATAGGAAGCAAGTATGAAATAATAATAACAAGGGTTTGATGGTCACCATATCCCGTCATGTTGATGATCATATTGGTAGAAATATTATTATTAGTACTTCAGATTTTCTTCCAGCTCTTTTTTTCAAGTTAAAAACAAGTTTAATGATAAATGATAAGCGAGCAATGCAGTTCCATTCTGCGCTTTATTCTGTCAGAGCCGCTGACTCTGGTAGTCGCTTGATCATGGAGATATAAAACTAACTCTAAACTCAGTGTCAAGGTTAGCTGCTTTTTTTAATTGAAGAATACTAGAATAGTGTAAGGGCAAGACCAGTAGAGTGGCTGAAAGTTCCATTACAGAGCAGTGGAAAGTCTGTAATTATTTTATTCCACTGTGTGCATTAAACCGTAGACAGGGTATTACGAATGTGTACAATGATATGCACAAGAGACAAGACGGGAGTGAGTGAATGTTTAATATGATAGAATTGAATTGATACCTTAAGATTATGTCCGACAGACTAATGCAATTTTTGTGATCAACACTCGCATACACATTTGGTTAGTTAGTTTGTTAGAGTAGCATAAATTAAAACACGGTCTTCCTGGTTCTTTAAATTACATAATTTATGCGAGTTGCAGCCAAATTTTCTGTAGCCAGTACACTGGGAAACGGCAGGATTTTTTTTAACTACAAGAAAAATAATTTAAGCGATAGTCTGCTAGATATTCGGAAGTTTACTGCTAAATGTAAATGAAAGAACATGTGTATATACTATATACTGCATATTGATTTCTCTAATATGCTATCAATTGAGACTGTATGAAAACTTATACTACTGAAGCTGCATTTTTTTACCAGCCCAGAAGTTCAGCATAACTTGTACAATGTACTTGTACAATAACAAATCATTAGCCATTATCAGTATGTACTTTTAGGCTTTACGTAAAAAATCGGCATAAAATACCAATAGCATAAAATACAACACTAGTTGATTACTATAAATAAAAAGGGTTCACACGTAGCATGTGTAGTTCAAGTGAAATAAAGCCTGTTATATTCCAGTTTCGAATCAGTCTGCAGATTAAAACATCTTTATTCTCATTATATGATTCAAAGACGGTATAAAGTACTGTACATCTCATAGTTCAAAACA
>Ga0066648_10000987_pt1 | contig 16858 bp, 14 predicted proteins | sample CryGeyCG12114_NA_FD_59537 | JGI IMG/M metagenome (GOLD analysis project Ga0066648, IMG submission 59537) | Groundwater microbial communities from aquifer - Crystal Geyser CG19_WC_8/21/14_NA | ecosystem: Environmental > Aquatic > Deep subsurface > Groundwater | place: USA: Utah: Grand County... | reverse complement strand
CCCTGCAGGATCGGCTGCCCAGACCCTCCGGCCAGCTTGGCCGCGGTGCCGGCCAGGGTGGCCGCGGACGTGGCGACCAGTGCCGAGCCCGAGGCGCTCTTGGCCCCCGAGCTGGAGACCACGGTGACCGCGGTGATCGACCCCGACCCCTGCTTGCCGATGATGACCCGGAAGCCCGAGCCCTCCAGGACAGCTTCCGACTCTGCGATGGCGCCGGTCCCGGCGGTCGTCTTGGTGCCAAAGCCAGCCATCAACTCGACAACCTGGTCTGTGCTGCCAGAGCCGCTGGCCTGCTTGGTGCCGCTCGAGGTCAGCGTGGCCGCCTGGGCGATGATCCCGGTTCCGGAGCCAGAGGGGACCGCGCCGCCCCCGGAGGTCAGCTGGTGGCTCTGTGCGATCGACCCCGAGCCGGTGGCGGCCTTGGAGCCCTCTGCCGCGACAGCGTGGCCCTGGGTCAGTGCCGCCGACCCGAGGCCGGTCTTGAGCCCGCTCGAGGAGGTCGTCGAGCCCTGAGCCACGGTACCGACGCCGGCGGCCAGACGACCGGAGGTGACGGCCAGTGTCGAGGTCTGGGTGATCGTGCCCGAGCCGGACGTCGCGGTCTTGGCGCCGGCGCTGGTGACCTCGCTGACCTGGGTGATCTCACCGAAGCCCGACCCCAGCGTGGCCGCCTTGCCCTCGCCGGTGACGGTCGAAGGTTGTGCGATCTGCACAACACCCGACGCTGTTTTACTTCCCGACGAGGTGTATGTGCTGGTCTGGGCGACAGCCCCCAGCCCGGAGCCGACTTTCTGCCCCGAGCTGGTGAGGCCGGAGGTCTGCGCGATGGTAGCGGTGCCCACTGACACCTTGCCCGAGGTCGCGGCGAGCGTGCTGGTCTGGCTGAGTGCCGCCGTGCCGATGCCGGTCTTGATGCCGGTCGACGCGACCGCGCTGGTCTGGGTGATCTCGGCCCCGGTGCTGCTGGCGGCCTTGGTGCCGCTCGACGTCAGGGTAGAGGTCTGGGTGATGAGGCCGGTCCCGGTGATTGCGCCGGCCGCGGTGCCGACGATGTCGTGGGTCTGCTCGATCGTCGCGGTGCCGCTCGCTGCCTTGGTGCCGGTCGAGGTGACGGCGCTCGTCTGGGTGAGCGCGGCTGTCCCGGAGACGACCCGGCCCGAGGTGGCTGTCAGGGTGTGACTCTGCGCCAGCTGCACGACCCCGACGCCGACCTTGAAGCCGGCGTTGGTCAGGGTGTGGGTCTGGGCGATGTTCGACGTCCCGGCCCGGTTGCCGAGAGCCGTCCCGGTGACCTCGGAGGTCTGCTCGATGGTCGCCGTGCCCGAGGTCGCCCGGGACCCGCTCGAGGTCAGCGTGCTCGACTGGGACAATGCTGTCGTGCCGCTGGCGACCTTGCCCGAGACGGACGTGAGGATGCTCGACTGGGACAGGGCCGCTGTCCCGAACGCATCCTTCTCGCCGGCGGAGGTGACCACCGAGGTCTGCGCGATCGCTCCGGTCCCCGAGGCGACCCGACCGCTGGCGGCGGTAAGGGTGTGACTCTGGGTGATTAGCCCGGTTCCGACCCCGATTTTGGCCGATGAGCCGGTCAGGGTCGACGACTGGGAAATCGTGCCGGTACCGATCGACATCGTGGTTCCGGACGAGGTGATCGTGTGGCTCTGACTGATCGCTCCGGTGCCGACGCCGATCTTGTTCGAGGTCGCGGTCAGGGTGTGACTCTGGGCGATCGCCGGCGCAGCGCCGGAGCCGCTCTTGTAGCCGGTGCTGGTGAGCGTCGAGCTGGCCGACAAGCTCACTGTGCCGGAGCCGGTGGCGACCAGAGCGTTGTAGACCGAGAACATCCGGGTGCCGATCTCCCGGACGCCTGCGGCGTTGAAGTGGACGCTGTCCGCGCGCTCGTACTCGTCCCCGACCGGGGATGCGACCCAGCGTACCGACGGCCACTCGCCGGCCACCTCCTGCTGGGCGTCGTCGATGATCTTGTGCCGGGTCTCGGCCGCGATGAGGTCGGGCCTCATCTGCATCATCACGTAGGGCGTGGTCGATGTCGGCGCCATCCCTTGGGCGCTCAGGAAGCCCTGGATTCCCTGGATGACGTCGTACAGCCGGGCCTTGAACGTGGCCTTCGGGGTGTTGTTCGTACCGTCGGTGCTGCCGTGGTTGGCCAGCACCGCGACCACCTTGGAGCCCGTCCCGACCGCGGCCCACATGACCTGGAGCTCACTGAGCGCGCGCTGGTAGAGGTCGACCTTGGTCGCGGTCTCGTTCGGCCACCAGGTCTCGATGCCGCCGTTGCTGTCGGGCAGGGTGACGCCGGTCCCGCCCTCGGCGAGGTTGACCAGCAGCAGCCGCCGCCCGGAAGCGAGCCGTCCGGCGTCGACGTAGGAGCGCGAGAACCGGTTCATCGGCCCCATGTAGGGCGTCTGCTCGAACACCGGGGCGGGCTCGACAGCGTCGATCACTGCGTCGGCCACCGGGTCCCACTGGTAGACGTCGTCGCGGTAGAAGTCTGTGGTCGGGTAGTCGAAGTCATCGGCCCGGCCGCGCATGTTGCTCTGGATGAACCCGACGACGATGTCGAAGTTCGTGGTCGGGATCGTCGGCCCGGGCGGGGTCTCGGTCTCGCCCATGTCGAGCAGAGGTCCGGCGTTGACCCTGTCGGCCATCCACCGGAGCTTGGACCAGCGGAGGTCGATGGCGGTCGCCGAGGTGTCCAGCGAGCCGACGTCGTAGTGGGTGATCGTGCCGGTGCCCAGGTTGCAGGCCGCGTTCGTCCCGGACCAGAGCGGGGTGTTCGATCCGACCAGGTAGACGTACATCGTGATCGAGGAGTTGCCGGTGGTCGACGTCGAGCCGCCCGAGGTCGTGCCAACCAGGTACTCCAGCGCCACCCGGTACTTGAGGCTCGGCGACAGGCCGCCCGAAACCGCCGAAGTGAGCATCGAGGTGTAGGGGTTGACGCCGATCTGGACGGTCAGCTGGTTGGCGGTGGTCTTGGCCAGCCGGAAGGCGTTGCCCGAGGCGAAACGCGAAGTGAGCACGACCCGAGTGGCCGCCAGGGTCGTCGGGGTCGGGACCCAGAGCCGCCCGGAAAACGACTGGCGCTTGCTGTTGGGCACCGCTATCCGCCACTGACCTGACGTCGTGCTCGGAAGGTTCTGTCGGTACCACCAGAGCGCGGAGTCGTCTGGATCCTGGAGGAACGTGCCATTGGACCCGGTGACCGACTGGGTCGGAATGTTCGTGGCCGACAGCGCGGCCCCGTTGGTCGGTGCGCTGGTCGGGGCCAGAGCGGCGTCGCGCTCGGTCAGGACCCCCGTCTCGGTGACCGGCGCGGTCGGGTCGAGGTAGGCCCCCAGGATGCGGGCCACCTCCGCGTTCCCGGAGTCGTTGAAGTGGATGCCGTCGGTCGAGTAGAAGCCGGTCCCCGACGTCGTCGCCTGCGGCATGGTGTCGTTGAACGAGAACAGACCGATCGACGGGTCCGCGGCCACGATCTCGTCGATGGCCGACTCGAGCAAGTCGTAGCGGGTGCCGGGGGCCAGCGACTCGGCGACCTTGTGCGGGAACGTCCACACGATCGACGGAACCTTCGTCAGCCCCTGGAGCCGGCCGATCAACTGCAGCGCCTGCGCTTTGAACTCGGCCTTGGTGATCGTCCCGAAGGCGTCGTTCCCGCCGAGCTCGATGGTGACCAGGTCCGGGCCCACCGTGTTGACGGTGTCGATCCAGGCGTCGAGGTCCAGCAGGAACGGGGTGGCGATGGTGGCCGACGACCAACCGCCGTCGATGAGCCGCAGCCCCGATGTGGTGTTCGCCCCCCACACCTCCACGCCAGCGATGATGACGCTGTTGGAGGAAGCGGTGATCTGCAGAGTGTGGGAGGTGTTCGCGCCGAGGGTGACCCGCGTCTTCTGGTCGGCGTCATAGACGGCGTTCTGACTGATCCCAGCCGAGACAGTGCCACCGTCGACCCGGTACGTGAACGTCCCACCGCCCGGCCCGGCCACCCACCAGATGTCGGCCGCAGTACCGGTGACGGTGAACGTCATCGTCGCGCCGGCGTCCATGATGATGACCTTGTGGCCGATATCACCGAACCCGAAGGTGGTGTGGTCGCGCAACGTCAGCGTGCCGGTGCTGGCGGTGTAGCCGTTCCCCCACGTCGAGTCGGGGCCGTACACCCGGGCGCGGGCGGCGATGTACTCGCTCTGACCGACAGCGGGCCGGTTGGTGCGGATCGCGGCGGCGATCTTGTTGACGTACCGGTTGGCCCTGGTCGATGCGCCCTGGCCCTCCGACAGCGACTCACCGATCGACAGCCAGGTCGCAGGGGCAGTGGCGATACCGGCCAGAGCCGTCTGCCACCGGCCGAGCACAGGGGGAGGGGTCGTCGACGCTGCGCTGGCCGCTGCGGACACCGGCCCGGTCCCGGCGCTATTGACCGCGGCCACCGTGTACGAGTAGCTGGTGCCGACCACCCCGGTCGTGTCGACGTGAGTGGTGTCGGTGTCCCCGGCCAGCAGCAGGGTCCCGTTGCGGTAGATGCTGTACGAGTCAGCCCCGGTCACCGGAGACCACGACAGGGACACCTTCCCCGACCCGGGGGTGGCCGTCAGGCCGGTGACCTGAGAGGGGACGGTGACGACCTGCGTGGCCCCGTCGGTGATGACCAGGTTGTCGAACTGGACCGCCCGAGAGGTGATCTGCCAGCCGTTGACGTGAGCGAAGCCGATCCGCCCGGCTGCGGTGATCGAGGAGTCCGTCCCCTGCCACAACCACGTCGACGGCTCAGCGGAGCCGGTGGCCCACACTTTGATCTTGAGGGCCGTTCCGATCCCCTGGAACCGGATCGTCTTGGCGACGTTCGCTGACCACGACCCACCCTGCAGGTCGCCGGACAGAGACGTCTCAGCCCCGGCCAGGTACTTGCTCACCGACACCGTCGCGGTGCCGTTGTGCGGGAACACGTTGGCGAAGTAGGCGTTCTGCGAAGGTGCGGTGCCCCCGACCGCGCTCGCCACCGGGACGCTCGTCGAGCGGCCCATGATGGACACGTACTGCTCGTTCACCGTCGGGAAGATCACGTCGACGGTGATGTCGAAGTTGGCCGACAGCAGCGAGGTCAGATAGGCGACCGTGTCAGAGGCGTAGGTGGCGCTGGAGGACGACAGCAGCTGCCCGCGGTTGCTCTGGATCGTGTTCGCGGCAGCCGTACCAGCAACGCTGGACGTCCACTGGGAAGGCCACGCTGCGCCGGTGGTCCCGGTCCAGGTCTCAGACGCAAGCGTGACCATTCAGACCCTCTAGCCCTTGCTGTAGGCGGTGGCCCAGTCGATCTCGAGCCGAGCGCCCCGGCCGACCGGGACGAGGTTGTCCTGGCCCGCCTCGATCCCGCCGAGGGTCTGGAAGATCCAGGCGTGCTCGGTGGTCGGGACGTTGGCCGGGTTGGTCTCGTTGTGGACGACCTTCCCGTCGAGGTAGTAGGTGATCCTCTTGCCGGGGTCCCAGTCGATCGAGTAGGTATGCCACTCGCCCCAGATCTCGCCCATGTTCGCGTTGGCCGAGGTCCCGCCCGGGTTGCTCCCGAGGTTGTGCTGGTGCAGCCAGGCCGATCCGCCGAAGGAGCCCTCGGGGTAGTCGATCTCACCCTCGCCCCAGTTGTTGCTGGCCGGCCACAGCATGATCGCGGTCCCGTAGACCGAGTCCCCGCCGACCTGGAGCGCGCGGAGGCGCACGTCGAACCGGCCACCGGTGTAGGCCCACGCACCGTCCCGGTCGTTGAGGAACCACCACTGCGCGCCGGAGTCGGTCGTCGACCCCTTGAGGTCTCCGGTCTTCCCGACCAGGGCCCCGTTCTCGACGAGCAGGTTCTGGCTCTGCTGGTAGACCCCGGCCCCGTTCGTCCCCCGGCTTCCGTCAGCGGCCACGTACAGCCGCTCCCCGTACTTGTCGCCGACAGTCCCAGCCGCGGCCGGGGTGTCGAAGTTCTCAGCCCACAGCTGGGTGAACCCCGAGACAGCGCCAGGGGCCCGGCTCCCCGCCGGAGCGGTGGGGGTGGGCGTCGGGGTCGCGCTCGGTGTGGGCGTGGGCGTCGGCGTAGGGGTCGGCGTAGGGGTCGGTGTGGCCGACGGCGTTGCGCTCGGGGCGGTCTGGCCGAGGGCGGTCAGCTGCTTCTCGATCCGGTCGAACCGACAGTCGTCGTAGGCCTTGAGCTCACGGATCGTGTCTATCGCGGAGCTGGAGACGGAGTCGCAGGCGTTCGCGGGTGCGTCTGCGGTCGCCACAATGGCGCCGGTGCTCAGGGCCAGACCGAGGGCCGCTGCGCCGGCGAGGAGTCGGCGCCGGGTCATGGCAGGATGACGTCGGCGTCGCTCAGGGTGTACTGGCCCTGGGCGGCGAAGGTCTCAGGGGCGCTCAGCGAGCCGCCGCCCTGGAAGGTGCCACCGGTCACAGCCGACCAGAGACCGAAGTGGGTGTAGGTGCCCGCGGCCACGTCGAACACCGGGTTGGCGTTGTTGTCCAGGGCGCCCGACGCTGCGGCGTTCCAGGTGATCGCCTTGCGGGCGTAGGCGGGGGATCCACCGGTGGCCTCGCTGGCGCCGGTGCTGCCCGGGTCTGCAGTGTGGAGGGAGGCGAAGCCCGAGACCCCGGCGAGGGCGGTCAGCATGGTGTTCTTCGCAGCTACGGAGAGAGGCATGGGGGACCCTTCTAGTCCTCGAGGCCTCGACGCCGAAATACTAGCAGCCCGACCCGCCGGGAGCCCCTGCTCGGGGGTTCAAGGGCTCCCTTTGGGATCAAGCCATTCCGGCCGGAACTTGTTGCCAGATTATCTACCGGCCCCGTTGGTTTTCAACAGGACGCGCCTACTCGACTAGGGCCCGCCGCGCGCCGGACTCCCGGATCGGGTCGCGTTTGAGCCAGGCGCCGAGCGAGGTGATGCCCGAGACGATCAGGCCGGTGACGAAGGTGCCGAGGATCGGGTTGTTGATCCCGATGACCTCGACCCCGGCGTCGTTGATGTAGGTCAGTGCGGCCAGGGTGGCCGGGACCAGGAACGCGAGGATCCCGGCGACGATCACCTTGGGCGAGACGGGGGTCTTCGGTGCGGGGCCGTCGAGCACGGTTCCCTCGATGGGGTTGGACATCTACTTCTCCAATCGCAGAACGGTCCCGACCTGCAGGGCAGGGGCGGAGACCTTGGGGTTGAGCGCCTGCAGCTCGGCGAGCGACAGGTTGTTGTTGCGGGCGATCGCGTACAGGGTGTCGCCGCTCTTCACGGTGTGCGTCTTCGGCTCCCGCTTGGCGGGGCCGGCGGCGAGCACGTCGAAGTTCCAGTACCGGCTCATCGTGTCGGCCACCCACCGGTGACCGTCGGCCTCCCCCATCCACTTCCCCACCTGGACGTCCGTGTTCGGTCCCCACGTCCCGACAACCTTGGAGTCGGCGTCGGGCTTCTCGTGCGCGGACGTCTTCTCGGCGGTCGTGTGGTAGACCCCGGTCACGAAACCGGCCGGAGCCGGGGTGACGACCAGGCGGGCCTTGAGGACGGACTCGAGGACCATGTAGTCGGTGTGGTAACGGTAGCCCGACTGGGTCACCAGCCACTTCCCGTCGATCTCCACACCGGTCGTCACCCGGAACCCCGGGGCCCGCTTGATGTCGTCCTTGCCGTCGGGGGCGTTGGCGATCAAGTTGGTCGTGACCTTCTCGGGGTCGACCACGTAGACCGGCAGGAACTTCGGGACGGCCTTGGTGATCCCCCAGGACGTCTTGCGGTTCCACAGCGACTCGGTCTGCATGACCGAGACGTGGAGGTGGTGGTCGTGGGCGTTCACTCCGCTGTAGGTCCGGGCCTCGAACTTGTTCTTGCGCTGGTAGATCTTGCGCTCGTAGATGAGGTAGTTCAGCTGCGGCAGCTTCCCGGCCTTCGCCAGGTCCAGCAGCACGTCGAGGAGTACCTGCTTGGCCGGGGTCCCGGAGTTGAAGCGGGGGTAGACGGTGTTCTTGGAGCCGCCGAGATCCTCGTCGACGTCGATGGCGCAGACGACCCGCTTGCTGTTCGGGTTGTGGTCCGACACGGTCGCGGAGTGGGCCGCGTTCCCCAGTGAGCCGTCCGAGGTCTTGTCCCTCAGCGGCCAGTTTTCGTTGATCTCGTCCCGGAGCTCGATGAGCGTCGGGGCCAGGGTCCAGCTAGCCATATCTGCTTCCTTCTTGTCGTAGTTGACGACGATCTGGTTGTGGTCAGAGCCGTCCTTGGTGTAGCCGCGCTCGTTGCCTGTGCCGAGCCGCCACATGGTCCCGACGACGATCGGGCCGCCGGAGTACTGGTCGTCGATCTCCCGATCGCCGTGGGTGTCGAACGGCCCGCCGCGAGCGATGGCCTGGGCCGAGCCGAGCCCGTACTCGGCCAGCCACTGCTGCAGCTCGTGGCCGGCGTCGGTGCTGGTGGAGATGTTCCAGTCGGCGCAGACGACCGTCGGGATGCCTTCGCCGATGAAGTACCGGGCCCGCTCCGCCACGGCCTCGAGCTGGCGCTTGGCGTAGTCGAGTCGCAGCGGGTTGGCCAGCTCGCCGTCCTTCTCAATCGTCGGCACCAGGTGGTTGTTCAGGATGGCCGTGAAGTCCTGGGTGCCCTTGCGCTGCACCACGACCTCGGTGAACGACTTGTAGCCGAGGGTGTCGTTGGCCCCGGACTTCTCGACCGAGATCGTGCCCTCGATCTTGGGGTCGAAGACGACCGTGTTCTTCCAGCCGCGGACGTCGTACTTGGCGGCGTTGACGTAGGTGGCGATCGCCATGTTGGGGAGGTCGGTGACCCATCCCCTTCCTTGCATCCATCCCCTGATCTCAAGCCACCAGTCGTCGCGGCTGATCTCCTGCAGACAGACGACGTCAGCGCCGCGGTCGATCATCTTGAGGATGCCGCGCTTGATGCCGGGGAGGCCGTCGGCGTTGTCCCGGTAGATGTTCCAGGAACCGACGTCGGGACAGTCGCCCATTACAGCTGACTCCACTTCTGGCCCCGACCTGCGGAGACATCTTAGCCGTCGTAGGTGACTGGACGGCTATGGATCGGGACCGTCGACAGCGCAGCAGATGACCGTCACGGACTGGCAGCGGACGGCGAGATCAGAGGGGCGCAGGAGCGGGACGAGCCCGACAGAGCCGGGCGACCGGGCTGAGCGGGGAGTGGGTCCGGGATCGGCAGGAATGGAGCGATCTGACCGGGAGGGCGGCGCCGCGTAGCGAAGCGGAGTGGAGCGCCGCCCTGAGCGTAACTCGTCGTGCAAGTTTGTGCAAGATTCAGGGTCGAACGCGCACGCAGATGCTCGTTTGCTGGCGTTGGTAGGGCAAGGAGCGTAACCTGTTACCCGATGGTGCAAGGCCGGATGTGAGCCGGGCCTAGACAGGTCGGATTGCGAGGGCTGGAGCCGTTCCCCACCCAAGAGCCGACCGGCTCGCAAACGAGAGGCATCAGATGAACGCAAGCAAAGACGGTCGCCGGTAATGGCGTTCGGTTGGAAGGCGGCGAAGGTCGTGGCCATCGGGTCACTGGTCATCGGCGGGTACGCCAGCCTGACGTCGATCTCGACGGCGGCCGGGACCACGGCAGCCGTCCGGGATACCGGTGAGACCGGGCTGGCGATCGGCGTGGAGGTGGCCAAGGGCATCGGCCCCCACTACACGGACGCGGCCAAGACGGCCTCGGGACTTCCCCAGGTCTCCCTCGACGGCAAGACCCTCAAGGGCCCCGACGTCTACAACGGAGGCCAGGACAAGGTCCCCGACAAGGACGAGTCGGACAACTAGGAGTCCCTCACCACATGCCCACCAAGAAGCGGCGGCGCCGGCCAGGGCGCCGCCGCTTCGCTACATCCGGACCCTCCCTATCGAAAGCAGCAGGTCTCACCATGAAGGACTTCAAGTACACCTGGAGGTGGCTCCGGGATCCCCAGCGCAAGGTTCTCGACGCCCCGTTCAAGCACCTCGGGATCGCGTTCCTGGTGGTCTGGGCGATCCTGTTCTACTTCTCCCTCAACCTGATGCTGGCCCTCTACTACGAGCTGGCCTGGCTCGGGGCCTGGGCCCTCTACGTGCTGGTGACCAAGACGGTCAAGCGGTTCAAGTCGGTCCGGGAGAGCGGCCTGGACATCCCCTGGTGGAAGGTGCTGTTCAACGTCTTCAAGGAGCCGAACACCTTCGGCGCGATGAACGAGAAGTGGGAGCTGGTCTGCGAGGGCCGCCTCGAGCGGGGCAAGGACAAGCGGATCCCGAAGCTCTACAACCACCAGATCCTCGGCAACGGCTCGACCCGGGCGATGGTGTCCCCGGGCAAGATCGGCGGCGACCTGACCTCGATCGTGTCCCTGGCGATCGACACGATCCCGGCGGTGATGGACTGTCACAGCGTCATGGTCCAGGAGGTGAAGCCCGGGACGGCGTGGCTGACCTTCCACAAGAAGGACCCGTTCCACCGGCCGGTGTCGGTGCTGGACCTGCCGATCTCGGGGCTGGACTCGTACTCGTTCGGCTACCTCGAGGACGGCGACGCGGCCACGATCCCGATGGGCGCGCACGTCCTGATCTCGGCCGCCTCGGGCGCCGGCAAGTCGAAGTTCTGGTGGGACATGTTCTTCGACCTGGTGCGCGATGGCGTGCACACCGAGCTGGTCGTGATCGACCCGAAGCGGATGGAGCTCGCGCGGTTCCAGAAGTGGGTCGGCAAGAAGATCGGCAACGTCAAGGTCATCAAGTACATGCGGACCGCCAAGGAGGCCGCGGAGTACTTCGCCACCTTCAAGGAGGAGATGCACGACCGCCAGGACATCCTCGGAGAGGGCGGCGAGCTGACCGAGCCGACCGAGGAGATGCCGCAGCGGCTGATCGTGATCGACGAGGGCCTGGACATCGAGGCGGCCTGGAAGAAGGACCAGATGACGTCGGACTTCGGCATCATCCTGTCCCAGGGCCGCGGCTCCCGCGACCACGTCCACATGCTCACCCAGGTCGCCACGATCCAGGAGATCGGCGGCATCCGGAAGGGCTTCAACTTCCGGGTCTCGCTGCGTCAGGGTTCGGCCGCGGACACGATGGCGATCCTCGGCATCCCGGAGTCCGAGGGCGTGCCGTGCTCGAAGATCCCGTTCGCCTCCCGGGGTGTGGGCTACTACGTGACCGACGAGGGCAAGCGGGCCAAGTTCCGGACCTGCGACCCGACCAAGTACATCGAGCCCTTGATGACGACCGGAGAGCTGCCGAAGAACATGATCCGCCGGGACCTGGTCGAGGAGCACCACGCCCCGCTGCGGGGGCTGGCCACCAAGGGCAAGCTCCACGACGCCGAGGGGTTCTTCGTCTACGTCGGCATGGACTTCCCGAAGCCGGGCGACATTCTGGACCCCGACATCACCTATGTCGGCAAGACCAAGCAGCTGCCCCGCAACCGGTTCAAGCAGCACAAGACCGCACCCGAGGGCACCGCGGACTGGAAGTACTGCGAGGAGCACGGCCGGGTGGAGAACTTCTGGAACGTCCACGTCGACCCCCGGACGATCCAGATCACCTCCTACCCGACTGAGGCGGCCATGGACGCGGCCGAGTCGCGGATGATCGAAGGTCTGATGCCGCGGTTCAACGTGGTCGACAACAACGACAACCCGCGGGCCAACAACCAGAAGCAGACCGGAGTCCCGAATCCCCGGCCGCGCCCCAGGCGTCGCCAGCGCCCCGTCAGCGAGCCAGCAGCCGTCCCCGCGGCTGTGGACCCGCCGGAGGTGCTGGTAGAGCCGGAGATCGCCGTACAGCCCGTCGCGGCACCGAAGCGGCGTCGCATCGTGTCACAGACCGAGGACGACCTGGTCGTCGAGGTGAAGCCCGAGGAGATCTCGGAGCCCGAGGTCGTGGCCGAGCCGAACATGGTCACCGAGGGCCAGGTGTGGCCGATCCTGCCGCAGGACGCATACGCAACACCGTCGGGCCGTCAGCGGCCCCAGCGTAAGAGAGTAAGGGCCGCATGAGCTTCACCGGGAAGGTCGTCGTGGTCGGAGTCGCGTTCCTGCTGGTTGCGGGGGTCGCGGCGAAGAACGCCGACAAGGTCGAGAGCGAGTGCACGGTGTTCGAGGTCAGCACGCCTCTGGTGACCCAGGGGCTGGACCACAGCGCAGCGTTCGGGAAGGCCATGAAGGCACTCGCCGACGGCCCACCGAAGTTCTACGAGGTGGCCGGCGCGTTCGCCATGGGCAAGCTGTGGGTCGACGAGGCCATCGTGTCCATGGGCGGCGAGGTCGACCCGAGCCACCCCACAGCGGCAACCGGGTGGCGGCTGGCGAGCGATGAGGCCAGGGCCAAGCAACAGGCCGCGTGCTGCCCTGCTGTAGCCGAGCAGCCCGACCTGGACGACGGCACCGAGGACGGCGGCGGGCCGGCCCCGTTCGACCCGCGGACGCTGTCGTTCCGTGACAGCAAGAACCTCACCGGGAAGTTCCTGGCGGCCGACGCGCTGGCCAAGGCGGGCTTCCCCAAGAGCGAGATCCCGATGTTCGTGGCGATCGCCAAGGCGGAGTCGGGGTTCAACGCCGACCCGCCCGGGGCGCCGGTCGTCGACGGGTACCGGATGCACGGTATGTGGCAGATGAACAGCCGCTACTGGAAGGACAAGGACTGGCGCGACCCCTACGTGAACGCCAAGATGGCCAAGCGGGCACGCGACGAGTCGGTCAAGAACCGCTCGGACCCGTACTACCCCTGGAGCACCCGGGCCGCAGCGAAGCGCGAGGCGAGCCGCTACAACGACCTCGTCCAGTCGATGCCCAGCCAGCCGCAGGGCCCGTCGGGTCCGGGTGTGGAGATCAACCCTCCGACCCTCAAGGGCTCCGAGCTCCCCAGCTTCTGCGCCCAGGTCCCGGGCTCGGGCACCGGGTCGACCGAGACCCCGATCAAGACGGTCTGGCCGGTGGCCGGCAAGCTCATCGTCGGCGAGGGCTACGCCGGTCACTCCGGGGTCGACATCAACCGCGGCTCGGGCAACGACGACATGGGTGACCGGATCGGCGCTGTGGTCTCGGGCACCGTGATCCATGCCGGGCCCGGCAAGGGCTACGGCAACTCGATCTGGATCAGGACCGACACCGGCGGCTACTACAACATCTACGGGCACGCCTCCAAGGTCACGGTCAAGAAGGGCCAGCACGTCAACGCCGGCGAGAAGATCGGGGAGGTCGGGGACACCGGCAACTCTTCGACCGCTCACCTCCACTTCGAGTCCCGGACCAGCGAGAAGAAGGCGGGCACCTACAAGGCGTCCCTGGCCTTCCTCGAGGGCAAGGCGAAGGGGTTCGAGGTCGGCGGCTCGGACACCAAGCTGGTCTCCCAGCCGGCCGGCAAGGGCAACCCGTACTCACCTCGGGCCCGCTACGTGCAGAAGATCGTCAACGCCAAGTACGGCTGCAAGGTGCGCTCGGGCTCGTGCGTGACCTCGATCGGCGGGTACTCGTACCGCAACGTCGCCGGGACCGGGACCCTGTCCGACCACGCCACCGGGAACGCCGACGACATCATGCTCAGCAACGCCGGCAAGACGGCCCGGGACCGGGCGCTGGGCAAGGAGATCGCAGAGTACCTGGTCGCCAACGCCGACGTGCTCAACGTGTCCTACGTGATCTTCGACATCGACGGCAAGGGCGGTCCGAACATCTGGTCGGACGCCCGCAAGCGGGAGGGCTGGCGCAACGGCGGCGTCGGACCTCACCAGAACCACGTCCACGTCTCGTTCAAGACGGGCACGGACGCATGACCCACCCCACCCCACACAAGGAGAGCAGCATGGCTACAACGCATCGCCGCGGAGGCAAGGTCACCCGCGGAGGCAAGGTCCACTACCGGAAGGCCCACAAGATGGGCTACGACCCGGCGGCCATCGTCGGCGGCGCTGCAGCGATCGGCGGGATCTGGGCCATCGGCACGTTCGGGCCCTGGCTGCTGGTCGGGGTCGGCGGGATCGCTGCGGTGCTGGTGACGGGCAAGGCGGCCCGGCTGGCCTGGGCCTACCACCGCAAGTGGCACAAGCCGGGCGGCGCCCGGCGGCTGCTCGACCGGGTCAAGTCCAAGATCTCCTACGAGCGGGAGTCGTACCGGTTGTCCGGCGAGCACCTCCAGGAGGTGCTGGGTCCGCAGCAGCCAGCTCCGGAGACCCCGCAGCAGCGCTACGAGCGCCTGATGGCCAGTAAGCGGCCGGTCGACTTCCGCAGCGGCGAGGGTCTAGGCACACCGCCGGCAGAGCACCGGATCGGGGACCGCAGCTGCCAGCACGAGGGCGGCTGGGTGGAGGTCGACGAGCACTCGATCTGTTCGACCTGCGGGGCCGACCTGGGGGTCACCACGGACCTCGCTGAGAAAGCCGACGCCGAGAGCAGCGACTACGGCTCGGACGAGCTCGAGCGGTGCGAGTACTGCAACATGCTGGGCGGGGCGCACACCCGGGAGTGTGACGACGCCTGGGCCGACTCGAACGCCTATCTCCGGGGCAGGGCGCACGAGGGTCGGGCGACGTGCGTGAGCCACAAGGTCCACGACATCAACTGCGCCGGGTGCCGCAACGCCGACAGCCGGGCGAAGGCCAGCGCATGACCTGGACGTCGTTCTTCTTCGCGCTGTCGGCGGTGTGCGCCACGGTGGTCGCCTCGATCACGACGTTCGTCACGGCCAACAAGGACGCGCCGGTCGACGTCCAAGAGCAGGTCGGGGAGGGGAACGTCATCTTCCGGGTGCTGCAGACCAAGGCCGCGGACTCCCCGCCGGTGGTCTACCTCAAGATGTGGCTCGCCGTGGAGGTCCCGCTGCTGCTGGTGATCGTGCTCATCATGTTCGCCAACATCGGCCAGGACGCCGGGTGACCGTTACGCTCGCTGCTGTGGACACCGACGCAGCCTTCACAGCTGCCACCGAGGCCCTTGCCGCGCGTCAGGCGGCAAGGGCCGAGGCCGAACGACAGGACGGGCTGTTCCGGGACGCGGTCAACGACATGTACCAGGCGGGTGAGCCGGCGACGTCGATCTCGCTGCGGCTCATCAACTGGCTGTTCGACCAGAGGAACGTGCCGATCAAGGGGCAGGGGGTCGGCATCGAGAACATCAAGAAGATGGTCCGCCCGAGAGGCTGACCCTAGACAGCACAGAACCCCCGACCGTTCCAAGGGTCGGGGGTTCTGCTGTTGGGTGGGAGGGCAGGTTCCTCGGCTCGGCTCTCGTTACTCCGCTCTGCCATGGTGAGGCCCTTTGCGCTGTCAGTCCCGGAAGGTTGGGAGCGCTAACCCTGCACCCGGTCTGTGGGGGCTAGGCGCCCAGCCAGGTGTAGATCGTGTCGCGGCCTACGCCGGCCTCGCGGGCCAGCTGGGCGATCGGTGTGCCGGCGTCGAGGCGCTTGCGGATCTCGGCGACCAGGTGCCTGCGGCTCTCACTCGAGATGGCCAGAGTCGCGCGCCAGTCCTTGGCGGCGGCCTCCACTCCGGTCAGCTCGACGATCTCGGGTGTCACTGGCGGTCCTTCCTACGTGCTTGGTACTCGGCGGCCACGACGACGGCCAGCAGGACCAGGGCGAGCCCTCCGATGGCGATCATCGCTGGATCTGTCCGTTCCCCTTGTCGTGGATCGGGCAGTGCTTGTCCTTGGTGCAGACAAGGGGATCGGCCCGCATGTCCTTGACGGCTGCCGCGTAGCCCTCGTCGAAGGCGGCCTCGTAGGCCTCCCCGAGGATCTTGGTGACCTTGGGGCTGGGAATCACTGGATCATCTCGAAGGCGGCCGGGTTGAAGATGGCGATCAGGGTCACCGCGGCCAAGAAGGCGATGGCGATGGCGGCCAGGGGCCAGAGGTAGTTCGCCTCGTGGATGTGGAGCTCGTCGACGTCGGCGCGCTGTGGGCCGTTGTGCTCGATGACCGGCGTCCACGTCCAGGGGTCGTTGTCGGGGATCTCACTGTCGGGGATCGGGCCGTTGTGCTTCTCGACGCGGGCATCCAGCTCGTCGCGCGCGGCCTGCAGCGATGGCGGAAGTGGGAATACGGGAGGTCCGAGCTTCGGGGAGGTCATGTCTCAAGTGTAGGGTATCCCTACACAAACGGAAAGTCCTGGCCAAAGGCTGGATGGCCGGGACTTCTTCCGAGCGGTGTGTTCCCCTCCCCAGGGAAGCAGCACGACAAGGGTACTACAGCTTGATCCCTGTGGGCGGGCGGGACTTCTTGGCGGCGCTGGCGATCTGGACCTGCTGCTCGTCGACCAGCTCGGCCTCGACGATGTCGTGCTCCTCGGTCTCGGTCTCCTCGGTCTCGAGGTCGACGAAGATCCGGCCGCCCTTGGCGGCCTGCTCCCACTTCGCCGTGACCTCGACCTTGACCTCGGACTTGTCGGGCACCTTCCCGAACGCGCGCTCGTAGACCAGCTGCGCTGCCTGGATGCGGGCGACAGAGTTGGTCCGTGGGTCGGTGGCCACCTTGAGCAGCTGCTCGGTGACCTCGGGCATCTTGGCCATCAGCTGGCGCTGCATCCGGCGCTCCATGGCGCCGCGGAGGGCGTCGTGCATGACCCAGGGGATGGCCCGCGGCGTGCCACCGGTGAAGCGCCCGTTGACGTCGCGCAGCTGGCCTCGGGCGATCTCCTCGTCGTCCAGGTCGTCGACCGTGATGACGCCGTCGATCAGCTGCTGGTAGCGATCGGGAACGCGCGCGTTCCGGTTGCGCTTTCGGGGCCGCGGCTTCCCGTTGAACAGCTGCCGGCCCTCTGGTGCGACGTCACTCATAGCGCTCTCGTCCGTCCAGGCTGTGGTGGATGATGAGCCATCCTACGGACCCGTCGGGCCGGGG
>Ga0066648_10000986_pt1 | contig 16858 bp, 15 predicted proteins | sample CryGeyCG12114_NA_FD_59537 | JGI IMG/M metagenome (GOLD analysis project Ga0066648, IMG submission 59537) | Groundwater microbial communities from aquifer - Crystal Geyser CG19_WC_8/21/14_NA | ecosystem: Environmental > Aquatic > Deep subsurface > Groundwater | place: USA: Utah: Grand County... | reverse complement strand
TTCCGTATATCGGAGGACTTCTGGGCCTCCGGTTTTGTCACAAACGACCGCCTTCATGGTTGACGGAACAGAAGACATTTTGCGGATCGTAGAGGACGGCGAAGCACGAGCAGAGGCTAATTGAGTCGCGATTGACGAGAGACGAGCTGTTGCCGTAGTCTTCGATGACAATGCTCGTAGAGTAGATGGGACAACGGACATGTGAGGTAAAGACGTGACGAAGACTATTGCTTTTGCGTCGGGATATACTACGAGCTTTCGCGCCTGTTGCACGACAATGTGCTTAGTGAGGGTAAGCGGGACGTGTTCATAATCAGACTTGGAGAGCAACTTCGACAGGCGTCGGTAATTCGAATTCGGTTACGCTTGACCATCTGGAGATCATGCCGGTACTTGACTCCAAGGTTTAGAGGACCGAGTATGTTGGAGAAGATCCTGGACGGCACGTCACACTGAATGCTTACTGTAACGTGGCCGCTCGACCTGCCAAGGTCGAGCTCACTTGTGGCGGCCTGCTTGCACATGTATCGTTTGCGCTCATAGGCAGTGACTAGCGTCGTCTTCATGTCATCGATGGACAAAGTGTAAGGCCTATATTCGTGATATTGCTTACCAGCAGGGAGACAGATGGTTCATCATCTTGCGACCGGTCCTAGACTTCGACTACGCGCTTGCATTTTCTTGGACCCTCAACGGTGCGCCGGGTCACGAACCAAAAGCAACGATATCCTCGAAGCAGGTCCTGTTCGTTGACGGATTTGCTCAAAACAAGCTTGCAAGCATCCGCTTCCTCATTGATGGTGCGAAGACCAATCCGCACTAGCATTCTGATGAAAGAGAATTCTTTGTGCAGATCTTAATCTTATAGCCCCGGTTCACTGCGATAATGGCAGCTTTAGAGATTCGGTTTCTGTCCTGCACTGACCAAAACTTGCGCCGACTGCATCGTTTTAGGTATGTGTTTTCGCTGACCTACCAAACTGAGCAGAGAACCTTTCCCTAGGAAGCTTGAGGCAAATGTCGGAAACCGCCCTTGCTTTAGTCCTCTTAGCATACGGTGCCTCATCGCTCCAATGTTCTAGCTGGGGCCAAGAAAACCAGCTACGAATCTACGGCAAAGTCCATCAGTGGTTACGATGATGAGATCCACACCAAGAAGTCTATAGAAGACGCTGAACAGGGCAAGACCAGACTAGGTGCATGTGTTGAGTCAACTGCTGCGTAAGCATTGTCTTGGACCTCGAAGGATACAGCGTGGCCAATGGCGTCTACCCAGGTCGAGCAGTGGCTGAGTGTGAACGGCTTCCCTGCACCTGCTACACTCGTTGACTAACCGTTATACTGTATGGTGCTTTTCGCTATTAGCGCCTCTAGTCATGGCTCTGTGAGCAACCGAACCGCAAAAGGAATCCGTGCTGTGGCAATTGAAGCTGCAATGTTCCACCAAGGGGCGTCCAGGTAGACGGTATGAAGGATCCTGAGATCTGGCCATTGCGCCTTGTTTCGCGCAAATCAGGAGCATTCCACCATCATGGACCATGACTAGCAGAAACTATGATAGAGTCGCAGCCAACTTCCTGCACCATTTGGAAATTCTTGCTTGCGCGTCCTTAAAGCATACTGTCATTGCTGCACAATTACCAGAAAGTCGGTGTACTGTGGGTCAAATACTCTGTCCTGGACCACCCTCGGGGAAGCGGTTCGTATCTTCTGGTAGCCACAAATCACGACAGCAAACATTATAATGCATTATACTGCTGAGAAGCTGGAACAGCGGATTCGTTATCCATTTGTGTCCGAGCCACTGATAAAACACCATCCCGTCCAATATGCGGCTCCATGCTTCGCCGGTTGGATCCATTTGCGTGCACATCGCGGCTTTCATATGCAACGAGTGCTCTTCATCATGAAGGCAACAGAACTGCTGATTCTTTCTGGCAGTGTGCTGGCATAATTCGTGTTACCATGTTCAGCTCACTGTATCACCAGCATCTGTCACATCGCCTCCGGCAACAATTCTCGGCATTTCTCCTGAGGTACCTGGCTGACCCTTGTCGTAGGTAGAACGGAAGTTGTACACCGGGTAGCTTCGTTGCCTTCAATAAACCATTCTGAACATAACTACTTGGGCAACAACATCATCAGAAACATAAATGTCATAGATTTGGAAGATATCATTGGTTTGATCCATCGTGAGAAGGGGTTCACTAGCTGATCAACTTATGCATGACATGAGGCGATGATCCAGGACCGCCCAAGCTCTGAGTGGTCAGGTGCCTGAGGATCCAGTGGACTCCGTTCACTGGCGCGAGGCACTTCGTTTTTTCACATCTCGAGATCCAATCCCGCGCAGTGCTCGCAATCTGGTCATCGACAGTTGTGTGAGATGGGTACTTTTTACGAGTCTCCATTGAAGAGCTTACACACACAGTACGAGGCAAGGCGGCCAGCTGCTCGTGGCCAGGTGCGCGAAGGTGATACTACCAACATCAGTATGGGCAGCTCTTTGGTGGTGGAGATGTTTGCGTGTCTGCATCCGTTGCCATGCAGGAGGCCGCATCAGCCATCAAAATTAAGCATTCGAGGAAGACCAGCTCCAACGGACTCCAAAGTTCGTTTCAACAAGTACAATACATTCACGCTTAAGCAGGGCGTCAGGCCGCAACAAGAAAACATGTCTGGGCTTCCCCCTGATATCTAATGAGACGAAGACAGTGTTGCACTACTGTGGTGCAGATCGTACGGGAGTTTCGAGTATCATGATGCGTGACAATGTGATCTCGAGTCTCGCGAGAACGTAAAAACATGCAGAGGATCAGGCCAAGCACGGCTGCGGCGTTTTAGGCGAAGGTGCTCACGCTACTGCCCCAGACTCGTAGATGGTGGGCCAATCAGATCGTAGTTTAGACCTTGACCGCAACTTTCTCAACCCGATCCCACATTCTCATGCTCCGGTGTTTTCACCTCGACGAACTCGACCGTTGTTCGCTAAGGCCCGATGCGTGGCTGAATTGCTCACCAGCATAAACCTCCTGTGGTTCCAATGTACGAATCACCGTAGGCGTGCACTCGGGAAGGCGGCAAGCGTCGTAGCTAGCCACCAGGAAGCCTCATGGTCTTGCACGTCTATCTTCTTCCCATCTGCTGTACTTGCTTGTATCCCAACTACTGAGCAGTTACTATGTTTCCTATTGACTGAGCAGGTCGAATGCCGATGCGGTTGTACCCATAGCACTTCATCACCAAAACGAACCTTTCTCGCAAGAACCGAGCCCTCGATCGTTCTGCAACACATGCACGCAGGCGTGCGATCGACCCTTGACCTTGAATTTCGATTTGGCCTACAAGGCTCTACTTTCTCCCTCACCTGTATCACCCCAAAATACACGCATCCATCCGTGGTTGGTGACCAGCGCGAATGTGTGGCGATTTGGGCAGGTCTTCGCAGTACCCCCGGCCTAGCCCTCTTCCTGTTTTTTGAAACCCATATCGCAAGATTCTCGCATGGGCGTGCCGAAAAAAGATTTTAACAGTCAGGTCTCGCGTAAAGCCTGTGAATATTCGTCTTTTTGGCCGCGAGAAGCTATATCTACCTGATACATGAAGCAAGATGGTTCACTGGCCGCCGTCTCCCACGGTGGAGGATGAAGCTACATCTCTAGCAAAGGAACACAGATTCAAAGACGTGGCAGGTGCACATGACAGCGATGACCAATCAGTACCCAGCCGAGGAGACGTTGATCAGTTCCCTGTCATTGTTGACTCTGACACCAATACAGAAGCCCCAGTCGAGGAAGCTACCAAGCCTTCTAGGAAACCTTCAACCTCTAAGCGAGCAGAGCAGTCTTATGCCTCTGCCGTGTTTCGAGATGAGACAGGTCTGCCTACACCACCGCCATCAGACAATGAAGCCCGGGGTCGTCTGGGCACTCTCAACATCAAGACAGACAAGGACGAAGGCGTTCCGACCTCTCGATCGAAGTCTACCACGCGCGTGGACGAACCGCGACAGTCACGACCTGCCATATCCAGAATCCAAACGGATGCGGCAGGGGAGCTACATAGGATGAAAGCTGGCGTTAGACGAGCACCATCCCCTTATGCATATACTCGTGAGGCCGGTACCTTTCGAGTCGACCCCACCACAAGGTACCCAAGTAATGCCTTCTTGTCCCCGACACACGCAACGGCCTCTCCAACCTCGATGCAAAATAGCACGCAACAACAACAACAACAACAGAGGCCTACCGAGCGTAGAGCTAGCGAAAGTCTCTCCGATCCGGAACAGAGGTCTCAGAGGGCGTTCCGGTTCGCGGAATCACTTCAAGGGCCAGCAGCACAGCAACAACGGTCATCGAGGACATCCTTAGATGCTGCACCACAATCGAATTTACAGCAGTCCTTTGAGGACAGGGCTTATGCTGACTCGTCCAATCTCTACCATCGTCGGAGGCAAGCCCGGGCGGACCAGGATGCCTCGGGCAAAGATGTTCCCAGAGGGGCTCACAGGTCCAGAAGCCGGCCTCCGAGGACTGCCTCTAATGTTCGGGATTCACCTTACTCTTCTTCGGCGGACGAATCGGTCAGGAGCGCACGACATGGAAGCACAAAGAAGCATACTTCCGATGAGCGGCCTGTGCGACGTCGATCATCTGTCAAAAGAGATAGGCCGCGATTGGTGGAGACATCAAACTATACTGCCTATCAGAAAAATTCCGGTTGGTCAGATGACGATGCCACGAAGCGTGTGTATCATGTCAGGGATGGGCGGAGTCCTATAACACCTCCTACGGTAACAACACCAAACCACATGGATGACTACTTTAGTCAAGCATTCCGTGAGAACAGTTTGAGGCAACCAAAACATACGTCACGTTCTTCCATCGACGACACAACATTGTTGTCGCCGCCAACAAGCCCACCTCGTACGCCAAGGACAGAACGTCACGGTCGGCAAGAATGCTATGAACCGCCATTGCCCTCGCCTCGTCGCACACCACAACACTCACGAGCACCATCGGTAGACGAATCTCAATTTAGGGAACCGAAGGCGCACACTTCCTTACTCTCACAGGCAACATCTGCCGCCGCTGTCTTGGCCTCAAGGACAACCCCTCCAGTCACCAGATCAGCGTCGAACGCAGTCGAGACCACCTTTGCTTGCTCAAGTAGTGGTGTTGGCCCGAGGCCCAGATCTAGAGCATCATCCCCTCAGCGAGAGAGATTACAGCGCTCTGATACGTTCACATATGCTGAGCCAACCATGACGAGAGTCAGTTATCCTCCTGTGCCACAGCCGAAGCGTCCGAGCACTCGAGATGGGCTTCCAAGTATCGAGCTGTCCACGCCCGCTGCCGTTCCTGCTCCACAAAGGAATGCCTCTTGGACCGGCCACGATCCGAACTATAGAACACCGGATGTACACTTTGGTGGTCTACTGCATACAATGACGGCTATGAGCAATATGTCGTCGGCCACTCAGCTCCATGTTCCTCCGCCCATGTACAGATCTCAATCAGCTGCTGCACCGCAAGAACTAACGCCGAGGGTGAACGGCTTTACATTGCCACACTGTCCTCGATCACAGCCTACACAGGGCCTCAGGGACTGGTGCACGATCAGAGACATCCCTAATATCGACATCTGTCCGACTTGCACGCAAGCACTTTCTACTACGCGCTATCGCCCACTTCTTATGCGAGGTTTTGAGAAGCCATACGACCGGCCAACTGTCTGTTCGCTTTCCAAACCTTGGGTCCGTGTAGCGATGATTCAATCCCTGAAGCAAAACAAGCGTGATCTGTCGTTGGTCAAGATGGCCAACGTCCTTCCTCCAGGGGCTCAGCCGTGCCAAGGTCCCAGGCCCGATGTCCGTCTGTGGTGGAAACTCATAGATCCAGCGACGGGTCGAGCGGTGCCTGATTTCTTCGCGTGTGGCGCATGCGTAGGATCTGTGGATCAAATTTTCCCGGACCTTCCGGGCTACAAAAACCACCCAGCGGAGTTTGAGGAGATGGATCTAAGCCAGGAAAAGGTCTGTGGTCTTCATCCGGGCAGCAAGCATTTCAACACGTTCATGGAGATCCTTGACCAAATCGCTGCCAAATGTAGGGAGAGATCAAAGCACAGCCCTAAGTACATGGCGCCTTTCGTCGACTACGTTCGCATGATCACGAGGTATCCAGAATGTGCTAGAGACATGTTGTTGACAAATCGAGCGTGGCATTTTATGAACGATTTACCCGAGTTCACTGTTTGCGAAGCATGCTATGGAGAAGTGGTTTGGCCACAGCATACGAAGCCGGTCGCCGGGGATATCTCGAAGGTGACGAAAGTAGTGCCTCACTCAGCATTCAAGGGATCGAACATGTCTACTCCCGGCTCACGCAACAGCGTTGGCACATATCCTGTTAGCTGTCAATTGTACAGCGAAAGGATGAGACGAATGTTCATGGACGTGGTAAGCGGGCGAATCAGCTTTGAGAAGTTCCGCAACAAGGTCAAGGAGAGGCATGCTGCGCAGTACCGACTGACTGAGATGAACCGAATGTACGAGGAAGACCAGAGAATGGGATGGGATAGACGGGCTGACATCGAGAAGAATAGACAGTATTGGCGGAGCTTAGAGTGAGGCCGGCATTGGTGGCTGCGATGGCCATGAGGATGACTGTTACGATTCATGATAGCGACGATTTATGAGGCGCCGACGGTTGTGAGGGGCATGAGTTACGGATGATGCTAATGGTTATTCAACGACTTGCAAGATCGTGTAGGCAACTCTTACTGGCTCACAGGACATATTGGTGATCCAGTTTGCTTGCATAAAAAGGCGGGCTACTGAGGGTGCTGCAACGATGGATACACAGCAAGCACGGCAAGACCACGACGATTACCTTCTGACGATAGATTGATAGCTAATACTTGTTCTTCAAGAGTTGTAAATCTTCCGACTTTGCAGGGAAGTCTCAGACTCCTGCAGCTCATATGTCAGTCTATGCCAGTCGTTTGCGAGTCTCGCGCCCAGTGAGCACGATTTGACGCGGTGTGACCTTAGACACACCGCGGAGAAGTTCTGGTGGACCACGAACGCAGCCTAAAGTTGCACCCCGTCTGCTTACCTAAGATACCTAGGTAATTCTACATGCAGGCTCGACAAGCCCACGACTAAGTACACCACTTGCCGAAGCGCCAGCAGTTTTGGACGCCTCGCTCTGCGCATATGCTCTCATCCTGCTCCTCCGTCAGCTAGTCTCACCGCATCCTACGTCTACTTCTACGAGAGGACAGAGCATTCACCATGACCAGCTCCGCAGTATGACCACTTCTTATGCTCCTAAGCATGTAGCACCACACCTCGGGCTCAGGCTCGCACCCCGGTGCTTTACTCGCTCTTCGTCCGCCCGAACCGGCTCGCGACGACATCTGATCTCAGAAGGCCGGACGACGGAGCCAAAGGACACTCCCCTGCCTGACCTGCCTCGCCGCTCACCTTGGTATCTAGAGACCGGCTATTCGATCTTCGCAAAGCGACCCACCCGAGCCTTTCCTCCTCCCTTCGTATCATACCCCTCCGGCTCCTTCTCCGATCCTTTGACCACTCACAACCGTCCAAGATATCGACAGCCCAAGATCGGCGAAGAGCTGCTTCGCGGCATCACCAATGGCGACGACGCCATCCTCATAGACGGTCAGAACTTTCTCTCGGTAAATGACGGTGTCGGTGCTTGGGCGCAGAAAGAGCGCGGACATGCTGCCTTGTGGAGTCGATTGATAGCACACTACTGGGCTGCTGAGGCACAAAGGGCCTACTCGGCCGCCAAGTCAGAAGGCGGCGCAAGGTTCCTCGAGCTCGACATGATCGATCCTGTGGCCTATCTCGATGTCGCCTTCAACAGGACCAAGGAAGCTACTAACGCCGGCCAGGATAATCAGATCATGGGCACAACGACTGCAAGCGCTGCCTTGCTACACCACAGAGCTCTCGATGAGCCAGTCGTGCTGGCCACCTCTCTCGGCGACTGCGCCGTCATGATTGTCCGCCCGACAGAGCAGAACATGATCTACAAGAGTCAAGAGGATTGGCATTGGTTTGACTGTCCTCGACAACTGGGCACCAACAGTCCGGATACCCCAAGGCAGCACTCCTTCATGGACAAGGTTGATGTCAATGAGGGCGACCTGGTGCTGTGCCTGTCTGATGGTGTGACCGATAACTTGTGGGAAGAGGAGATCACCGAGTACATGGTCGATGCCATGAAGAAGTGGCGCGACAAGGTCCCCGAGGCTGAAGATGGCATTGTCTACGTTGCCCGCACCTTGATGGAGGCTGCCAAGGAGATCGCCCTGGACCCTTATGCCGGCAGTCCCTACATGTCTCGAGCCGTCGATGAGGGTCTAGCTGCCGAAGGTGGCAAGCTGGACGATATCAGTGTCCTGATTGGCGTGGTCAGGCGTCACAAGGGTTGAAGAGGTAGCAATCGTGACCGTTGACTTTTGCACCGACCATGGTTTGTCTAGGACCGGAAGATGGTAGAAGTACTTGCAGCTACCTCCCTAGCGCTCGGTACAGCTCTGGTTCAGTGCCACAACTTCATGCTTGCTCTCAATTCCTTCGTCGTTCTCGTCACGTAGAAGTACTTGGAGCTTGATGCCCTTCTAGCTTTCTTCAACGACTCCATGCTTACTCTCGCTTTTTCCCCACGACTTTATATTCACTCCGGGTTCCTGTCCTCGTCCTAATCATCGTCATCATCATCCACATCCTCGGTGTCTCCAGCCTCCAGCTCTTTTAGAGCCTGTTCGTATTTCGCGAGGTCAACACCCGCTAGCGGAACTGGCTCAATCCCGGGCTCGCGCTCCAACAGGTCACCGGACTCTTCCACGTCCACCAATGCCTTTTCTGTCGTGACCCGATCGAACGGGATGGCAGTCATACGCTTAGCTTGTCTGGCTGATAGTATGGTTGGTGTGGTCGCAAGATCCGCCATGTTAATGGATGTGATACCAGTCCGGCTGATGGGTTTAGGGTCGCCGAGGGTGATGCCTGGTCGTGAAGGGTCTGTTGTGGGCGTAGACATGGTGGCGGGCTTGACGGTGGTAATGTCCTGTTTGGCGTGGTCAGGTATTATAATGCTTGAAGAAGTCGTAGGCATGACCATTCGTGTATTTGGAAGAATTTACGGGAGCAGCTTGACGTGTGTGTTAGTCGCATCAGGAGAGTACCATTACGAATCAAGCTCTGCCCTATGTAGTAACGCCTTGTTGATGCAGTAAGACTGAAACGCGGCTGGAGTGTTGGGCAGACCCGAGTCAACTGAAGATCAGATATAGTCTGTATTGTGCATGGGACGAGTGTGGCTAGTCAAAGGTGTTGATTGTTCGGTTTACATGAAGCTGACTGTATACTGACTGTGTTTTTCCCATCAGAGTCTTTCGAGTTGTAAGCTAGTTTATGATGTGTGGCTGTAGGCATTACAGGAAGTTGACTGTACGGTGACTGTGTTTCTCCTACAAGAGTCTTCCGAGTTGCAAGCTAGTTTGTATCACGTAGCTGTGAGCGTTACATGAAGTTGCCTGTGTACTGACTGTGTTCATGTACAAATTTACATAAGTTATAGCCGTATCGCTGGCAGAGGTCTATGAAAGACGATACTGTTTAGTCTGCATCGCCGGAGCTAGACATTGTGTCAATTTCAGATGAGACGATCCACGTTAGTATCAAGTCTCATAACAGAAGGCGTTTGTGGAAGGGCAAGGCATCTGAGCTATCAATACCAAAGAGGGCGTGCTTTGTATCGACAAATCACGGAAATGCTTGGGGCTGAGGTTGGGGCTAGACTTCTGAGCTGGGTAGCACGAAGCTCACTGTATGCTAGTTAATACCTTCGGTTGGCTTCACGTTTCTGGTGTCATTGTGTGATCGTTTTCTACCATTCCTCCCGGTCGGCATCCTCGCACGAAAGAGGGATCAATGTCCAGTGACCAGGAGTGACGAGTCGGACTGGCAAGCTTCGGTTCCGATACATTGTCGTACGTCAAAAAGCCTCATATATGCCAAAATCCGAATCTGCTCCCAAGACGTCTCAGAAAACGAGTCGATTCACCTCTGGAGCAACCAGCTCCAGGAGGACCTCTGGCGCAACGGTAGCGCGTTTGACTCCAGTCACAGGGCTATCAAAAGGTTATCCGTAGGTCTTATCCGGTTCCTGAGTCTGAAGCAGCACCTAACAATCAGCCAGGTTCAAATCGGGTGGGGTTCAAAATCTCTTTTTTCTCAAATCAGGAATTATTTTTACTTACTTAATGTCCAGCGCAGTTTTCGCCAATACCCCTTGTACCTTTCATCTGGACGGACAGACAGATTTCCCAAAACTCACGTCATGCTTTGCTTCCAAGCACCGAGGCCCACTTTAGGTATTCGTGCCGCTAGGCGCAGTCGGGAAGTGCGGTTCTTTTCCTGGACCTCCTTCGCTGAAGACACACTGTGGTCTTCTACATCGAACTCGGGGTTCGACCGTCCCATGTCATCTGTACGCGTGAGGCACCCCGTACTCCCGGAAGGGTAGCATCGCAATGATCATATAAGCTCAGAAAATAGGTTTGTCAACGGGTATTGCCCATGTTTGATCTTCTGTCGTCGACTACTTGTGTAGTTGGAGTGTCAGTTTCTTCGTGCTCTCCGGCGGCCTTCAGGCAAAAAGTTCGATGCGAGGACTTCCACACCGCATAGGAATGGGCTATCGATGAGCAATGATAGCGAGACGGGATCTGATCTCAACGGGCCGAATCACATCGCGGGACTTGGTATCGAGATCCGATCCACGCCTGGAGACACTGGCTGGAGACAGCTTATCTTGATGTAGGTGCGTTCTTCGCACAAGATCAAGTCATCTGTGAGGTACGCCAGGAGACTGAGGTAAGGGACAAAACTGCGACCTCCCGTCTATATTATGGCGGACTCGAGCACCAGCCGCTCATGTATGCATGTTGGCAATTCCTAGAACCCATAGCTAACGTCCAGCGACCCCGTATCTATTTCCCCTTACCGATGGTGCTGGAGGTGTCGAAAGTGAAATCGAGCACCGTGGTTCCAAGGGGCCATCCGATTGGGCTTGGATCGTGCAGACAAGCTGGGATGTCTTGGAGAGACCTTGATGAAGCGGACCTGTAGAGGCAGCCGTGGCCAAGCGGGCCACACTCGTCGGTTACTAATGGTGTGGGTGAAGGCGTTCCTGGACACACATGTCAAATGTTGCTCAAAAGGTGCATGGAGGATTTAACACGTCCGAGAGGCTACAAAGGTGTGGAAAAGATGGAAAGAACGAAAGGCGTGAGCAAGGATGTTGAAGAGGTACGTGGTGCGAATGTCAAAAGTAGATGCCCTGGGAAGGAAGTGAAGCAAGAACATTTCGTTGCCAGAGAACATAAACATGATGAACCGTGGAGTGTTTACTTCTGATCTGGCTATGTCAACAACGGCCAGCTCTACTTTCCCACAACTGGTTTTGAAGCACATCTCAGTTTGGCAAGTAAGTATAGTAGATTCCACGAATTCAAGTCTGAAAACTGCAGATTTCATTCGACTTCGAACATATCTTATCCTTTTTGGTGATATCGAGGAAAGCTCAGAAATCAGGTCTTCTGACTACCAGTTTCGATGCTTGGGGTTCTCCAGACATTTGCCCTACTTCTCCTCCATACCTTCAATTGCACGTCAAACTCATACTCCCCTTCTTCATTATTGCCGTCTTCCCCAACAACGCTCCTGTCCTCATCCTCATCTTCACTCACGACTTCCGGCCTTCCTTTCCCTCGCGCCGCCGCGCCATTACCATGTCTTCGTCTCGAGTGTGAACGTATACGTCGCATGTGTCTCATATTCATGATCTAGGAAAACAGAAAAAGAAAAAGTCAATATCTAACCGGTGAACATTACCGAACAACGGTTCTTCCCACCTTCTGAGTATCCCGCCTGGCTGGCATCTCGACTGCCACATAGGCATCATCACCCATCTCCTTCTCATGCTCAACGACCATCCGCCGCACTCTTTCTATTCGCTGCACTGCCGTCTCGAGTCGATCTAACCTCCTCCTCTTTTCGCCGTCTCGAGTCTCGAGCAGTTTGACTCGCTCTTCCAGTTTTGCTCGTGCCTTGCGTTCAGTCGCTACCATCTCATTTGCTTGTCCGAACAGCTGAGCTGTTAGCTCTTCAAGTTCAGTTTGCGACTGAGCTAGATTTGTCTCTGCTTGTTGGCGAAGAGTTCGTTCTGTTTCGAGGCTTGTTTGTAGACCCACTAGGGTTAATGATTGAGTCTGTCGTCCTGGATCTGTCGCAAAGGGCGGTGGAGAAGGAGCATTCGTGTACTCAGCCGTGGGCGTGGTAAGATTAGGCGTCGACTGATTCATCCCTGTGTTCAGGGGCGGCACTGGTGGTAGACCATCCTTGCGTCGGCCGGGTAGGTAGGACGATAGACTCGAAAGTCGCGACAATGACTGTCGGTTGATCTGTCTTTGCGGAACACTGTCTTTCTCTGGTAGAGCAGGAGCGGGAGGCAATGGCGCAGACTCTTTCCTCGCCGGGGACGTCTGGAGTGGTGCGACTGAGATGCTCTCCTGCTTCTCTTTCTGCAATCTTGCGCACTGGGCTCTTAGCAACTGCACTTCATGTTCGTAATCGGCTAGTTTGTCGAGGTATGTCGAGGCTTTCGAGTTCAGCAAGCGCACTTGCGTTTCGAGGTCAGCTGTTCGAGATTGTGCTTCATTCGCGTCGGAGGACTGGAAAGTATGCCCGCATTCGGGACAGTGCGAGGTCATGGCGTGCTTGTTGTGCGCGCAATGGTTTGGGACAGTTATGTACACCGTCGTAGTACTAAATTCAGAGCAGAAGAATGGTTGGCGATGGTGGGCTTCTAGTACAATTGTCGCAATGCGGATCTTTCCAGGAGTCAAAGTCCAGATACTAGTAGTTTTACGAGCGAGGTACGCGACGTTAAACGATTTGGGCTTTAACGACGAACACCAGAGTCAGTCAGACGATTCATGTGAATCATTAATTGCATGTCTCGCGCCCTACATAGCAGGGAGTTCACCTCAAGGAGATGGAATCATGCTCGAAATGAACACATTCCATCCTGTGGGGCATGGATCATCCCGAGACACGAGCACGGCCGAAGATGAAGCCTTTCTGTCGCGCCATCACGTGCAACAATCTGTGGGCAAGTGCGGTTACCCCTGGAACCAACTTTGAAGTTAACATCGGCGTGCCACGTTCTCTGATTTCTTGACGACTTCACAAACTCGTTAGGCAAGTATGACTGTAGTCACGTAACCGCGCGATTCTCGAGAAAAGGAACAAACAACCGGAGCTGTGCCCACTCAAGCTCTGCGGTACGACTTCCCGTCGACCATCTCCGGATGTGGGAGTCTCCCAATTCCACGCAACAGCATTTTGTGCGCGCTCTAGCTACCATAGGCACCCATGCCAACAAGTTCAACCAGTAACCTTCGATGGCGCAACAGATCCACGTACCCATAAAGTATCTATAGGCAGGTTCCGGCGGGACATACTGTCCAAAAATAGTATTGAGGGTCAAGCGAGGGGGGAGGACGATAGAGTCCTCGAGCGTGTCGATCGCCAACTTCACAATGGGGCTGAGTCCGAGGCAATTCTCCGAATGGCTTCTACCGATCAAGTCCATTCTCCATCAAGTATGCTATACGGTGGGAGAGCTTCCGCGTGACTATGTTAAAATTTCTGCTCCGCCGAGGAAGGCAACGCGAAACTCACACATGTCGAGTTTCCACCACCTCATGAGGGTCCTAAACAACACAGATAGTCTCCTCCTCACTACGGCCTGGAGTGCCTCGCCACGTGTGGCTCAGCAAGCGACTCCTTGACGGCTAACCACGGGCCTTGTTCAGGTAGGTTCTGCGCTCTCCAACCACTTCTCGAAATGGCATCTCTGGAATCTCTGGTATCCCTCTGCTCGACCCGCCAGAAGTCAGTTATGTCTCAGCTGATACAGTTCGAGAAGGTGTGTGACAGCTCTGACTTGCGAACCCTGCTGCCATTGGGAATAACTTCGCGCTCAAAGCATCAGTAGCCTGCAAATGCTCACGAGTGGAGAGTGCTCGAACTGTCCTTCCAACCGATACATCCGGGAAGGTACATCGGGTCCTGGTTTGTAGGAGGGCAGCTGAAGAAGACAGGAGGGTTAGTAATGCTAACTTTAGATGTGAGATATTCCTCGTATATACTCAACAGGGCAATTCTGTGCGGGTGTCATGTGAACAGAGAAGTCTTCTTCTCGAGTATCTAGACGCGTCTTGCCCTCCAGTCTCAAATCCTTCTTCCGTTCCAACAAGGATCACGAACAGACCGCAGCTTCATCCTGTACAAGCCCAGACCACCAACACCAACAATCACAGCTTCATGATACTCTTCCTCAAAGCATGGTTACATTGTCTTACTCTAACGTCCGACACAAGTGTAGATAGTGTGAGTCATCCCTCATCTAACACTTGCATTGGCCTCACTGATGAGTCCAGATAAACGTTCACAAACCTCAGCTTTCCGCCTAACTCCTCTTTCACTTGGCATCTTCGACTATCCATCCCCAACACATCATCACTCATGGGGTTTTTGGTGATTTTCGGCGCAGTCGCAGCCGCGATCGGCCTAGCCCTGTCGCCCGTGTTTGTCACGTCCGCCGTCTTTGGTATCGCGGCACATACAGATCCGCACGGCTTCACGGTCCGGTTCTGGGCAGGTCTTGGCGAGGACGAGATGGGACATATGCACATGGGCGGAAACGTCTTGTCTGCGGCCGGATGGGACGCCAACGGCGGCTGGCTTGGGAGTGACCACAAACACGGTCACCCTGTTGACGCTGGCGGGTTCCGCGACATACATGTCCATACCCATGCGACCAATGTCAAAGCCGAGTATGTGGCCATCGCAGCTCAGCCCAAAGACGCTATCTGTCTGGCTGGTCTGTCAATCACCTACCCGGACTCGACCGAACCACTTGTTGTACTTGGCGATGTGTTCGCCACATGTGGTATGCCGTGGTACCAGAGCTTCAGCAAGCTGGCCGGAAGCGATCACGCACCTCTGTGTGTCTGGCTTGGTCCAGACAATGAAGGACGACCGATCGATGGCACCTTCGGCGACAACCTTCACCCACCCAAGGGCATCTCATTCCACGTCCCTGACTTCACGGGCACAGTAGTCAACGATGTTGTGATAGCCCAGAGGAACGAGCATCCAGAACTCGCGTGCGGCCACCCGGCTCGGCTCAAGATCCATTATGACGTGTCTGGCCGCTTCTCAATCCCTGTCTTCACCGAGAAGCCGTTGCGGAAGGATGTGAACGAGACGGATTTTCTGGGCACTTTCCTGAGCCAGCCTACGGAAGAGTCGGAACCACTCCACGAAGAGATCTTCAAAGGACATCACAAGAGAGATGTGACTGACGCAGGTATAAAATTCAAGAGAGCTATGTGTAAGCACATGACTAACGCATTACAGAAGCTGCAGCCAATTGGAACTTGATCCTCCACGGTACACTCATGAAAGGTGAGAGAACAGCCGAGCACCTCTGCAACTCCAAGACATCGCTTGGCCCCGACTGGTATTCTCACAAGGAACACCACTACTGCCACATGGCCACCAAGACGCTGTTGCCCGGTTGCTCTGCAGAAGTGACTGAGGACTGCTTTGATGCAGAGACGCACGAGATCCGACACAAGGTCTGTCCTCGCTGGCAGCGAAACTGTGCTCGGGCTGCTGCGCACATTCCGGCCAAGCGGTATAAGCGAGTGGTCGATGAGCGGGCTACCAACGCTACTAGCACGGGAGCAGGGTGATAGTCGGCTGGAAGAGACGAGCAGGTGAAGAAGGAGTAAGGGATGAAGCACGGGGGCATGAAGCTCCCCGGCCATTTGATTGTGCAAAAGAGCCTACCATTTTCCTGCTGATGGGCGACAAAAGTCTTGAATTTGGGGGTATTTGATGTTTGAATCTTTGATTGTGTGTATAATTATCTGGGGCAAATGATCTGGGGTGCAGGGGAAGGTTCATCGTGCTTGTATTTGAATGCGATTTACAGTATGGTAATGTTAATGGTAACAGTAGTAATGGTAATAGTAATAATATGGTCTAGGTAATAATGATAAGAGGTAGAAGCGCTTTGACAACGTCATTTCTGTTTTCTCTCAGCATCTACGACCCTCGTGACTTGTGCCAACAACTGCCGACGATCGTGTTGTACTGTAGAAGACAGTCAAGGTGATCCTACCGCGAGAAGGACTTGACTGTGTTCGTGAAGTACTGGGAGCACCTAGCATACGACACCTTACCTGTTCTGGAAGCTGTGGCAGGATGGGTCTTGCCGCACGCCAAACCTGCGACGGCCGGCAAGGCACGAGCGATGTCAACGAATGATATGCAGCTTCCTCAGGAAATCCGCTTCTCACTGTGGTCGCCTCAAAGCGTTCGCGGTTTGACAAAGTGGACAATCACCATGGACGTCGAGACATGAAGCACAAGCTGTGAAATGCGTGCAACAACACCGCGACTAATTTATCCTTCACTTCTTGAGCTCTCACGTCTTTTGCTCGTTCTCTCCCGCCACGCCACATGATACCGCTGCGCTGTCATGCCTGGTCTACCCTGTGCGACCGAAGCCGCTTCCTGCCTATGAGCGATCTGCTAACACCTCGTAGCAAGCATTGACCTTGACCAATGCATCTCCCAACTTTACCGCAAACAACTTCTCGCCGAACCTCTGATCGAAGCAATATGCGCCAAAGCAAAAGAACTGCTCATGAAAGAGAGCAATGTCGTACACATCTCAGC